>Ga0256839_1001612_pt1 | contig 26909 bp, 18 predicted proteins | sample 354166metaG_FD_185968 | JGI IMG/M metagenome (GOLD analysis project Ga0256839, IMG submission 185968) | Hydrothermal vent microbial communities from Mid Atlantic Ridge, Atlantic Ocean - 354-166 | ecosystem: Environmental > Aquatic > Marine > Hydrothermal vents | place: Atlantic Ocean: Mid... | reverse complement strand
GAAGAACTGGAACGAGTAACGCAACACTTTGCGCGCACGCAACGCTGGGAAAACCAGTGGGCTACCGAGCCGCGCTTTCGCCAGGCGACCCGGCAAAGCCGCGTGCTCCATCTGGCCTCACACGTTCTGCTCCACCCGACCAGCTCGGCCTATCATGCTATTTTACTTTCGCCCTCGCCCGGCGACGACGGCGTACTCTTTCTGCATGAACTGCTCCGCGTCCCGCTTTCGGCGGATCTGGTGGTGCTCAGCGGCTGCAACACAGCCGCTGGTGAGGTGCTTCCGGGCGAAGGACTCGAAGGGCTGCAGTATGCCATCCTGGCGGCCGGCGCTCATGGAGTGGTGGCCACCCGCTGGCTGGTAGAAGACCGTTCCATGGCCGACCTGATGGGCCGCTTCTATGACCATCTTGCCCGCGGGCTGCCGCTGGACCGGGCCCTTCAACAGGCCCGGCTGGATTTCCTGAAAAACGCGCCACCTGAGCTCCAGAGTCCTTTCTACTGGGCCGCTCCGGCCCTTTTTGGGGTGCCTCACGTCCTGGCGCTAACTCCTCGTACGCCGCCGGTCTTGACCGGGGGCCGGATCCTGTTACTCCTGCTCGGGGTTGGCATAGGCATGCTGCTGTGGTACATGTATCGCCGTCGCACTTATGGATCATCCATCCCTGTTTGAAGAACTCAAAGCCCTGGCTACCGAGCAGCGGAATCCGCATTCCATGCACATCGATACGGCGCCCGTACGGGAAATCCTGGAGATCATTAACACGGAGGACCACCTGGTACCTGTAGCGGTGCGCCGTGAGATCCCGTACATTGAGCAGGCAGTACATCTGGTCGTAGAGGCCTTCAAGCAGGGCGGTCGGCTTTTCTATGTGGGAGCTGGCACCAGCGGACGACTGGGCATTCTGGATGCAGCCGAATGCCCTCCGACCTTCGGCACTCCACCTGAGCTGGTGCAGGGACTGATTGCCGGAGGCCCAAAGGCTGTCTTCCGAGCTCAGGAAGGGGCTGAAGATCGAGAAGAAGACGGTGCGCGTGATCTCCAGCGGGCCGGCGTCACACCGCGCGATGTGGTCTGTGGCCTGGCGGCCAGCCGTCGTACGCCTTACGTAGTGGGGGCCATTCGATATGCCCGACAGCTCGGCTGCCGCACGATCTTCATCACCTGTACTCCCCGCGAAGAATTTCCGCTGGAGGTGGATGTGGCGATCTGTCCAGTAGTAGGCCCGGAGGTGATTATGGGCTCCACCCGCATGAAAAGTGGCACCGCGCAGAAACTGGTGCTCAACATGATCTCGACGGCCGCCATGATCCGGCTCGGCAAGGTCTACGAAAACATGATGGTGGATCTGCAGATGACCAATCAGAAATTGCGGGAGCGGGCCAAGCGCACTGTGATGATCGTGACCGGGCTGGACTATGAAGCGGCCGCTCGCCTGCTCGACGAAGCCGGTGGGCATGTCAAGACAGCCCTTGTGATGGCCCTGGCCGGCGTTTCGGCCGACGAGGCCCGGCGACGACTGGCCCAAGCTGACGGGTTTGTGCGCGCTGCCATTGCGGACGAAGGCCCCCCTCCTGCCTAAATGTTTCACGTGAAACACCAGGCATGTCGGATGACCCAAGTTGTCCTGATGTTTCACGTGAAACACTCCCTGAATCCCGGACGCCCACACCGCCAAACGTTTCACGTGAAACACCCCATGTGAACCCAATGCGTGCTCGCTCGTTCTACCGCGCGCACACGGTATTTTGCCTCAGGGCACCCTCCTACTTTCCGTGAAACTGACGGATCTGTATCACCGACTGGCCACCGCGGCTTTTTTTGAGCCGCTTCACGACCACCTGGATCTCCTGACCCCCTCTACCCGCCTGCACTTGCGGGGGCTGGCAGGCTCTCTACCTGCCTTTGTGCTTTATGATCTGCGTCGTCATCTTCGTCGTCCCATACTCTGCCTGACCCCCGACGAAGAACAGGCCGCCTATCTTATCAGCGATCTAGAACAGCTACTGGGCGTTTCGGAGCACCTGCTACGCTTTCCGGCCACTGGCCAAAAACCTTACGATCAGGAACAGATTCCTGACACCGCCCCCCTTATCGAACGCACCGACGTGCTACGCCGCCTGGCCGAGGGATTCGACGGTCTGCTTGTAGCCAGTGCCCAAGCCGTCACCGAACGCGTCCCCTCGCCAGATCAGGTACGTCAGGAAACGCTCGTGCTCAGCCCCGGCATGACCATCGATCCCGGCCAGCTCCTGGCTCGCCTCATCGCTCAGGGTTTTGAGCGCGTGGAGTTTGTCGAGGCACCCGGCGAAGTCGCGCTTCGAGGCGGTATTCTCGACGTGTACCCCTTCACCGGAACGCATCCGCTGCGCCTGGAATTCTTCGGGGACGAAATTGACACGATCCGTGAATTCGATCCACGCACGCAACGCTCCATCAGCCGTCTGACCACCGCCCATATCGTCCCTAACCTCGCAGCGACGCCCTCAAAAACCACAGCCCATGCCCTCTTTGACCATCTATCCGACGAAACGCTGATCGTGCTCTTCGAAGAAGGGGCTGTCCTCGATGCCGTCCAGGCACACTTCACCCAAGCCGAGCAGGCATATGCCCGGCTGGCCTCGCCTGCTAAACACCCCGTTCCGGTCGCACGCTATCTGCCACCTGCCGAGCTGATTACTCACCTGAGCCGTTACCCGACCCTGCTCTTTGGCACGTTGTCCGAAGCCGAAACCACACTTGTCTGGGACACCCACCCACAACCTTCCTTCCACGGCAACCTGAACCTGCTCCGCAAGCGTCTTCAGGAAAATGCGCGGCATGGCTGGCAAACCGTTATCCTCTGCGACAGCCGCAGCCAGGAAGCCCGCCTGCATGACTTGCTTCAGGAAGAAATCGAAGCAGGCCACGTGCGCCTGCTCGTCGAGTCGCTGCACGAAGGCTTTGAGGTACCCGCCGCACGACTGGCCGTCTATACCGACCATCAGATCTTTGGCCGCTACCATCGCCCCACTACCCGACGCCGCCGACGATTGCTGGGTGGCCTTTCACTCCGAGCGCTGCAAAACCTTCAACCCGGCGACTATGTGGTCCACGTGGACTTCGGCATCGGTCAGTTCGCCGGTCTACAGCGCATCACTATCCGAGGCAAACAACAGGAAGTGGTGCGGCTCCACTATGCCGGCGGCGATGTGCTTTACGTGAGTGTCAACGCGCTGCACAAACTGCACCGCTACACCGGCAAAGAGGGCCACCAGCCTCGCCTGACCAAGCTGGGCTCGGGCCAGTGGGAGAAGGCCAAGGCCCGCACGAAAAAACGCGTCAAAGATATTGCCCGTGATCTGATTCGACTCTACGCCCGACGGAAAGCCTCGCGTGGCTTTGCCTTCTCGCCCGATACGGTCTGGCAACGCGAAATGGAAGCGGCCTTTGAATACGAGGACACTCCTGACCAAGCCGCCGCAGCCGAGGCGGTCAAGCGCGATATGGAGCAACCCGTCCCCATGGACCGGTTGGTGTGCGGCGAAGTAGGCTTTGGCAAAACCGAAATCGCTATCCGTGCTGCCTTTAAAGCGGTACAGGACGGCAAGCAGGTGGCCGTGCTGGTGCCCACCACCATTTTAGCCGACCAGCATTACGAAACGTTCACGCGCCGCTTGGCCCCCTATCCGGTACGGATCGAAGTGCTCTCCCGTTTTCGCTCCCCCGCCCAACAACGGGCCATTCTGCGCGACCTGGCTGCGGGCAAAGTGGACATCCTCATCGGCACGCATCGACTGCTCTCAAAGGACGTGCAGTTCAAAGACCTGGGCCTGCTCATCATCGACGAAGAGCAGCGCTTCGGCGTGGCTGCCAAAGAGCGGCTGCGCCAGCTCCGCGTTGAAGTGGACACGCTCACACTGACGGCCACGCCCATTCCCCGCACGCTTCAGTTTGCCCTAATGGGTGCCCGGGACCTGTCGATCATTTCTACGCCGCCTCCTAACCGCCAGCCCATCGTTACGGAGATTCACACTTTTGACGAAACGCTCATCCGTGACGCTATCCGCTACGAGATAAGCCGGGGCGGCCAGGTGTTCTTCATCCATAACCGCGTACAGTCCATCTATGAAATGGCCGCCCGCCTGCAGGCGATCGTGCCGGACGTGCGCATCGCTGTAGCCCATGGCCAGATGAAGCCCCGGGAGCTGGAGCGTGTCATGCACGACTTCATGGCACGCAAGTACGACGTGCTGGTCTCCACTAACATCATCGAAAGCGGCCTGGATATTCCCAACGCCAATACCATTATCATCAATCACGCCGAACAATTTGGGCTGGCCGATCTGCATCAGCTCCGCGGTCGTGTTGGCCGCTCCGACCGCAAAGCCTTTTGCTATCTGCTGGTCCCCTCCATTCACGGACTGACACGCGAAGCCCGCCAGCGGCTACAGGCCATTGAGGAATTCAGCGAACTGGGTAGCGGCTTTTCGATCGCCATGCGCGATCTGGACATTCGTGGTGCTGGCAACCTGCTGGGGGCCGAGCAGAGCGGCTTTATCGAAGAAATCGGCTTCGAAACCTATCAGCAGATCCTGGACGAGGCAATCCGTGAGCTGCGCGAGGAAGAATTTGCAGACGTACTGGGCACGCCGCCTCCTAAACCGACCGAGACCAGCGTGGACGTCGAGGCCGACGCCTTCATCCCGGATTCCTATGTCAGCAGCTCGGTGGAACGCCTCAACCTGTATCGACGGCTGAGCGAAGCCACCGACGAAACAGCCATTGAGGCCTTTCGAGACGAACTGGTCGACCGCTTCGGTCCCGTGCCGCCCGAAGTGGACAACCTGCTCTGGGCTGCCCGCCTCAAGCTACTGGGACAGGCGCTGCGCCTACCGAAAGTGCTATTCAAAAACCGCCGACTCTTTCTGGAATTTCCTCTCCAGGACGAAGATCCCCACTTCTACACGCACTGCTTTATGCCCCTACTGGAACGTCTGAGTCAGCTCGACCGGCGCTATGTGCTGAAAGACCAGCATCGAAAGCTACGTGCCATTGTGCAGGACGTGCCGGATCTGGAAACAGCCTACCAGGTACTTCAGCAACTTCAGCCGGTCGAAGCGCCGGTCGCCTGAGCAACTGTCTCGTAGCGGGCCAGTATAGCCCGTGCCTGTGCCCGGAGTTGTGCCCGTAACGCCTCGGGTTCCAGTACTTCCACCTCCGTCCCGTAGCGCAACAGCCACCGCGCCAGATACTCCAGATTCTCAAAGAAAAAGGTTACCTCAATGCCTTCCGGCGTCTCCTGCTCCGACTCAATACGGGCGGGGATGCTTCGCCGCGCCCAGCGATAGGTTGCCGGGGCAAAGCGCAGGCGAATGTGATGCGCTTCAGTCGGAGCGCCCTGCGCCTCCAGGTAGGCGTTCAGGTCAAAGTCGCGCGGCGGCGTAAACCGCTCGGAGAGGACGGTCAGGCGCTGAATGCGGTCGAGCCGGAAGTTCCGAATGTCCTTTCGGAGATGATCATAGGCGATCAGGTTCCAGTGGTCCGTGTAATAGACCAGCCCCAGCGGGTCCACCTTTCGTTGCGTCAGCTCATCCCGGCTGGCTACATAGTACTCCAGATGGACGGACTGCTGATGGGCGATGGCCTCGCTGAGCTCGTACCAGTAGCCGGCCTCCTCGTCCGATCCCTGAATGGTCTGCAGCCAGTAGGGATCGATGACAATTCGCTCCTCCAATCGATCGATGTATTCCCGGATGGAGCGCGGCAATACGGAGCGGATTTTAAGCGCCACCGCATCGGCGTCGGCCCGAAGCGAAGCATCCGGCTGACGTTTCATGAACGCCGTGCCGATGAGCAGGGTAGCCGCTTCGCGGGCCGTGAACATGAGCGGTGGCAGCTGATAGCCTTCAAGGATTTCGTAGCCGCCGCCTTCGGCGTAGGTCAGTGGTACGTTTGCCTCACTGAGCGCCCGTAGGTCCCGGAAAATCGTACGGCGACTTACGCCAAAGTGCTCGGCCAGCTGGCGGGCTGTGAGCCCAGGCCGCGTTTGCAGCAAGAGAATCAGCGCAAAGAGACGTTCGGTGCGGTTTCGGGTACGTTCGGCCAGCTTCATAGCGAACGGCCGTTAACGGGTTAATTCAGACCTGTTTGGTTAGCGAACCGAAGCGGGCAGGTCCGGTTCCGATGCGACGTGTATCAGATATTTCTCCGCAAAGAACGGATCGTCCAGCAGTTGGTTCAGGGGCCAGAGCGTTACGTGCAGGCAGGGGTCCAGCTGCTCAAGCGCGGCCAGTTCGTCGGAGAGGTCGCCGCCTTTAAGCGTCAGCAGGCCGGGCGGCCAGGCGTCCGGAGGAGTTGCCAGCGGTTGAGCTACACGGTGATGCCAGGTCCAGAGCGTGGCAAGCGGTGCTGTAGCTCTTGAAACGCTGTAATGCGCGTCCCTCTCCCACCGTTCGGCCCGAGCATGGTGAGCCTGCAGATTGGTCAGGCCCAGTCGCCGGGCCATGGTGCGCACGGCCAGCACTTTTTTCTGCACAGCATCTACAGCATGCACGGTGATCTCGGGAAAGGCAATGGCCAACGGAATGGCCGGCAATCCCCCACCGGTGCCCCAGTCCACCACGACACTACCCGGGGGAAAGGGCCGCCACGTCAGGGCCAGGCAGTGAAGCAGGTGACGGCGATGCAGTTCGGCCAGTGTTTCACGTGAAACAAGGTTGTGCTGTCGATTCAGCGCTTCCAACAGCCGTGCATAGCACGCGAGCTGCTCTTGCTGCTCCCGCGTAAGCCGCTCCCAGGGATTCCAGCCTGGCGGCGGTGTTTCACGTGAAACATGCATGTGCTCGGAACACCGGGATGTTTCACGTGAAACGTTTCATACCGGCTGTGGTCGTCGGTGGCGCCGCAACAGCACCATGAGTACAGAAATGTCGGCCGGGCGCACGCCACTGATGCGTGAGGCCTGCCCCAGATTCTCCGGCCGAATCTTGCTGAGCTTTTCGCGGGCTTCTTTGGAGATGGTTTCTACCGCCTCATAGTCAAAATCCGGTGGAATGCGCCAGTCCTCCAGCTCCCGCATCTTCTCGACCAGCTCCCGCTCCCGGTCCATATACCCTTCGTACTTCAGCTCGATTTCCACCAGAAGCTCCACCGGTTCCATCCCCGGAGTCGGTACGACCACCTGCTCGCGCAAGCCGGTGGCCTCCAGGAGCTCGCGCAGGTTCACCTGAGGTCGCAGGGCCAGCCGCACCAACCGCTCGGGTCGATCAATGGGCGAGGTCCCCACCCGCTCCAGATAGCCGTTCACCTGCTCCGGACGCACGGTCGTTTCCTCCAACGCCCGGCGCGTCCGGGCAATCGCCTCCTTCTTCTGCAGCATCCGCTCGTAGCGCTCACGCGTGGCCAGGCCCAGCCGATACCCCAGCTCGGTCAGCCGCAGATCGGCATTGTCCTGCCGCAGAAGAATCCGATGCTCGGCCCGCGAGGTAAACATCCGGTAAGGCTCATCCGTCCCCTTCGCCACCAGATCATCGATCAGCACCCCAATATAGGCCTCCGAACGACGCAGCACTACCGGTTCCGCTCCCCGTAGTTTCTGCACGGCATTGATACCGGCCATAAGCCCCTGCGCCGCCGCCTCTTCGTAACCCGTCGTGCCGTTGATCTGACCGGCAAAAAACAGACCCTCCACGTACTTGGTCTCCAGACTGTAGCGAATCTGATAGGGCGGAAAGTAATCGTACTCAATCGCATAGCCCGGACGCAACACGTGCACGCGCTCCAACCCCGGGATCTTACGCAGGGCAGCCACCTGCACCTCCTCGGGCAGACTGGTCGAAAAGCCGTTTACGTACACCTCGTAGGTATCCCATCCTTCGGGTTCCAAAAAAATGGGATGGCGGTCGCGTTCGGAAAAGCGTTCAATTTTGTCCTCAATAGACGGGCAGTAACGGGGTCCCCGTCCCTTGATGCGCCCGGTAAACATCGGACTGCGGTCAAAGCCGGTACGCAAAATGGCATGCACCTCGGGTGTGGTGTAGGTGAGCCAGCAACTGAGCTGACGATCCGGCAAACGATCCGTCATGTAGGAGAAAGGCAGCGGGTCTGAATCACCTGGCTGCTCCTGCAACTGACGATAATCAATGGTGCGACCGTCGATACGGGGCGGCGTACCCGTCTTGAGCCGACCACTCTCAAAGCCCAAACGCTCCAGGCATGCCGTCAGTCCAGTGGCCGCCCGCTCACCCATACGCCCTCCACCAAGCTGGCGCTCCCCCACGTGAATCACTCCATTCAGAAAGGTGCCGTTCGTCAGAATCACACAGGGTGCCAGAAAAACCTTGCCCAACTGCGTACGCACACCCCTCACTCGCCCCGCCTCAACAAGCACCTCAGACACCGTATCCGCACGCATCCACAGGTTCGGGATCGACTCCAACTCGCGCCGCACCGCCTCGGCGTAGCGTTTGCGATCACACTGCGCCCGGGGCCCCCAGACCGCCGGCCCCTTGCTACGGTTAAGCATCCGAAACTGAATGCCCGTCTGATCGGCCATGCGTCCCATAATCCCCCCCAACGCGTCGATCTCCCGGACCAGATGCCCTTTGCCAATCCCCCCAATGGCCGGGTTGCACGACATGCGACCGATCGCCTCCAAGCTCATCGTAACAAGTAGCGTACGCGCCCCCATCCGCGCCGCCGCTGCAGCCGCCTCAGCCCCGGCATGCCCGCCTCCCACCACAATCACATCGTACCGCTCTTCCAGGAAAAACTCCATAGCTTGCCTTTTTCAAGTTCGTTACCAACACCGCCTGCTTAAGTCACAAAATATCCGTAGGTTTCCAGTCCGTTGCTTGATTTCTATGGCGATGCCCAATGCCTCATAACCATTACGGAATGGCTTTTGCCTCCCTTCGTTTAAGGCAATATCTCTGATACCCTACTTCAAGATATGCATCAAACAACCGCTACACTATGCATTTGGACATCCTTTATCAAGGAATACTTCAACCCGACACCCCGATCCCATCTTCACTGACCGATCGGCTGCCTCCCGCAGCGCAAGCCTGGATAGACAACTTGCGGCAATCCCCTCCCGATACCCCTCAGACCTACGAAATCGAAACCTCATCCGGTCCCCTTTTCCTGCTGGTGTTTCCTTATCCTACCCGTCCTCCGCTTTTGCTTGTCGCTCGCACGGTTTTTCCTGAATCTGACACGTTTTTCCGCACCCTGGTCCACAGCCTGCGTGCGGTGCTCTGGGAAGCTGATGCCCACACCCTTCGCTTCACCTACGTCAGCCCTCAAGCCGAAGACCTGCTGGGCTATCCCGTAGCTCAATGGCTGGAAGAGCCGGACTTCTGGGCGACCCACATCCATCCAGAAGACCGAGAACAGGCCCTGGCCTACTGTCAGCAGGCAACCAGGCGAGGTGAAAACCACGATTTTACATACCGGATGATCCGAGCCGACGGGCGCACGATCTGGGTACGCGACATCGTCACCGTGGTACCGGACGCCCAGGGCCACCCACATCGCCTGCGCGGCCTGTTGCTGGATGTTACCGGAGAACAGGAAGCCCGTCAGGAGCTGGAGCTGACCCGCCAACGCTACGAAGACCTGGTCACCAACAATCCGGTGGCCACAGGCGTCTACTGCAACGGCCACATTGTCTATGCCAATCCAGCCGCGGCCCGACTTTTCGGCGCCCGCCGACCGGAGGATCTACTGGGCAAAACTGCTGCCGACCTGGTCCATCCCAGCAATCTGGAAACGGCGCTGGACAATGTGCGACGCATCGTAACGCAACGGGAACCGGTCTCTTACGGCCGCGGACGCATCCAACGACTGGACGGCCGCACCGCCATCGTGGACTTCCGGGGCGTACCCATCACCTGGGAAGGCACACCGGCCGTGCTGTTTTTTATGTGGGACGTGGGCGAGCAGCTCCGCACGGCCCAACGCCTGGCCGAACGCGAAGCACAGTATCAGGCCATCTTTGAAAACGCCTCGGCCCCTATCTATGTACGACGCGACCGGCAACTTTTGCTGGTCAATCCGGCCTTTTCGCGCCTGACCGGCTACACGGCCGAAGAGCTGACCACGCCCGGATTCGATGCACTGCAACTGGTGGCTCCTCAGAGCCTTCCCGTGGTGCAGGAACGCCTGGCCCGACGTGCCCAAGGCCTTCCGGTTCCCCCCCGCTACGAACTCTGGATCCGACGTAAAGACGGTAGCGAAATTCTCGTCGAAGCTACTTCGATCAGCATCCGCTGGGAAGGCGCACCGGCTGTGCTGGGCTTCTTCCGGGATCTCAGTGCCCAACGCCAGATGGAATCCTATCTCCAACAGGCTCGCCAGAAAGCCGAGGAGGCCAGTCAGCTCAAGAGTAAGTTCCTGGAACTGATCACGCATGAAATCCGCACGCCGCTCAGCACCATTCTGGGCTACACGGAGCTGCTTCGCGACGAACTCTCCGGGCAGATCGCACCCGAACTACTGGATTTCCTCCATATCATTCACAAAAATGGTCAACGTCTGTTGGGGCTGCTCTCTGACATCCTGGACTTAAGTCTGCTCGAAACGAAACGATATCAGCTCCAGACAGAAACCGTGGTTCTTGACGAGCTGATACAACGCCTGCAGGACGCTTTTGTCCTGATGGCTCGGGATAAAGGACTGGCGCTGCAGATAGAAACCGCTGCTACTCCCGTGCGCGTGGTGGCCGACCGCGAAGCCCTCTACCGGGCGCTCGCCAACATCGTGCATAATGCCATCAAGTTCACAGAAACTGGCTATGTGCGTTTACGGATCGGCCAGAACAGTCAGGAAGGTTGGGTACAGGTAATCGATACCGGTCCCGGCATGGATCCGGCCTTTGCCCGAACAGGCCTGTTTGAGCCCTTCCGGCAGGAATCAGAAGGACTGAATCGGCGCCACGAAGGGGCCGGGCTGGGCATGACCGTTGCCCGCTGCTTTATTGAAAGCTTGCAGGGACGCATTGCCGTAGATACCGCGCCCGGACAGGGAACTACAGTGACTGTATATCTGCCGCTCGTGGAACGGGAACGGTTGTCTTTGCCTTCCGCCCTGCATCCGGAAGCTTCTGAGCTCCATCGTCTCCAGCAATCCCTCAGGAGGCACCATCCCCGTATCCTGATCGTGGAAGACAATCCGGAAGTCGCCCGTTTTCTGGAACTGGCTCTGCAGGATGTGGCTGAGGTGACCTTTGCTACCGATGCCCAGCAGGCGCTGGAGGTGATCAAGGCCAGCCTGCTGGAGGATCAAACCTTCGATATCGTGCTGCTGGACCTGAACCTGCCGGGCGACTTCAACGGCCAGGCCCTCCTGCATGAAATTCGCCGACATCCAGCCTACCATCACATACCCATTGTGGCGCAGACGGCCTACGCCGAACCCTTCCAGGCGGAGGACTTTCTGGCCGAAGGATTCGACGGGATTCTGACCAAACCGATTGACCGCCTGACGCTTTATCAAGAGCTGAACCGCCTGCTTACACAGCATCCTGCCCCCTCATGAGCTTTCTCAGCGAAAAGTATCCGGAGCTTTACCATGTCCTTTTCGAGGCGGCCAACGATGCGATCTTTCTGGCGGACGTCGAGACCGGCCGCCTCCTGGACGCCAATCCACGCGCCTGCGAACTGATCGGTTACCCCCGTGAAGTCATCCAAGGCATGCACCACCTGGAACTACATCCCCCGGAGGACCGGACGCGCTACCGTTCCATCTTTCAGCGCCACGCCGAAGCCGGCCGGGCCATCGAAAACGTTGAGGTGGTGCACCGCGACGGCACCCGCATTCCTGTCGAAATCAGTGCCTCCCGCCTCCTGCTTGATGGCCGCCCTGTGCTGGTCGGCATCTTTCGCGACTTACGCCCTCGCCAGAAGCTGGAACGCATGCTTCAGGAAACGGAGAGCCATTACCGCATCCTGGCCGAACAGGAACTGATCGGCGTCTATCTGATCCAGAACAATCGCTTTGTCTTTGTCAATAGATATATTACTGATTCTACTGGATATACACCAGAAGAGCTGATTGGTCGATCCATTTCAGATCTGATACATCCTGAAGATCTACCCCATATTGAGGCGCAAATCCGCCGTTGCTTTTCAGGAGAAACAAAAGCCCTACACTGCACGCTGCGACTCTTTCATCGACAGGGCCAGGTGGTCGACGTCGAGGTCATCGGCTCGGCCACGACCCACCAAGGGCACCCGGCCATCCTGGGGGTTATGCTACAAACGGGCAAGGCCCGGCGCCAGGCCCGCTTCTACCAGACCGAAAGCCGCATTTTACAGGATCTTCTTCAGGGCACTCCTCAGGAAGCGTTACTTGACGCGCTGTGCACCGCGATTGAGACGTATCTGTCCGATGGGATCTGTACTATTTTACTGTACCGTGACGGTCGGCTCTATCGCGGCGCCTCCCACATGCCTCCCGCGTACGACGCCGCAATCGAAGGGTTAGCCATCGGTCCTGAAGTTGGGTCCTGTGGCACCGCCGCCTTCACCCGCACGCCGGTCTGGGTAGCCGACGTGCAGACGGATCCCAAGTGGGTCGCTTACCGAGAGCTGGCCACACAGTACAATTTTCGCGCCTGCTGGTCCTATCCTGTTTTGAACGCCCGTGGTGAAGTGCTGGGCACCTTCGCCGTCTATTTCCCCACAGTCCGGACGCCGGAGCCATCCGAAAAAGAGGTACTGGCACGGGGTGCCGCCCTGGCCGCGCTCATCCTGGAAACCCATCGCATCCAGACCGAAAACGCCCGATTGGCCGAGGTAGCTCGCCAGACCTCCTCCGGAATTCTCATTACCGACCCGGAGCGGCGTGTGCAGTGGCTCAACGAAGGCTTTACCCGGCTGACGGGATACACGCTGGCAGATGTTTATGGCCGTCGCCCTCCTGAATTTCTCGCCGGCCCTCAGACGGACCTCAAGACGCTGGAAAAAATCGGACGACAACTGCAACAGGGGCAAGCCGTACATACCCGGATCTACTTCTACCGGAAAGACGGCACGGGCTTCTGGGACGAGCTACGCATCGAGCCGCTTCGGGATGAGCAGGGGCGTCTGATTGGTTTCATGGGACTCAATCACGACATTACTGCGCTGGTCGAATACGAGCAGGAGCTTCAACGGGCCCGTGCCGAAGCTGAAACAGCCACCCGCCTGAAGGCTGCCTTCCTGGCCAATACAAGCCACGAAATCCGCACTCCCCTCAACAGCATCCTGGGCTTTGCCGAATTGCTTGATGAACAACTTGCGGCCCATGGCCTGGAGTCGTTACGAGAGTTTACGGCCATTATTCAGCGCTCGGGTCGTCGGTTGTTGCATTTGATTAACGACATTCTGGAACTGAGTCGGCTGGAGGCCGACCGTCTGGTACTGAAGACCGAACCCTGCCTCCTGCACACGATCGTCGAAGAAGCTGTTGCCGAGCTGCATCCCCAGGCCCGTCAGAAAGGGCTGGCCCTTATCGTTCAGGCCAAGCCGAGTCCACCCGTACTGGGCGATCCTCAGCGTTTACACCAGGTTGTAACCAATCTGGTAGCGAATGCCATCAAGTACACTGAGCAGGGCGAAGTGCGGGTCGCGGTGCAAACTGAGACCTGCCCCCAGGGCCAACAGGTTGTGTTACGTGTGACAGACACCGGCCCGGGCATTGATCCGGACTTTCTGCCGCGCCTGTTCGAGCCGTTTCAGCAAGCCCCTTCTGAACGGGAGCGTCACGAAGGAAGTGGACTCGGGCTGGCCATTACGAAACGCCTGGTTGAACAGATGCGCGGTCAGATCACGGTGGATGCTACTCCGGGCCGGGGTACCACCTTCACCGTCACTTTTCCGGCGCTACTTTCCGATGCAGAAACGTGAAAAGATCTGATCCAGCACGTCTTCCGTGGTTATCTCACCGGTAATGGCCCCCAGTTCGTGAAGGGCCCGCCGGAGCTCAAGTGCCAGCAGATCGCCACCGACGCCCTCTGCCAGCGCCACACGGGCAGCCCGCACCGCCGCGCGTGCGTGAGCCAGGTGCTGACGATGCCGCTGGTTCATCACGACAGCGGAATCGTCCATGTTTCCCAGATCGGCCGTTACAACCGTTACCAGCGCTTGAATGAGGGGTTGCAGTTCGCTGGCTGTTTCACGCGCCCGGCGGGCTGAAAGTGCAAGCATCGGAACGTTCAGTTCAGGCAGCACCGGCGTTCCTTCGATCAGATCCCGCTTGTTGCCCACCACGATCATTGCAAGCGCGGGCTGTTCCTCTTGCAGCCGCTGCAGGTAGGCCCGTTCTTCCGGATCCAGCCCCGCTGTCAGGTCGAACACGTACACGAGCACGTCCGCTGCAGCAATGGCCTGCTGCGCCCGACGTACCCCTTCGGCTTCGATCTGATCGGCCGTGATGCGCAGACCGGCCGTGTCCACAAACCGGAAACGCAGTCCTTCGATCTCTGCCTCGGCTTCAATCTGGTCGCGCGTAGTGCCCGGAACGGGACTGACGATGGCGCGGTCCTGCCCCAGCAGTGCATTGAGCAACGTCGATTTGCCGGCATTGGGCCGTCCGCCGATCACCACCCGAACGCCATCGCGGAGCAGTTCGCCCAGCCGATAGGAACGCAACAGCTCGTCGAGCAGGCGTTCGGTGCGATCCAGCAGCGCCTCGAGTTGCGCCCGGTCGGCGAACTCCACGTCTTCTTCTGAGAAATCCAGCTCCAGCTCTACGTAAGCGCACAGCTCCAGCAGATCGCTGCGCAGACGCTGCAACTGTTCTGAATAGCGCCCCTGCAGATGCGCCAGCGACACACGATGCGCCCGGATCGAACCCGCGTGAATCAGGTCGGCTACGGCCTCAGCCTGTGCCAGGTCGAGTTTGCCGTTCAGAAAAGCCCGCAGGGTGAATTCCCCAGGCTCAGCCAGCCGTGCCCCGTGATGGAGGAGTGTTTCCAGGATGAGCTGTGGCGCCAGATCCCCCCCATGACAGGTCAGCTCCACGATGTCTTCGCCCGTGTAGGAGCGGGGTGCCCGGAAGACTGTTGCCACGACCTGATCGATGGGGTCGCCTTTCGGACTCAGTACGTAGCCGAAATGGGCTGTATGAGAAGGGACGGTCTGTAGATCTGCTCCCCGAAAACAGGCGGCCGCAATCCGACAGGCATCCGGTCCAGACAGGCGCACGATGGCCAGCGCCGCCCGTCCACGGGCCGTAGCAATCGCCGCAATAGTGTCGCCCCGCCGCATCATCGCCCCACGTTTCCTGGACTACCGACGGGAACGTGCTTTTTTCTTACGCGCCCGGGGTCCTGCTGCTTTACGCGCTGCCTTCTGCGCCGCCCGGCGGTCTCCCTGCCCATCCACCGCCGCCTGCGCTTTTTCCTTCTCCAGGGAACGGTTGATCCAGAACTGCTGAATGGCCGAAAAGATATTGTAGCAGAGATAATACAGATTCAGCGCCGACGACAATCGGTTGAAGATCGCGAAGATGAAGACCGGGAAGATGTAGGTCAGGATCTTCGTCTGTGGATTTGAAGGCGTCGCAGCGGATTGGATGTGCATCTGAATGATCATGGAAAGCCCCATCAGCAGCGTAAAGCCTGCCACAAAGTCGCCATAGAGCGGAATCGTAAAGGGCAGGTGGAGGATAGGATCCGGAGCCGAGAGATCTTGAGCCCAGAGGAACGCCTGCTGGCGTACGATAAGCGACTGCTGGAAGTACTGCCAGAGGGCAATCAGCACAGGCCACTGCAGCAGCATCGGGAGACATCCGCCCAGCGGATTGATTTTTTTCTCCCGATACAGCTTCATCATGGCTTCCTGCTGCTTCTGCGGATTGTCCGCATACTTTTCACGGATCGCCTCCAGCTCGGGCTGCAGCTCCCGCATACGGGCCATGCTTCGAAACGACGCCCGCGTGAGCGGATAGAGCGCGATCTTGACGAGCAGGGCAAAGACAATGATAGCCAGCCCGTAGTTGCCCAGCAGACGCCCCAGCAGCGTAAAAAGCGGAATAAAGATAAACTTGGCCAGCGGCCGGGTCATCCATTCGAAGGCATCCCAGCCGTAATCGACCATATCATAGAGCCCCAGGTCATAGCGGGCCAGGCGAAAATATTCCATGGGCCCCAGATAGAGTCGAAACTCATCCACCTGTCCGTCTTCGGGCCGGGGCATCAGCAGGCGGGCCGCATAATCTTCCCAGTAGGAAGGATCCTCAGGTTCCCCCAGGCGCTCCCCGACTAACTCGGCTCCCCGCGTCTCGCCGGAAGGAATCAGCACGGCCGTGAAAAACTTGTTCTTGACGGCCACCCAGTCGACCTGGCCAGCCAGCCGTTTTTCCTCGGTACGATTGCGATCGAGCGTGATTTTCTCCAGTTCACCTCCGCTTCGCGCAAAGGCTCCACTATGGCGCGCCTCGTCATCGCGATCCCGCTCGGCAAACGGCACGCCACCGTTCCAGACCAGCTCGTATCCTTCGAGGGTACTGAAGGTAGCTGCGCCTTCCTGCTCAATGCGAAGTTTTACTTCATAGTCATCCGGCGCAAAAGTATAGATTTGACGAATGCGGCCAGTACCGATGGGCACCTCAAAGACCACATCCACTGGACCGTCTGTGACGCGCAAGGTGTCGCTCGATACGGTGGTCTGAAAATACAGGGCCCGTGTATCGACCAGGTGGCTGGCCGGTGTGGTAAAGACCAGACTCAACGCCCCCGGCTTGGTCGTGTCCACAAGTTGAACAGGGGTTTCAAAATCGTACGTATTGTATTTTTTAAGCTTCAACGAAACCAGCGTGGCCCCTTTGGTCGAAAGCTGCGCCTGGTAGAGATCGGTTTCGATCGTGATGAGGCGGGCCTGGCCCTTCTGTGCGGCGGCCAGTAGCGTATCGGTCAACGGCCCCAGTAGTTCTTCAGTAGTGGCTGGCGTCTCTGCTGCAGCTAACACATCCTCTGGGGTTGCCTCCGCCGCTTGCAGTGTGTCGCGCACAGTAGGTGTCGGCGGTGGTGGCGGCGCCAACCACCACAGCCAGACGAACATGATCAGCGCAGTCAGAATCGTCGCAATGACAACGTTACGGTCCACGGTCGAGCTCCAGCTAATCCAGGCCAAAACGGGGCAGGATACGGACCGAACAGCGCGCTGTTCCGCCTCTGCTCAGCCTTCAAGTAGCTTTTTTCTGAGCTGTTCCGTCAGGCGCTTCAGCGCCTCGGGTAGATCGCGTCGAATGCATTCGCGCGCCCGGGCCGGATCCGCCCGGTAAAGGATCATCAGCGTGAGGGTATCTGGCCGATCTCGAAATAGCGCTACCAGGGGGTGTTGATGCAGGCGATAGGTTTCGCGCAGCAGGCGCCGGATACGGTTGCGCGCCACGGAGCGCCGGGCCAGCCGTCCGGCCGTAAACCCCACCTGTACGGGAACATCCGCTCCCACTTCGTCCCGCGGCACCACACGGTAGAGCAGTCGCACACAACCTTTAGCAACCGTACCCACATCGGGCCGGGAACGGTCGAATAGCGGCCGGATCAGACGCTGACGCCGCAGCCGAAACGCCCGCGGCAGCCGGTTGGTCCCCCGTGGCCCGCCCCCACTCGTTTCGTGCCTCTGCGGCGCCTCCACTTCGCCGTCGACTCACTTGCCCGACATCCGATCGCTGACCGTCAGACTCTTGCGTCCTTTCTTGCGACGACGGGCCAGAATCGTGCGACCGCTCTTCGTCTTCATGCGGGCTCGGAATCCGTGCGTGTTCAGGCGCTTGCGACGGCTGGGTTGATACGTACGCTTGGGCATAACGCGTTCGGGTCTGTTCCTGAAACCTGTTTTCCCTCGAAAACGGCTGCTGAAACGCCGGCCCGCCGGTCAGGTTGCGTGGAACCAGAAGGCCTGCTTGCGCGATAGAAAGAGCTGGAGATCACGAGGCCCCGGCAGTCCCGGGGAGAGGGGCTCTTGACAGCCTCGAAAGTCAGTATTAAAATAGAAAGTTGCCGGAGCCCGGAAAGGGCCGGTGACGAACGAGCGGAAGTAGCTCAGTTGGTAGAGCATCAGCTTCCCAAGCTGAGGGTCGCGGGTTCGAGTCCCGTCTTCCGCTCATCCAGACAACGGCGATTGCCACGCAAAAGCCGAGCGCGGCAATCGCTTTTTTCGTGTTTGTTAGGGCGGTTAGCTCAGCTGGTTAGAGCGCCTGCCTTACAAGCAGGAGGTCAGTGGTTCGACTCCACTACCGCCCACCTGTTCATGGCGCCCTCTCTGCTATCCCACCCCGTGCCTCGCGCACGGGTTTTTTTCTATAGAGTGCGTCCAGCTCTTGTCTTCGATAGCCGATCCCGTTACAGGATCGTTACAGTCTGATACGGCTTACCTTTCACCTCCCTGTTGCAACAGGCATAGTTCTTCGATTATTTAATGTTACTTAAAGGTCGTTTCAACATTACCAATCGGGGGGTACGTCATGATCCCGCCACCTTTCACGTATGCCGCGCCCACCAGTCTGGAGGAAGCGCTTGCGCTGTTGCAGCAGCATGGACCAATGGCCAAAATTCTGGCCGGTGGTCATAGCCTGCTGCCCATGATGAAGCTTCGCCTGCTGGAACCCGAAGTGCTGATCGACCTGCGGCGCGTGCCGGGCCTTGATGAGATCCGTGAGGAAAACGGATACCTGCACCTCGGGGCCATGGTTCGTGAAGTCGAACTTGAGGAGCACCCGTTGATCCGTGAAAAATATCCACTGCTCTATGAGACAACGCGCTGGATTGCCGATCCGCAGGTGCGCAACATGGGCACCATCGGGGGCAATCTGGCTCACGGAGACCCGGGGAATGACCACCCGGCCACCATGATGGCTTACGATGCCCAGCTTGTGGCGGTGGGCCCCCGCGGCGAGCGCGTTATCCCGGCCCGGGAGTTCTTTCTGGATTTTTACACGACCGCACTGGAGCCAGACGAGATTCTTACAGCCATCCGGATCCCAATCCCTCCACCGCGAAGTGGAGGCGCCTATGAGAAGCTGGAACGCAAAGTGGGTGACTATGCGACGGCGGCCGTGGCCGTGCAGCTTTCGCTGGCCGAAGATGGCACGCTGAGCTACGTGGGCATCGGCCTGACGAACGTCGCCCACGTGCCGCTGTTTGCGGCCCGCTCCTGTGCCCATCTGCAGGGACAGCGTCCTACCCCGGAGCGCATCGACGAGGCGGCGCAAATGGCTTCAGAAGACTGCAATCCCCGGTCGGACCTGCGCGGTTCAGCCGAATACAAACGTGCGATGGTTCGTGAACTGACCCGTCGCGCTTTTCGTCGAGCCCTTGAGCGAGCCCAGGGAGGTTAATAAGCCATGGCAACACAAAAGGTTACGGTAACCCTTACGGTCAACGGAACAACGCACACGGCTGAAGTGGAGCCCCGGCTGTTGCTCGTGCACTTTCTGCGGGAGCATCTGAACCTGACCGGCACGCACATCGGCTGCGACACGACGCACTGCGGCGCCTGTACGGTGCTGATGAACGGCCGCGCCGTCAAGTCCTGTACGGTACTCACGGTGCAGGCCGACGGCGCCACGATCAAGACGATCGAAGGCATGGCGGAAAATGGCCAGATGCACCCGCTGCAGGAGGGCTTTCACGTGGAGCACGGGCTGCAGTGCGGCTATTGCACGCCCGGCATGATCATGCGCGCGGCCGAACTGCTGGCCAGAAACCCCGATCCCACCGAAGAGGAAATCCGCTGGGGCATTTCGGGCAACCTGTGCCGCTGCACCGGCTACGTCAACATCGTGAAGGCCATCCAGTACGCCGCCCGGAAACTGCGTGAGCGCGAGCAGGCCGCGGCCGGCTCCTGAGTCTTCCCGCCAACCACCCAAGCCACCGAAAAAACCATGGAAGCCGAAGTCCGGACGCCCCCCACGATCTGCGGCATGGGGCATCGCATGAAGCGCAAGGAAGACGCCCGTTTTCTGTTTGGCAAGGGGCGCTACGTGGACGACATCAAGCTGCCCGGCATGCTCTACATGGACATCGTCCGCAGCCCCTTTGCCCATGCCCGGATCAAAAGTATTAACGCCGAACGGGCGCTGGCCATGGATGGCGTTGTGGCGGTCATCACAGGCAAGGACCTGGAGAAATACAACCTGCACTGGATGCCCACCCTGATGGGCGACACGCAGATGGTCCTGCCCACCGACCGCGTCATGTACCAGGCGCAAGAAGTGGCCGCGGTCATCGCCACCGACCGCTACATAGCCGCCGACGCCGTCGAGGCCATTGAGGTAGAATACGAGCCGCTTGAGCCCGTGATCGATCCGTTCCGGGCGCTGGAACCCGATGCACCAGTCCTCCGCACTGACAAAGGCAAAACGGACAATCACATCTGGCACTGGGAGGTCGGCGACCGCGAGGCGACCGAGCGGGCCTTTCAGGAGGCGGACGTGGTCGTCAAGCAGCAGATCTACATTCCCCGCATTCACGTCGCCTCTATCGAGACGTGCGGCTGCATCGCCGACTACGATCCGGTCGAGGGCAAACTGACCGTCTATATGACCACGCAGGCCCCGCATGTAGTGCGGACAGCGCTGGCCATGGTCGCCGGTCATGTGGGCCTTTCAGAAGAAAAAATCCGCGTTATTTCCCCCGACATCGGCGGCGGCTTCGGCGGCAAGGTGCCCATCTATCCGGGCTATGTCATTGCCATTGCGGCCTCCGTATTGCTGGGCAAGCCGGTCAAGTGGATCGAAGATCGATCGGAAAACCTGCAGGCCGACTCGTTCGCCCGCGACTACCACATCACGGCCGAGCTGGCTGCCACTAAAGAGGGCAAGATCACGGCCCTTCGGATTAAAACGCTGGCCGATCATGGCTACACGGATGCAGCTGCCAATCCTTCAAAGTTTCCGGCCGGTCTGTTTTCCATCTGTACGGGTTCCTACGACATCAAGCATGCCTTCGTCGAAGTCGATGCCGTTTACACGAACAAACCGCCCGGTGGCATTGCCTATCGCTGCTCGTTCCGGGTGACCGAAGCCGTGCATGCCATCGAGCGCATGGTGGATGTGCTGGCTCAGAAACTGGGCATGGATCCGGCCGAGCTGCGCTTCAAGAATTTCATCCAGCCGGACCAGTTCCCCTACAAGTCGGCGCTCGGTTGGGAGTATGACAGCGGAAACTACCCGGCTGCCCTGCGCAAAGCCATGGACCTGATCGGCTACGAGGAGCTGCGGCGCGAACAGGCCGAACGACGGGCCCGGGGCGAGTTGATGGGCATTGGCATTAGCAGCTTCACGGAGATCGTCGGCGCCGGCCCTTCGCGGCACTTCGACATTCTGGGGATCAAGATGTTCGATAGCTGCGAGCTGCGCATCCATCCCACCGGTAAGGCCATCGCACGTTTCGGTACCAAATCGCAGGGGCAGGGGCACGAAACCACCTACGCGCAGATTATCGCGGAAGAGCTGGGTATTCCGGCTGAACACGTGCAGGTTGAAGAAGGCGACACCGACACGGCACCCTATGGACTGGGCACCTATGCCAGTCGATCCACGCCGACAGCCGGCGCCGCGGCCGCTATGGCCGCCCGCAAGGTGCGTGAGAAAGCCCGTAAAATCGCGGCCTACCTGCTGGAGGTCAGCGAAGAGGACCTGGAGTGGGAACCGGGCGTCTTCCGCGTCAAAGGTGCACCGGACAAGTCCGTAACCATCCAGGACATCGCCCTGGCGGCCTACACCAATCATCCGCCGGGCATGGAAGCCGGCCTGGAAGCCGTCCACTACTATGACCCGCCCAACCTCACCTTCCCCTTTGGCTCGTATATCTGTGTGGTGGACATTGACAAGGGCACCGGTCAGGTAAAGATCCGACGCTTCGTGGCGGTGGACGACTGCGGCCATGTCATCAATCCGATGATCGTCGAAGGCCAGATCCACGGCGGGCTCACCATGGGCTTCGCGCCAGCCATGATGGAGGAGCTGGTTTACGACGAAGAAGGCAACATCCTGACCGGTTCATTCATGGACTACCTGTTGCCGACGGCCGTCGAAACGCCGCGCTGGGAAACAGCCCGGACCGTTACGCCTTCGCCCCACCATCCGCTGGGAGCCAAAGGCGTGGGTGAGTCGGCGACCGTCGGGGCTCCGGCCGCCATTGTCAATGCGGTAGTCGATGCGCTTTCGCCTTACGGCGTGACGCACATCGACATTCCAATCACTCCGTACAAAGTCTGGAAAATCCTGCACGAGAAAGGCGTGGTCTGAGGTGAACTTTCGGACGGTCTGCCCGTCGAACGTATTCCCCACCCGAAGAAAGTACCACTTTCGGACGGGGCGCTCCCCTGGGCGCGCCTTACTATCCTGAAAGCATAGGTCGGTCTTTGGGAAACATCCCTGTATAAACCCGGAAAGACCATGAAGACCACTATTGAAAAGACCTTTACGGTACGTCAACCTCTGGAAAAAGTCTGGAGTTATCTAAGCGATCCGGCGAAGGTGGTGCCCTGCGTACCCGGGGCGCAGCTCACCGAGCAGGTTGATGCGCGCCACTATCGGGGTACGGTCAGCCTGAAAGTGGGACCGGTCAGTGCCAGCTATAAGGGCGAAATCACGATCGAAACACTCGACCACGAAACCCACACGATCAAGCTGGTGGGTCGCGGACTCGACGCCCGTGGCAAGGGCAGCGCCTCGATGACCATGCAGGGCCAGGCCCGGGCGCTGGACGACAATACCACCGAAATTACCAATCGGATTGAGATTTCTGTAACCGGCATGCTGGCGCAATTCGGCTCGCGCCTGATCGAGGACGTATCCAGCCGCCTCTTCGACCAGTTCACCGAGTGCTTCGAATCGCTGCTGAGCGGCGAAGCGCCGGAAGAAGCCGGACAGGCGCTCAGTGCCGGTTCACTGATCAAAGAGGGAATTAAGTCGGTTGCCGGACGGTTTTTCGGGAAGAAGGAGGGCAATGAGTAAGGAGGCCGCCGCCCGCATTGCGGGGCTGATGGAGGGACTGGAGCAGCAGGGGTATGTGGCGGACGAGGCGCTGGCCACGGTGCTGTATCTGGTGCTGACGCTGCGTCGTCCGCTCCTTGTCGAGGGCGACGCTGGCGTGGGCAAAACCGAGATTGCCTATGCCCTGGCCGGCCACCTCGACACCGAACTGATTCGTCTGCAGTGCTACGAGGGGCTCGATGTCCATTCAGCGGTCTACGAGTGGAACTATCCCCGCCAGCTACTGGCCCTCAAGCTCTGGGAGCAGAGCGACGTGCCCCTGGAAGAACGGGAGCGACAGCTCTTCAGCGAAACCTATCTGCTGGCGCGGCCCTTGCTGAAGGCCATCCAGGCCAGAGAGCAGGCGCCCGTGTTGCTCATCGACGAAATAGACCGGGCTGATGAAGAGTTTGAGGCTTTCCTGCTGGAGTTGCTATCGGCCTTCCAGATCTCAATCCCGGAGCTGGGCACCATTCGTGCCCGTCATATTCCATACGTCGTGCTGACCTCCAATCGGACGCGGGAGCTGAGCGACGCCCTCAAACGCCGCTGCCTGTATTACTGGCTCGACTACCCTGACGCAGCGAAAGAGCTGCAGATTATCCGCAAGCGACTGCCAGACATCGAGACCGATCTGGCCCACCAGGTGGTGCGTTTTGTGCAGGCACTTCGGCAGCAGCGCCTGCACAAAATCCCGGGTATTGCTGAGACGCTCGACTGGGCTCGTGCCCTGATAGCGCTGGGCGTGCGTCGGATCGATGAGGCCGTGGTGGCTCGCACGGCGGGCTGCCTGCTCAAGTCGGCCGAAGACCTGGAGCACCTGCGCAACCATCAGCTTGAAGACCTGCTGGCCCACCTGCCAACCTGAGCCATGCCGGCTTCCCGCACCACATGGCCGACCTTCACCACAGCGACAGACTTTACCGGCGCAGTGCGCGGCTTTTGCGCCTTTCTAAAGGGACACGGGTTCACGGTGGGCCTTGCAGAAACGCTCGACGCGCTCCGGGTAGCTCGCAGCGAACTGCTGCATCGGCCCGATCGCTTCCGGGTGGCCCTGCGGGCGCTGCTGTGCAGTTCACCGGCCCAGTGCCAGCGCTTTGATGCGTTGTTCGATGCTTACTGGCTCGGCCGCACGGCGGACGGCAACGTGCCTCCTGCCCCAGCGCGACGGCGCGCCCGTCCGCCTGCGACGGAACGGACCATGCCGCTACTCATGACCCTGCAACGCGCCACCACGCCACCCGAAGAAGAAGGCCAAACGACCACCGGCGCCAGCACAGCCCATCGCCTGCGCCAGGTGGACTTCGCCCGCGTGCCCGCACCCGATCAGGAGCAGCTCGAAACGCTGGCCGAGCAGCTTTTTCGCCAGCTACGCGTGCGCCTCTCGCGTCGTGAAAAAGCGGCATGGCGCGGCCGGCGGATTGATCTGCGCCGCACGATCCGGCGCAACCTCGACCGCGGCGGCGAGCTGATTACGCTCCGCTATCGTCAACGTCGCCCGGATCGGCCCCGCCTGGTCGCGCTGCTCGACGTGAGCGGCTCCATGGACCGCTACAGCTATTTCCTGCTGCGTTTTCTGCATGCGCTGCAGCAACACTTTCAGCGGGTCGATTCGTTCGTCTTCAGTACCGAGCTGACCTGCATCACCGAGCTGCTGCGCCAGCCGACACTCCCCGAAAGTCTGCGCCGCCTGGCCGAGACACCCACCCCCTGGTCCAGCGGAACCCGCATCGGCGCCTGCCTGATGACGTTTCTGGAGCAGTACGGCCGCCGGCTGCTTTCGCGCCGCACGCTCGTGCTCATTCTGAGTGACGGCCTCGACACCGGCGATCCCGCGCTCCTGGCCCACGCCCTGCAGGCCATCCGTGCCCGTTGCCGTCGAATCATCTGGCTCAACCCACTGATGGGCATGGACGGCTATGCACCGCTTGCCCGCGGCATGCAGGCGGCTTTGCCCTACCTCGACGTATTTCACCCGGCCCACAACCTCGACAGCCTGCTCCGCCTGGAGCAGCACCTGCGCCATGTTTGACCCGATCCTGGAACGCGCGCGCGAACAGGTAGCCCGGGGCGAGCCCTGTGCCCTGGCCATCGTCGTCCGCTACGAAGCGCCGATCTCTGGCAAGCCCGGCGACAAAGCGCTTATTCTGCCGGATGGCACGCTGCATGGCTGGATAGGTGGAGGCTGCACGCGCCCGGTCGTCATCCGGGAAGCGCTGCGTGCCCTGCGCGACGGTCGTCCCCGCCTGGTGCGCATCACGCCCGAAGCGGCCGAAGTCGAGGTGGAAGGCATCGTGGCCTATTCCATGACCTGCTACAGTGGCGGCACGCTCGACGTGTACATCGAACCGTTGCTGCCACCGCCTCAGCTCCTGGTACTGGGGCACTCGGCCGTGGCCCAGGCCCTGGTGCGCCTTGGCCACACGCTGGGCTACCGCGTGCTGGTGGCCGATCCCGAAGCATCCGCCGAGCACTTCCCGGAAGCCGATCAGTGCGAGCCTTCGTTTGCGCTGGAAAATTTACCGCTGACGCCCGGGACGTTCGTTGTGGTGGCCACGCAGGGCGAAGGCGACGAAGAAGCGCTGCAAGCCGCCCTGTCCCACCCTTTCCGATACGTCGCCCTGGTGGCCAGTCGCCGCAAAGCAGCCCATCTGCGCAAGTTGCTGTCCGAACGTGGCGTGTCGGCTGACCGGCTGGCGGCTGTCCGCGCCCCGGCCGGACTGGATCTGGGCGCTCGCACGCCGGAAGAAATCGCCCTGAGCATCTTGGCTGAAATCGTGCGAGAACGCCATCAGAATCCAGTTCCAGCGCTTACGGACGAACCGCCCGCCACCGAAGGCCTGATCGAAATCACCCTGCACATTGAAGGCATGAGCTGCGCGCACTGCCTCCACACCGTCGAAAAAACGCTCCAGGCACTTCCCGGCGTGATCGTGCATGCCGTGGCGCTCGGCCAGGCCCGGGTTGCCTATGATCCCGGTCAGGTAACGCTAAGCGCCCTGGCCGAAGCCCTCAACGCACAGGGCTACCATTTGCGCACCAACACTGTGGCCGAGCCATGAACGCAACCAATCGGGTGGCCGCCATCGTGCTGGCCGCCGGGTCTTCTCGGCGTATGGGCGGCCGGAACAAGCTCTTGCTGCCCTTCCGAGGACAACCGCTGGTGCGGCACGTGGTTACCACAATCCTGAACAGCCAGGCCGATCCGGTGCTGGTGGTACTGGGCCACGAGGCCGAAGCCGTCCGCGCCGCACTGGCCGACCTACCCATTGGCTTCACCTACAACCCACGCCACGCCGAAGGCATGACCACCTCCATTCAGGCAGGCGTGGCGGCGGCACCGGCAGACGTGCTTGGTTACATGATCTGCCTGTCAGACCTGCCGCTGATCGAAACGGCGGAGTACGATCGGCTTCTCGAAGCATTCCGCAAAGCCCTTGCCCGGGACCCGGCCTGCATTGTGGTGCCCGAATTTCAGGGACAACGTGGCAATCCCGTCCTGTTTGCCGCCTCCTATCGCGCCGCCATCCTGGCCGAAGAACGGCTGACCGGTTGTCGAGGCCTGGTGCGCCGCTATCCCGAGCACGTCGTGCGCGTCGCCATGCCCACCGACCACATCCTGCAGGACATCGACACCCCGGAAGCGTTTGAGGTGCTCAGGAAGGCACATTGAGCGGCCGAGGGAGCGGCGGACGTTCGCCGTGAATCGGAGCCTTTCGCTCCCGAAGTGGACGCGCCGAACGGCTGTGCAGCACGGCCTGAATTTCGGCCAGCGCCGCCAGCGCAATCTCTTCGGCCGTCTCGGTGCCAATGTCCAACCCAACAGGGCCATAGATGCGCGGTCGCTCAGCCTCCAGCCGCTTGCCATGCGTGCGGGCCAGTTCGCTCAGCATGCGCTCGGTGCGTTCCTTTGGCCCCAGCATCCCGATATACGGAATGGCGCTTTCGAACAGCAAAGT
>Ga0256839_1001611_pt1 | contig 26917 bp, 24 predicted proteins | sample 354166metaG_FD_185968 | JGI IMG/M metagenome (GOLD analysis project Ga0256839, IMG submission 185968) | Hydrothermal vent microbial communities from Mid Atlantic Ridge, Atlantic Ocean - 354-166 | ecosystem: Environmental > Aquatic > Marine > Hydrothermal vents | place: Atlantic Ocean: Mid... | reverse complement strand
CGCGCGTACATCTGGCTGGCGTGGTAGGGCACCGTCGCCGGGAGGTTGAGGGGCCCCAGGATGGTGACCCCGTGAACCTCTACGGTCTCGCCGGGCTTCGTGAGTTCGCAGTTTCCGCCCCGCTCGGCGGCCAGATCGACGATCACGGAACCCGGCTGCATCCGTCGGACCATCTCTTCGGTGACGAGCACCGGGGCGCGCTTGCCCGGCACCGCCGCCGTGGTGATCACCACGTCGCTCTCGGCCACCACCCGGAGCATCATCTCCCGCTGCTTTTTGTAAAATTCCTCGTCCATCTCGCGGGCGTAGCCCCCCTCGGCGCGGGCCTCCTCCGTCTCGAGCCCCAGCTCGGCGAACTTCGCGCCCAGGCTCTCGACCTGCTCCTTGGTCTCGGGGCGGATGTCGTAGGCCACCACCACCGCCCCGAGCTTGCGGGCGGTGGCGATCGCCTGGAGACCCGCCACCCCCACGCCTACCACGAAGACGTGGGCCGGGGTGATCGTCCCCGCCGCGGTCATCATCATGGGGAACATCTTGGGGAGCGTCTCGGCGGCCAACAACACGGCCTTGTAGCCCGCGATGGTGGCCTGGGAGGAGAGGGCGTCCATGCTCTGCGCCCGGGTGATCCGGGGCATCAGCTCCATGGCGAAGGCGGTCGCTTTGCGCTCCGCCAGGGCCTTCATCTCCTCCCGGGCCGTCAAGGGCTCGAGGAAGCCGATCACCACCTGGCCGGGCTTGAGCAACTCTAAGTCGGCCTTCCCCGCCTCGGGGTTGGCCCCCAGGCCGCGGACCTGAAGCACGACATCGGCCTTCTCAAAGACCTCCTCCCGCGAGGGGGCGATCTTCACCCCTCGCTCTTCGTACTGTTCATCGGGATAGCCCGCTTCGGCACCGGCGCCGGTCTCGATCACCACTTGGGCACCGGCCTTCTGGAGGGTCTCCGCGGTGGCCGGGACGACGGCCACCCGTCGCTCGCCCGGATACGTCTCCTTCGGGGTGCCAATCACTAGGCCCATGGGTATTCCCCCTCTTCGTCGATGTAAGGTCGAGTTTTGGCTCTCTAAGTGTAGATCCTCTCAAGGGTAGGATCAACCGGCCTGCCTCCTAGGCCTTTCATTGCAGCCTCATCTTCGGGCCGCTACGATGCAGGGCACGCCGTAAGGGGGAAGGAAAGGAGCGAGTTCCCATGTTTAAGGACATCCTGTTGCCCACCGACGGGTCGAAGGGGGCCGCCGAGGCGGTCAACTGTGCAGTGGCCCTCGCCAAGAAGTTCGACTCAACGATCCACGTGCTCTTCGTCGTGGAACCTCCCCGGTTCCAGGACATCGGGGCTACCGCGGCGATGAACGACATCTTGCGGGCCATCCGCGAGGCGGGGGAGGGGATCGTGCGCGAGACGGCCAAGCTCATCCAGGATTCCGGGGTCATCGCCGTGGAGGAGGTGCTCCGCGAGGGCCACCCCGCGGAGGAGATCCTGCGCTATGCCCGGGAGAACGAGATGGACCTCATCGTGATGGGGACCCATGGCCGTCGCGGGCTGGGGAGGCTCCTGCTGGGGAGCGTCACCGAGGAGGTCGTGCGCACCTCCCACATCCCGGTGCTCACCGTGCGGATAAGCGAGTAACGCGGATCCCGTCCCGCCCGGCGACGATGATCTGCAGCTTCCCGGGGACCGAGGAGGAGGGGAAGAGGCCGTGCTCCACCACCCCGGGGATCGCGCTGAGCTCGCGGGCCAGGCCCTCCACGTCTGTGGGGTCGATCCCCTTGGGGAAGGCGCAGTCGAGGACCCGGTTTCCCTCGTCCGTCTCGAAGGGGGTCCCGTCGGGGCGCAGGCGCAGACGGGGCTCCCCGCCCAGAGCCCGGACGGCCCGCTCCACCACCCGCTGCCCGAACGCAAGGACCTCCAGGGGTATGGGATGGCGCTCCCCCAAGCGCGGGACGAGCTTGGATTCGTCTACGAGGATCCAATAGTTTTGCGAGGCCCAGGCGACGATCTTCTCCCGCGTGTGGGCTCCCCCGCCTCCCTTGAGGAGGTTCCCCCGGGGGTCTACCTCGTCCGCCCCGTCCACGGTGAGGTCCAGCTCGGGATGCTCCTCCAGGGTCGTCAAGGGGAGCCCCAGCTCCCGGGCGAGCCGCTCCGTGCGCCGCGAGGTGGGAACGCCCCCCTCCAGGGGTACGATCCCGGCGCGATAGACCTCGGCGAGCCGCCGGAGGAAGATCTCCGCGGTGCTGCCCGTCCCCAGTCCCAAGAGCCGGAGGACGGACTGCTCCCCCAAGAGTCGAAGGGCCTCCTCGGCGGCCTGGGCCTTGAGTCGATCGCGGTTGCTCATAGGGCTTAGAGGCGGAACTTCGTGAGCTGCTCGTCGAAGAGCGCCTTGAGCCGGTGCGCTTGCTCGTCATAGGCCTTGGGATCGGCCCAGGCTTCGCGGGGGTGGAGCACCGCGGAGGGAACCCCGGGACAGCGCATGGGAACGGCCAATCCGAAGACGGGATCCTCCGTGAAGGGCACCGTGCGAAGGGCACCGTGCAACGCGGCGTGCAGCAGGGCACGCGTCTGAGGAAGGGGCATCCGCTGCCCTACCCCGTAGGGCCCGCCTACCAGGCCCGTGTTCACCAGCCAGACGTCGATCTCGTGCTGCCGGAGTCGCTCACGGAGCATCTCGGCGTAGAACTCCGGCGGTCGGGGCAAGAACGGCGCACCGAAGCCGGGACTAAACGTCGCCTGCGGCTCCGTCACCCCGCGCTCCGTCCCTGCCACCTTGGCCGTATAACCCAGCAGGAAGTAGCGCATCGCCTGCTCGTCCGTGAGCCGGGCGATGGGCGGCAAGACCCCGAAGGCGTCGTAGGTCAGGAAGAAGATCGAGCGCGGAAGTCCTCCCACCCCCTCCGGCACGATCGGCTCGAGAAACGACAGGGGATAAGCGGAGCGGGTGTTCTCCGTGATCGCATCGCTGGCAAAGTCAAGGGTCCGGGTGTGAGGGTCGAGGACGACGTTCTCCAGCAGGGCTCCAAAGCGGGTGGAGGCCCGATAGATCCCGGGCTCATACTCGGGCCGCAGGCGGATGACCTTGGCGTAGCAGCCGCCCTCGAAGTTGAAGACGCCCTCGGGAGCGAAGCCGTGCTCGTCGTCCCCGATCAAGGGACGCTCGGGATCGGTGGAGAGGGTCGTCTTTCCTGTGCCGGAGAGTCCGAAGAAGAGGGCGACGTCTCCGTCGGGCCCGCGGTTGGCCGCCGCGTGCATGGGGAAGACTCCCTCCTCCGGCAGGTAGAAGTTGAGCGCGGTGAAGACCGCTTTCTTGATCTCGCCGGCGTAGAGGGTTCCCCCGATGAGGGCCATCCGCTTGGGGAAGTGCAGGACGATGAACGTCTCCGACCGGGTCCCGTCTCGATCGGGTTCGGCTCGGCATCCCGGGGCACAGATCACCGTAAAGGCGGGGTCCTCATGCGGGAGGCGGTCCTCAACCCGCGGGCGGCGAAAGAGGTGACGTGCAAAGAGGCTGTGTGTCGCCCGCTCGCAGATCACTCGGATGGGCCGACGATACGCTTCATGAGCACAGACGAAGAGGTCTTGCACGAAGAGGTCTCGACCGCGGAAGTACTCCAGAATGCGCTCGTAGAGGCGGTCAAAGCTCTCCGGAGGCAGGGGTTGGTTCGTCTCCCCCCAGTCGATCCGGGCTTCGACCTGGGGATCGCGCACCAAAAAGCGATCCTGAGGGGAGCGCCCGGTGTGCGGACCGGTCCGCACGACCAACGGTCCCCCCTCCGCCAGCCATCCCTCTCGGCGGCGCAGGGCTTCCTCGTACAGCGCGGCAGGGGGCAGATCCGCAAGGACTTCCCTCAGATCGTGAAAGCCGAGGGCTTCGAGTGCGTCGTGGATCGTGGGGCGCGTCTGCATGGGCAACCCTCCTTTCGTAGCCCCCATGATAGCCCATAGGACGCCTCCTCCCAAATGCCTCCGCCCGGTCCCTGCCTGGGGGGTCTTGAGGAACTCTTGGACGAGCGAACAGGGCCGGAAGAGCTGAAGGGGGGATGGGTCTGTCCCATCCCCCCTCGTTCGCGTAGACGACGCCTCGCCTCGAAAGGCGATCAAACGGCGGGATCGATCACGGCGAGAGCGACAGGACGTACGCCTGCGGGAGGGGCGACCAGTTGATGATCACGACCGCGAAGACGACCCCGGGCACCGGGGCCGAAGGGGCCCGATCGCACAGCTCCGCGAGCACCCCGGGGGGCGTGAGCTGGAAGCAGGCCCCGAACCCAAAGACGAGCAGATCGAGGTCCACGGCGGGGTTGTCCCAGGTGATCACGGAGCGCAGCGTCCCCGGAGCGGAGACCCACAGCACCTGAACGTGGAACCCGGGGATGGCCCGCAGGAACATCGGATCGTTCAGGTCCCGCAGCTTGGGGTTGGCCTCGCTCCCTTCCTGACGGATCTGGAAGCCCTGCGCTTGCAGCGCCAGGAGCACCTGCTGGAGGGACTGTCCGGGGGCGATGGGTTTCGGCCCCGAGGGAGGCTGACCCGGTGGGGGCTGGGTCGCCGTCCCCTCCAGCACAGCGAAGACCTCCAGGCACCCGCCGACCTCGCCTCCATCCCGCACCGGACGCTCCGTCGGTAGCGGGGCGAATTCCACGCTAAAGGTCTGGTTGTTGAAGGTTCCGCTCACCCCGAGCCGCTCCGGGACGAAGCTCAACTCCCGGCGAAACTCGACCGTCTCGCCCGGTCCGAGAACGAGGCTGACGATCGACAGGTCCAAGGACCTTCCCGCTACGAAGGCGATCTGTTGGATCGCGAAACGGGCGTCCTCGCACACGTTTCGGAACCGGAGCGTGACCTCCACCTGTTGCCCTTGGGTAAGGGCTCCGGGGGCGATGAGCCCCAGGCCGAGGAGCGTAATCCACAGGGCGACTCCGACCCGTCGCACGCCGATTTGCATCGTCAACGTACCTCCTTTGTGAGTTAGGAGCTGCTAGGTATTACACACGACCTCTCCCATCCGTTGCAACCGGCGAAGAGGCCTTCTACTCGACAGGGCGGGCCGGAGCCCCTTGAGGCTTACGATGCCTTCTTCTCTTCGCGCTCGAGGTACTGGCGGATCGCCTCGATGACGAGGTAGTTGAGGGAGCGATCCCGCTTCTTGGCGATCTTCTTGAGCCGCTCCAGCGGCTTTTGGGCTTGTTTTTCCTTGGGGATGTAGATGCTCAGCTTCTCCATAGGGACTCAACCTCCTCGGTCCGCATTGGATAGAGTAGTTCCGATATGAGCTTGAATATAGAATAGTGCATGCGAGGCCGAGAGGCTATGATCTCGATCAGGCGATCCCGGCGGTGATATCTCCCCGGGAAGGGGCTATAATCGGGCCATGGCTTTCAAGTCGACGTGGAAGATCAGTTTCGGCGAGATCGACTACGCGAGCATCGTCTACTACCCCAACTTCTTCGACTACTTCCAGCGGACGGAAGAGGCGTTCATGGAGCAGATCGGGTTCCCCTACCCCTACCTGATCGGGGAGCTGCGGCTCGGGTTCCCGATCGTGCACGTCGAGGCGGACTTCAAGCGCCCGGTCCGCTACGGCGACGCCATCGACATCGTCCTCGAGGTGGCCGAGCTGGGCACCCGCTCGGTCACCTTCGGGTTCCGGGTCTTCAAGGGACGGGAGCTGTGCGCCGAGGCGAAGATCACCCACGTCACCGTGGACTTGGACGCGTTCCGGGCCGTCTCCCTCCCCGAGGACCTGCGCCGCCGCCTGGAGAAGGCCCAAGCCCCTTGACGGATCCACTTCTGCCCCCGCGGGACCGGATGTCCCGGGAATCCGGGGGGACTTCGGGTATCCTATCCCGAGAAGGCGAAGGGAGAGCCGCCGGGACGACGAACGGGAAACAGACGAGAAGAGAGGGGAGATGTCCATGAGGCACGGGGGCGTTCGACGGCTGTTGATCGGGATCGGCCTAACGGCGTGGGTCGGAGGGCTCCTCAGCGGGTGCTCGCTGCTCGGGCTCTCCCCGAGCGACTCGGTGCGGACCCTCACGGTTCAAGACCTGGTCGGGGAGTGGGCCGAGTGGACCGAGGGGGGCGCCACCGGGCTGATCTATACCTTCCGGGCCGACGGGACGGTGATCGTCTCGGATCTCGTGGTGGGCGTCGACGAGGTCGTCGTGGAGGGGCGCTTCACCGTGGCGCCGGACGGACGGGCCGTCGTCGTCGAGTTCACCGAGCCCACCCTGGGGCTCTCGCTGGGGGAGACGACTTGGGCCGTGATCTCGGCCACCCGGGAGGAGCTGCGCTTTCGGCTGCCCGACGGGCGGGAGATCACCTTAAAGCGCCTCCGCTAGCGCCTTCGGGGGCGGATCCCACAGCGGAGCGGAGCGCCGCATGAGCCGAACGACGGGAGGTCCGGTCGAGCTGCGATTCGAGGGCGGAACGATCGCCATCGCCCTCCGCGCTTCCCCCTCCCCCGAGGGGTCCGCGAACGACCTGCCGAGGGCCCTCACGGTGCAGCCCTGGGTGAAGTGGGACCCCCGCTCCCGTTCCTATCGGGCGCTGGCCTTTCGCTACCGCGAACTCCTGCACGCTCTCGAGCAGGAGGGCGTCCCCGTGGACGACCGCGTCCTGCGCCCGTTGCCCTTTTCGCCCTCGGCTCCACAGGCGGACCCCGAGCCGTTTGGGCTCGAGCTCCGTCCCTATCAGCGGGAGGCGCTGGAGCGCTGGCTCCACGACGGCGGGGGGCGCGGGGTGGTGGAACTGCCCACCGGCGCGGGCAAGACCCACGTCGCACTGGGGGCCATCGCCCATCTCCGCTGCGCGACGTTCGTGGTCGTGCCCACCCTCGACCTGGTGGACCAGTGGAGGCGCGCGCTTGCGCCCTTCGAGCGCCGGGGGATCGCGGTCGGGGAGCTCACGGGCCGGGAGAAGCGGCTGGAGCCCATCACCGTGGCCACCTACGACTCGGCGTACGTCCACGCGGATCGCGTGGGGGACAGGTTCCCGCTGATCGTCTTCGACGAGGTGCACCACCTCCCCGCGCCCGGGTATCGTCACATCGCGGAGTTCTTCGCCTCGCCCTACCGCCTGGGGCTTACGGCCACCTACGAACGAGAAGATCGACGGCACGAGGAGCTGGCGGAGCTTTTGGGCGGGGTCGTCTTCGAGGTGGGGGCCGACGAGCTCACCGGGTCGTACTTGGCCCCCTACGTGCTGGAGCGGATCTACGTAGAGCTCACCCCGGAGGAGCGCGAGGCGTACGACCGGGAGTACGGGATCTTCCGAAACTATTTAAAGAAGCACCGCATTCGCATCCGGAGGCCTCAAGACTTCGAGCGGTTCGTCTATCGAAGTGGGGCCGACCCCGAGGCCTGGCGCGCGGTGCGCGCCCGCCACCGCGCCGTACAGATCGCCTTCAACGCCCAAGCGAAGCGGGAGGAGCTCCGTCGGCTCTTGGAGCGCCACCGGGACGACCGCGTGATCGTGTTTACCCGGTTCAACGAGCTGGTCTATCAAATCTCCGAGGAGTTTTTTATCCCTTGCATCACGCACAAGACGGGGCGGGAGGAGCGCGCGGACGTCTTAGAGGGCTTCCGCCGGGGGGAGTACCGCGCGATCGCCAGCTCCCAGGTGCTCGACGAGGGGGTGGACGTCCCCGATGCGAACGTGGGGATTTTGCTGAGCGGCACGGGCAGCTCGCGGGAGTTCGTCCAGAGGCTGGGGCGGCTGCTGCGGCCCCGGGAGGGCAAGCGCGCGGTGCTGTACGAGATCATCGCCCGCGGCACGGGGGAAGAGCGCACCGCCTCCCGCCGCCGCAAGAAGTTTACATCCTCCAAGTCCAAGCGTGGGCCCCGATCTCAGGCCCCATCGAAGGCCCCTCCTACGACGTAAAGGCCGTCATGCTCACCAAGGACCTGCTGGTCGTCCGGCGCCATCGGGGCAAGATCTACCCCCGCTTCGTGGACCCGCGCTCCCCCGAGAACGTGCGGCGGGCAGAGCGGGTCCTCGAGGTCTTTCAGGGGGCGATCGGGTCCACGCGGGAGCAGCTCCGAGAGCGCCTGGAGGAGCTGGAAGACCACAAGACGTTCAAGCTCGTGCGCGGGCTCTCGCAGCTTCTCGAGCGGCGATGCCTCTTCGAGGCGCAGTACGCCGTAGAGCCCCCGGCGCTGAGGAGGTGGCTCTTCCGGCGGGGCGTCGTCCTCAGTCCCGAGGAGCGCCGCGCGCGGCTGGAGGAGGCAGCCCAAGCGTTCGGGTGCTCCGTCGAGGAGCTGGAGCGCTCCTTCGGGGCCGACCGCGAGGAGAACCACGTGCTGCGCGGCTTCCTGCCCCGCCTCTCGCCTCAGGACACATCACCCGATCCCAGGCCGGAGCTCGACGTAGAGCCTGAGGAACTCTTGCGGCAGTACAACCTCTCGCTGGCGCAGACGCTCCTCTTCGACGCGTTGGAGCTGTGGTTCGAGGTCTCCGAGAAGTATCAGCCGATCTTCCGGCGGGTGAAGCGCCTGGGGCTGATGTACGAGGCGGTCGAGGAGCTGCCGGGAGAGGTGCGGGTGCGGGTGGACGGCCCGGCCTCGCTCCTCAAGGAGACGACCAAATACGGGACGGCCCTGGCGAAGCTCCTCCCGGCCCTGCTGGGCGCCCGGGAGTTCCGCCTCGAGGCGCGGATCCGGGACGGGGCGCGGCGGCTCGCCTTCGAGCTGGACGCCTCCCGACGGGACCTCTTCCCGGACCCGGACGCCTCGGCCCCCGACCCCGGTCCCGATCCCGAGCGAAGCGGGGAGCGCTTCGACAGCGCGGTGGAGGCCGACTTCTACCGCCGGATTCGCGCGGTGATGCGAGACTGGGAGGTCCGCAGGGAGCCGACGATCTTCAAGGCCGGGCCTCAGGTGTTCCTCCCCGACTTCGGGTTCGAGCGGCGCGGCGCCCGCTGCTATCTCGAGATCGTCGGCTTCTGGACGCCCGAGTATTTGCACAAGAAGCTGGCCAAGCTCCGGGAGGCCCGCCCCCGGGATCCGCTCTGGCTGGCCGTCGACCGCAACCTGCGCTGCACGGAGGAGGATTTGCAGGAGACGGGCCACGAGTTCTTCTTCTATGAAAAGCGGCTGCCCCTGGAGCCCGTCGTCCGAAGGCTCTTAGAGATCGCCCGGCGGCAGACGCAGCGGGACCGGGAGCGCCTGCGCTCCCAGCCCCTCGCGCTCCGGATCGAGGGGGATCGCATCCCCTTGGAGGAGCTCGCTCGAGAGCACGACGTGGGCGTGGAGGCCCTGCGGGAGTTCCTCGCGCATCGGGAGGAGGAGGGCGAGCTTGGGGGCTACCGGCTTGTGGGCGAGGCGCTCGTCTCCGAAGGGCTGCTCGCCCGGCTCAAGGAGGAGCTGGACTCCCTGAGCGAGGCCCGGGGCAGCGATCCCGGTGCCGGTCTGGACTGGGCCGAGGTGGTTAGCGTCCTCCGGCGCTATGGGCTGGGCGAGGGCGCCCTGGAGGCGGTGGGTTACAAGCTCGAGCGGGAGAGCCTGCTCGAGGCGCGCGTCGTTCGAGTCGTTGGAGCCCGTTCGGGTCGTCGCTAGATTAGGCCCCGGGAGCCAGGGCGCGGAGGAGGGCCCCCAGCTGGTGCGCCGCTTCCCGGAGGTTCTCCCTCCCCTGCCGCAGGGCCTCGTCGAGGGACACGGGGCTGGGGACGATGGGGAAGACGGCGGTCACCCCCTCCTCGAGGAGCCGGGAGAGATCTCCCGATCGCGAGCCGCACAGCACGACCAGCGGCTTCCCATGCCGTTTGGCCCGATGGGCCAAGGCGAGGATCCCCTTGCCCTCCAGCGTCTGGGCGTCGATCTGCCCCTCGCCCCCGATGACGAGGTCGCATCCGCGAACCCGCTCCTCCAAGCGCAGCTTCTCGGCGACGAACGCGCTGCCGGAGACGAGCTCCGCCCCCAGTAAAGCAAGGGCCGCGCCCAGCCCGCCCGCCGCGCCCGCCCCCGGGACCTCCCGCACGTCCACCCCCGCATCCCGGAGGGCGATCTCGGCGAAGCGGGCGAGGTTTCGCTCGAGCTCCTCGCCCATCTCGGGCGTCGCCCCCTTCTGGGGCATGTAGAGCCGCGCCCCCCGCGGGCCCAGAAGAGGGCTGAGCACGTCGCACAGCGCTACGATCCTCGTCCGCCGCAGCCGGGGGTCCACCGACGAGAGGTCCAGCTTCGCCAGCCGGGCAAGCCCCGCCCCGCCCTGGGGGATCGGCTCCCCCTGAGCATCCAGGAGCCGGGCTCCTAGGGCCTGCAGGAAGCCCGCGCCGCCGTCGACGGTGGCGCTGCCCCCCAATCCCAGCCAGATCTCCCGTATGTCTTGATCCAGAGCCGCGAGCACCAGTTGGCCCACCCCGTAGGTGGAGGCTTTGCGAGGATCGCGTTCCTCGGGGGCGAGCAGGACGAGCCCCGCGGCGCGGGCCGTCTCGACCACGGCCACCCCGTCGAGGAGCCCAAACTCCGCCTCCACCGGGCGGCCCAAGGGGTCTTCTACGGAGGTTCTACGGACTCGCCCCCCCAAGACCTCGAGGAGGACTTCGAGGGTTCCGTCCCCGCCGTCGGCCAGGGGACAGATCTGCAGGTCGAAATCGGGGGAGGCTTGGCGCAGGCCTTCCGCGATCGCCTCCGCGGCCTCCCGGGGGCGGAGGCTCCCCTTGAACGCGGCGGGGGCGATCAAGATCCTTATAGGCATCGACCTAGCTAGCCTAGCCTAGCCGCATCGCACCGGGGACGGGGAGGCGGATTCCGAGCGATAGCGCGTCCCGTATCGCAGGGCGAACTCGACCTGTCGTTCCGTGGCGGCCTCGGCGCTCTCGAAGTCCCGGGCCTCGTGGAGGGCGAACGCCAAGGCCCGCAGGGTCCAGCAGGCGAACACGACGTCGTGATAGATGGGCGAGAAGCGCCGTTCGATGTACCCTCGGGCCAGGCGATCCAAGAGGGGAACCCATCGCTCGGCGGTCAGCTCCCGGCTGCGCTCCTCGAACGCCTCCCGCTTGAAGAGCGAGGCGATCCACCCCCGCTCCTCCCGGGGGAGCCCCAGCTCCTTGAGGCGGCGGTTGGGGCTTCTCAGCCCCCGCACGAAGGTGAAGAAGCGCTCCGTCTGCTCGTCGAGGTCGACATACCGCTGGGTGCGCACGTCCTCGCCGACGCGCTCGAGGCCCTCCTCCGCGGGAAGGACCGTGACGAGCTCCCGTTCGGGCTCCGGCACGCGCTCGAAGCGCCCGTGGAAGGCGATCTGCTTGCACATCTCGTCGAAACACTCTACGAGCATCGCCCGCAGCTCCGTGAGGCTCTTCTTCTTGTGCGTCTTCTGCGCGAGATAGACTTCCACGACCGAGAACCCGGCGGCGACGGTGTTCACCGTGAGGAAGGTGTCGATCCCCCAGTGGTGGGGCGGGGCGGTGGGCGACTTCTCCAGCAGGAAGCGGGCCAGCTCCGTGGTCAGCGCCAGCTCCCCGCCCAAGGGCTGCTGGATCTTGTGCCCCTCGGGGAAGTAGATCGCCATCAAGGGCCGGGTGACGTGGCGGGTGATCTGAGCATCGAGGGTGCTGCGGTCGAAGTAGCCGCGGGCCATCGCCGCCCCGTGTTCCTCCCTGCTTTGGAGCAGGAAGGGGATCCAGTGGGGGGTCACGGAGGAGATGTCCCCGTCGAGGAACATCACGTTCTGAAAGCCGTTGGAGAGGGCGTGCTTGAGCCCGGTGACCATCGCGCCGCCCTTGCCCGTCTCGCGCAGCTCGCTCCGCAGCAGTCGGATCGAGGCGTCGGGGAAGCGGCGGAGCAGCTCGGGCAGCGAGCGTTGGAGCCGTTCGTAGGTCTCGTCCGTCGACCAGCCGTCGACGATCACGACGGCATCGACCCTTCGAGAGCGCAGGGCCTGTTCGGCCACGAAGAGGGGCTGCGTCCCCTCGTCCTTCTCCGGGATTACGAGCACCGTGGACATCGCGCCGGATCCCTCCTACCTGAGGCACCGTCCTGCGAAGATCTCTGATTGTACTAGAGTACTTAGAAAATACAACCGAGCGGGGTCCGACGTTCCCCCCTTCGGTGGGCTTTTGTCCTCCGGGGTTAGGGCAGAAGGGCTTTCCCGGTCTCGCGGTCCATGAAGCGGATCTTGGCCGGGTCAAAGCGCAGCCAGACCTCCGCGTTCGGCTCCACCCGCAGGTCCGTGTCCACCATGACCTTCAGGGTCTCCCCCCCCACCTCGAGGGTGAGCAGCAGGTGGGAGCCCAGGGGCTCCACGACGAGCACTTGAGCCGGAAGCGCCCCCTCCGTAGGCTCAGGGACCACTTCGATGTGCTCGGCCCGGATCCCGACGGTGACCGGCTTCCCGACGTGGTCTTGGAGGGCGGGGACGAACTCCTCCGGCAGCGGGATCTCGTGCCCGGCGGCCCGCAACACCAAGAAGCCGTCCTTCTTCGGGGCGGCGATCTCCCCCGGCAGGAAGTTCATCGGGGGGTTCCCGATGAAGCCGCCCACGAAGACGTCTGCGGGGTTCTCGTAGACGGTGGTGGGGTCGTCCACCTGGACGATCTCGCCGTCCTTCATCACGGCGATGCGGTCCCCCAGGCTGAGGGCCTCCACCTGGTCGTGGGTCACGTAGACGGTGGTGGAGCCGATCTGCTTGTGAAGGCGCTTGAGCTCCGCGCGGACCTGGAGGCGGATCAAGGCGTCGAGGTTGCTGAGGGGCTCGTCCATGAGAAGCACTTCGGGCTCCAGGACGATGGCGCGGGCGACGGCCACCCGCTGGCGCTGGCCCCCCGAGAGCTGGGCCGGGTACCGCTGCAGCAGATCCTCGATGTGGAGGAGCTCCGCCGCCGCCTGCACGCGGCGTTTGATCTCCGAGCGGGGGACGCGCTGCATCTTGAGCCCGAAGGCGATGTTGTCGAAGACCCGCATGTGGGGGAAGACCGCGTACGACTGGAAGACCATCCCGATGCCCCGCTTGCCCGGGGGAAGCTCCGTCACGTCGCGGTCGCCGATGAAGATGCGCCCGCCGTCGACCCGCTCCAAGCCCGCGATGCAGCGCAGGGTCGTCGTCTTGCCGCAACCCGAGGGGCCCAACAGCACGAGGAACTCGCCGTCCTCGATGGTGAGCGAGACGTCCTTTACGGCCACGACCTTTCCGAAGACCTTCCAGACGTTCTCTAAGCGGATCTCGGCCATCGTTCACCTCACCGAAGGCGTTCTCCTCGCCGGGATCGGGGTCTCAGCGCTCGGAGGGCGTCCCTCCCCACATCTGGATGAGGTAGCGGCGGATCAGAAAGATGAAGAGGAGGGCCGGCACGGTCATGAAGAAGCCGCCGGCGACCCGGAAGAAGGGCGGGGAGGCCTGCAGGTTCGTGAGGACCTGAGCCGGCAACGTGCGGTTGGTCGTGGTCAAGACCGTAGCGGCGAAGACCTCGTTCCAGGAGATGACGAAGGTGAACATCGCCGCGGCGGCCAAGCCCGGCAGCGCCAGCGGCAGCGTCACCCGCGCGAAGGCCCCCAAGCGGCTGCAGCCCAGCGTCATCGCCACCTCTTCCAGCTCCCTTGAGACGCCCACAAAGACGCTCGTGGTGATCAATACGGCGAAGGGCAGCGCCATCGCCGCGTGGATGAAGGCCACCCCCAGGAGCGAGTCGTAGATGCCCAAACGATAGTAGAGCACGATGAGCGGCACGGCCAGCAGCGCCGTCGGGAACATGCGCGTGATCAAGATTCCCAGCCGAAACGCCTCCCGCCCGCGGAAGACGAACCGCGAGAGGGCATACCCCGCCGGCGCCGCGATCGCGAGCGTGATCCCGATGGTGAGCAACGCGACCCACACGCTGTTGAGCGTGCTCTGCAGCACCCCATAGGACTTGACGAAGAACGCCATCGTCTCGATCGAGAATCGACTCGGGATCAGCGGCTTGGGCCAGTTGAAGAACTCCTCCCGTGGGGTGAACGAGAGCACCGCGATCAGGAAGATCGGCAGAAGCACCCAGCTGGCGATCGTCACCACCGCCATGTACAGCAGGAAGCGATGACGCCGTTCCCGGGGGGTCAGCCGCCGGCGACCCGGATAGGGCGGGATGGGGCTCGGACGGGAAGCGGAACGGGAGGACGGAGAAGTCATCGTCGCTCCTCCTCCCGGACCCTCAAAAAGACCAGGTAGAGCACCGTGAAGATCAGCGAGATGGCCAGGATGATCACGGCGTACACGGACGCAAACCGCAGGTTCTGTCGGAAGAAGTACCAGTTGTAGGCCCGCTCGGCCAGTACGGGCAAGAAGTCGCCCGCCAGCGCGAGGACCACGGCGAAGATCTCGAAGGCGAAGATGGTGCGAATGATCAAAGCGGCCTGCAGGCTGGGCCGCAACAGGGGCAACACGACGTACCAGAGCCGCTGCCAACGGTTGGCTCCCAGCACCTCGGCCGACTCCAGATAGTCCTTGGAGATCATCTGCAGGCCCGCGACCAACACCACCAAGACGATGGCCGTGGCCCGCCAGTGCTCCGCTACCACCACGGCCCCGAAGAGCCACCACCGCTCGTCGGGGGTCAGGATCGTGATCGGCGCGTCGATCAAGCCCAGCGTGTAGAGCAGCGAGTTTAAGAACCCACGGTCGGCGAAGATCCCGTACCAGATGAGTCCCGCCGCCAGATCGGACAACCCCAACGGGACCGCGCAGACGTACAAGAAGAGCTGGGAGCCGCGGAAGCGGGTGTTGACCAACAGGGCGATCAGCAGGGCCGTGACGAGCTGGAGCGGCACGATGACGAGGGCCAGCAAGAACGTCCACTTCAACGCCGGCAGGAAGTTGAAGTCCCAGCGCCGCAGCTTGGGGAAGTTCTCCAACGTCCAGTTGCCCGCGCCGTCTTGGAAGGCCACCACGATCGCCTGGGAGAGCGGGATCACGAAGAACAGCACGAGATAGAGCACCGAGGGCAGCAGCAACCAATAGGGGAGCAGGGTATCGGTGCCCAAGATCCGCTGTCGTAGGGGTCGGGGCCGGTGGGTCCCGACCGGAGCTTCCACCGGGGCCATGACGCCCTGATTTGTAGCCCATTTCACCCCAAAAGACAACCCCGGAGGGAGTCCCTCCGGGGTTGTCGGGGGTCCGTACGCGCGCTCGCGATCAGAGGCCTTCGACGGAGCAGGGCTGCTCGTCCGCGGGGTCGGGGAGCGGACAAGCCGCCCCGGTCTCCTGGAACAGCTCCTGAAGGAGCTCCCCCTGCTGTCGGAGCACCGTGGGGATGTCCTCCCCGTTGATCACGATGCGGATGAAGGTGTCGCGGTAGATCGCGCCGAAGTCTCCGCCCCGCGGGCCTAAGCCGCCGGGGATGAGGGCCGGAAGCGCGTCCGAGGCGCTCGCCTGCGCGGAGACGCCCTCCGCCAAGACCTTGAGCGCCCCCGGCGGGGTAGCTCCGGCCGCTTCCTCCACCGAGGGGAAGAACCCCACGCCCTGGAGGATCTTCACCTGGGTCTCCGGGCGGGTCAGGTACTCGATGAGCTGGGCCGCCGCGTCGCGGTTCGGTGCGGTCTTCGGGATGCCCAGCCCGGCCAGGATGTTAATGAATCCCCGACCGTACGGTCCCGCAGGGGCCGGGAAGGCCACGAAGTCCTCCGGTCGCTCGACCGGGGCCTGCTTGAGACGGGCGCTGTGATCCCAAGCGACCCAAACCGTCCCCTCCAGGAGCAGGGTGTCCATGGCGTCGGCGGTGGCGACCGCCGGGTGGACCTGCGGCCACAGCTCGTCCCTCAGGAACTCCCACATCGTCACGGCCTCGTCGCTCAAGAACCTCTTGACGGTCGAACCGGTGAAGGAGGGATACGCGTACCCGTGGACGAAGCGGTGCAGCAGGCTCCGCGGTCCGGCGGGAATCCCCAGCTTCGGCTCCCCGGTCGCCTCCTGAAGGGCCTGGCCCCACGCCACCAGCTGCTCATACGTCAGCGCGTTGAGGTCCGCCCCCTCCGGCAGGTACTCCAAGGCCTGCTTGTTGGCCATCATCAGGTACGTCGCTCGCATCCAGGGGATGAAGGCCTGGATCCCGCCGAGGGTTCCCAGCTGGAGGTCCCCCGCCGCAAAGGTGCGATCCCCCAGCCCCGCCAGGACGTCCGACACGTCATCCATGAACTGGGCAATCCCCACGAAGTCCCCCTGGAGACCGCCCACCAGGTCCGTGGACCCTTGTCCGGCTCGCGCTTCCCCTTCCAGCCGGGTGAAGAGTTCTCCGTACTGGGCCCCGATGAACTCGACCTCGATGCCCGTCTCCTCGGTAAAGGGCTTGAGGATCTCGTTGCGGACGAACTCGGCCTCCTGGATGGGCACCAGCTGCGTGGAGACCCAGACGATCCGAGGCGGCTGGGCCTGCAGCGAGTCACCGGGTACCCCCAGCGCCGCGGTGAGCCCTAACAGGGCGATCAACAAGCCGATCCGCTTGTATCCCTTCATCTTCTCCCTCCTTCTTTTCTTGTGAGCGACAGGGATTTGGCTTGACGACTTCCCTGTCTCTTCGAATCTAGCATCGAAGGCGCTCCTCTGTCAAGAGGTCCTTGCGGGTCGACGAGAACCCTTGTCGAACGACGTCCTGATCCGGCTCCCCCTACGCGAGGTTGCAACGGCGGGCGAGCTCAGCTATAACAAGCCGCGAGGAAACCGAAAAAAGGGGAGGAGACGCATCCTACGACCATGGACGGGGATTTCCAACCGTTGCACGCCACCGACTTCGTGCTCTTGGGGCTCTCGGGGCGGGCCTGGCTCGCCCTGCTGCTCCTGCTGGCCTTGGGGTTCTTCGGCTACGTGATCGCCCGCCGCTTCCAGATCCTCCGGGCGGCGAAGCGCCCCGATCCCCGCTTCGGGGAGTGGGGCCAGCGCCTCGGGCGCGTCCTCACGGTCTTTTTGGGCCAGAAGAAGATGTTTCGCGAGCCCCTCCCCGGCCTCATGCACGCGCTCATCTTCTGGGGCTTCCTGGTGTACGCCGTGCGCACCATCACGCTCTTCGCCTCGGGGTTTGCCCCTCAACTCGACGTCCCCGTCAACGTGTGGGGGAACCTCTACTTCGTGACGAAGGACACCTTCGCGCTGCTCGTGTCGTTGGGGTGCCTCTACTGGTTCTACCAGCGGGTCGTCGTGAGGAAGCCGCGGCTCACCCACTCGCCCAAGGCGCTCCTCATCTTGGGGTTGATCCTGCTGCTGATGGTCACGGACCTGCTGATCGACGGGGCGCTGATCGCCTACGAGGGCGAAAACCCCCGGGGCGGGTGGGCCTACGCCAGCGCCGCGACGGCCTCGCTGCTGGGGGCGCTGGGACTCCCCTCCAGCGCGCTTAAGGGGGTGTACTACGCCTCTTGGTGGGTGCACGCGCTGGCGATTCTGGTGTTTCTGAATTACCTGCCGCTGGGGAAGCACTTCCACGTGATCACGGCGCTGCCCAACGTCTTCTTTTACAAGACGCGGCCCCAGGGGCAGATGGAGAAGCTGGACGTCGAGGGGGCCTTCGAGCGGGACGAGACGCTGGGCCTTCAGACGATCCGGGAGCTGTCGTGGAGGGACGTCTTAGATCTGTTCAGCTGTACGGAGTGCGGGCGCTGCCAGGCGGAGTGCCCCGCCTACGCCTCGGGAAAGATTCTTTCGCCCAAGGAGATCATCTTAGAGCTGCGGGATCACGCGTATGAGGAGATCCCCCTCTTCGGGAAGCCCCAAGAGCCCCGGGACGTCGTCCCCTTGAGCGTAAAGCCCGAGGAGATCTGGGCGTGCACGACGTGCATGGCCTGTGTGGAGGCCTGTCCCATCGAGATCAACCAGCTCGACAAGATCCTCGAGATGCGCCGCAACCAGGTCATGATGAAGGACGAGTACCCCGAGTTCTTCGTGGAAGTGTTCAAGGGCCTCGACGGGCGGGGGAACCCCTGGAACCTCACCCCGGACGCCCGCATGGAGTGGACGAAAGGGCTCGACGTCCCCGTGCTGGGGGAGCTCGCCGCCCAGAAGGCGAATCCCGACGGAGGCAGCCACGACAAGCAGCCGGGGGAGGAGATCGACTACCTCTTCTGGGTGGGATGTGCTACGGCGTTTGAGCCCCGAAACCAGCGGGCGGCCCGCAGCTTCGTGCAGATTCTCCAGAAGGCGGGCGTTAAGTTCGCGATCTTAGGGGAGGAGGAGAGCTGCACGGGGGATCCCGCAAGGAGGATCGGGCATGAATATTTGTTCCAGATCCAGGCCGAGCGCAACGTGGAGACCCTGAACCGCTACGGGGTAAAGCGTATTGTGACGATGTGCCCCCACTGCTACAACACGCTCAAGAACGAGTACCCCGACTTCGGGGGCCACTACGAGGTCGTGCACCACACCGAGCTGATCGACGAGCTGATCGCCCAGGGGAGGATCCAGCTGAGCAAGGAGCTGAGAAAGCGCATCACGTACCACGACTCGTGCTATCTGGGCCGCTACAACAAGGTGTATGACCCGCAGCGGCGGGCGATCGACGCGATCCCCGGGGCACAAAGGGTGGAGATCGCTCGGAGCCGCTCGAAGGGGATGTGCTGCGGGGCGGGCGGGGGGCTCATGTGGGTCGAGGAGGAACCGGGCAAGGAGGTCAACCAGCTCCGGCTACAGCAGATCCTGGAAGCGCAGCCGGAGGTGTTAGCGACCTCGTGTCCGTTTTGCATGATCATGATGGAGGACGGGATCAAGAACAAGGGGGTGGAGCTGGAGAGCCGGGACATCGCCGAGCTGGTGGCGGAGGCCATGGAGGACTCCAACGCGCCCTCCCGCGATTGAATGAATCTCTCGCGTGCGTGCCCTGACGGCGTGCCGGCAAAGCCCTCCTCAGACCGCGTCCGGATCCGGTCCGGAAGGAGCCCTCAGCTTCAGGCGGGGGACGAATTTCCGCAGCCACGGGACTAGGCCCCCGGAGAGCACCCCCAGCCCTACCAACACAGCTCCGAGCAACAGGCGTTGTTCATCGCGGGCAAAGGTCGCGCCGACGGCCTGCAGCCCTTGGGTCCACAAGTAGGCCCCCGCGACGAACAGCGCCCTTCGCAGCGTCAAGAAGAGCAGGATGCCTACGTACCGCAGGGGCAATCTTGGGATTCCGAGCATCCACCCCAAGGCCGTCGCCACCCCGTGCCGGAGGCGGGCCCCCTCCACACCCAAATCCCCGGCCCAGGCGAGCGCCCCCAGGCTGATGCCGACCACGCTCGTGGCCAGGTACCACCCGAACAGGAACCGAGCGCTCCCGATGAAGACGTCCTCGGGGAGCACCGTCCCGAACGCATAGCGCAGCGCGGCGATCGTGAGCGCGATGAGCAAGCCGATCATGGCATCGGATTATAGCTTGGGACCCCGGCAGCCCGACAACGGAGGTCGACCCCTCGGCCTCGGACAGCTGCCTAGGGACGAGTTGTCCTGCCCCCGAGCGGAGGGGTAAGATAGCCCGCTATGGGCTATCGTTACGCCGTTTTGGGAGCCGGGCGGCAGGGGCAGGCTGCCGCCTTCGATTTGGCCGTGCGGGGGGAGGCCGACGAGGTCGTCCTCTTCGACGTCGTAGAGGAGCAGGCCCGCCGGGCTGTCGATCGAATCAACCGGCTTGTAGGGCGGACGGTGGCCGCAGCCGCCGCCTTGGACGTCCGGAACCGGGAGGAGCTGGAAAGCCGTCTACAAGGCTTCGACGCTGCGCTCAGCGCCGTGCCTTACTCCTTCAACGTCTTCATCACGGAGGCCGCCCTCCGAGCGAGGACCCCTCTGTGCGACCTGGGCGGGAACACCGACGTCGTCTTCCGCCAGCTCGACCTCGACCCCCAAGCGCGGGCGGCTCCGGTGGCCGTGGTCCCCGACTGCGGCCTGGCACCGGGGACGGCGAACGTGCTAGCGGCCTATGCCCTGCGCGCGCTGGAGCGCGCGGGAGAGAAGCCCCAGAGCGTGAAGATCTACTGCGGCGGACTGCCCCAACACCCCAAAGGCCCCTTAGGCTATCAGCTCGTCTTCAGCGTCGAGGGCCTGCTCAACGAGTACTTGAGCCCCGCCTACGTGCTGCGCGACGGGCGGGTGCAGACCGTGGAGCCCCTCACGGAACGGGAGGAGCTCGAGCTGCCGGGTGTAGGGCGCTGCGAGGCGTTCATCACGTCGGGGGGCACGTCCACCGCCCCGTGGGTCTATCGGCAAAAACTGCAAAGCTACGAGTACAAGACGGTCCGCTACGCCGGCCACTGCGAGAGGCTCAAACTCCTGCGAGACCTGGGGCTGCTGGAGGGGAAGGCCCGCGCCGCGGTCGCACGGGCTCTGGAACAAAGGCTCCCCTCCGGGGAGCCCGATTGGGTGATGCTGCGGGTGATCTGCTCCGGCCCGGAAGGGCGCGTGCAGCTCGATCTTGTAGACTTCTACGACGGGCAGACGGGCTTTACGGCGATGGAGCGCACCACGGGCTTCTCCGCCGCGATCGTGATGCACCTGCTGGCGAAGGGGGAGATTGCCCCCGGCGTGCGGACCCCCGAGCAGGCGGTGGACCCCACACAATACGTGAAGGAGCTGTTGCAGCGGGGGTTTCGCCTCACGGAGACGGTCCACCGCCCGCTGCGCGCGCCGTAGAGCGATGAATCCCTCGACCTCGTCCGCTCGAGCGGCGCTCGATGGGCTCGCCCGGGAGATCGTCCGGTGTCGGCGCTGCCCCCGCTTGGTCGCGTACCGGGAGCGCGTGGGCCGCGAGAAGAAGAAAGCATTTCGACACGAGACGTACTGGGCGAAACCCGTCCCCGGGTTCGGCGACCCGAACGCGCGGCTGCTGATCGTCGGGTTGGCCCCCGCGGCCCACGGGGCGAACCGTACGGGACGGATGTTCACGGGCGACGTCCCCGGCGGCGCGGCGGACTTCTTGATGGGGGCGCTCCACCGCGCGGGCTTCGCCAATCAGCCCACGAGCCGCGCGCGGGACGACGGACTGCAGCTCCGAGATTGCTACCTGACCGCCCTGGTGCGCTGCGCCCCGCCTCGGAACAAGCCCACGGCCCAAGAGATCCGGAATTGTCTAGGCTGGCTCGTCCGCGAGCTGGAGGAGCTTCCAGCGGTCGAGGTGATCGTGGCGCTGGGGCGGGTGGCCTTTCAGGGGGTGTTGCAGGCGCTGGAGGCGCGGGGCGTCGAGATCCCGCGCCCGAGGCCCCGCTTCGCCCACGGGGCCCTCTACGCGCTGGGAGCGTACACGCTGCTCGCCTCGTACCACCCGAGCCGCCAGAACACCCAGACGGGCAGACTGACCGCGGCGATGTTGGACCGAATCCTGGCCGCAGCCAAGCGGAAGCTTCATGCACGCGAGAGCGCTTGATGCAGGGTACGGATCGCGTTTCGGAGGCTCCTCTCCGGGGTCAGAGGATTTATGGGCAGAGGACAGCCTCCCCGCTCGAGGAGGGTTCGATTGCCCTCCGGAATCTCGGGGAGGTCCTCCTTCGAGGAGGCCCATAGGGAGGACTGCTCGAGGCGATACTCCACCACGAAGAGGGGGATCCCTTGTCCTAAAGCCGTCTTCCCGGCGTGGAAGGTCCCGCTCCGCTTGCCTTGGCGATCCCGTTCCGGACCGGCTTCGATCACCACGACGAGGTCGGCCAGAGCGCAGATGAGTTGATTGCGGATCATGGCCTGGGAGGCCCGCCAGGGAGCGGTAGGGGGGAACTGGGATAGGATGAGCGTGCGCCGCTCCCAGTTCGCTACCTCGCGCAGCTCCCCCTTGGGCGCAAAGCGGAGGATGCCCTCCCCGAGCACGACCGTCGTCCCCCCCCGAGGCGCCTGAAGGGCTCCGGAATGCGCCATACGATCCACTCCTCGAGCGTACCCCGAGATGATGTTCACCCCGCGTCGCGCCAGTCCGAGAGCCAATCCCTCGGCACAGCGCAGCCCCAGAGGGGAGGCGTTGCGCGAGCCTACAATCGCCACTCCGGGACGCCGAAGCAGTCGCAGGGGACGCGGACGAGGTCCGCGATAGAAAAGCCATGGCGGGGTCTTCAACCGCCGGCGCAGGCGCTCGGGATAGGCGTCGTCCTCCGGATCGAGCACGTCGATCCCGGCAGCCCGCAGGACCTCGTACTCGCGGACCGCTTCCTCGTAGGCCGCCCGCGGGCGCTTGACCTTGGCCTTATACAGCGCGTAGAGAACTTCCTTTGTAGGTCTTCTCATCGTCTCATCGTCGCCACGCCGTCTTCGTTAACACCAGCACATAGACTGCTCGGACCCGACCCTCCTTGTACAGGACACGGGTGATCTCGTGCAAGGTCTCCCCGGAGCGATAGACGTCGTCAAAGAGCAACACGCGTTTCCCGGCTAAGGAGCGATCCTGAACGCGAAAGGCTCCCTGCAGATGTCGCTTGCGACTTCGGGTGTCATCCAAGGTGCGCAAGGGCGGGGTTTCTCGGGTCTTGATCAGGTAGCGGAAGCGGACGGATAGGTCCGTTTTCTCTCCTAAGCGATCTGCTAGGACGAAGATCGGCTGTAGCCGTCGCGGCTGCGAGGGAGGAACCGGAAGGATAGACGTCAGCTTGCCCCGTTGATAGACTTTGACCCGTGCCCGAAGGAATTGCGCAGCAGCTTCGGCAAGGGGCTCCACTTCGCGCCAGTCCGGGGGATCCCGATACTTGAGTCGGGAGAGACGGGCTCCGAGTTCACCGGAGTAGACGTCCAAAGCCCAGCCTGCCCGCCAGTTACCCTCTAACCAGATCCCGTGTCCGCGCTCGGCTCGTTCCCTCCCCTTCGTGGCGATCGCCTCCGCTCCCGATCCACCCGAGCTGCGAAGAGCACCAGAAGCCCCAGACCGGCCGGGATCCCCACCCAAAGCCCATAGGGCAAGTGAGACGCTCCCAGCCCGATAAACAGGGTTCCCGTCAGCCACCCCAACCCGACCGGAAACAGGGGGACGCTCGCCGTCTCTTCCCGAAGCTCGTATGGGTAGAGGATCGTCCAAATCCCGTGAAGCATGCCCGAGAACACGAGCAGCGCACCCAAGGCTTGCCGAAGCGGCTCCGACACCTCGAGGCCAAGGCTTAGGAACGCCAAGGGAAGGCCCACGATGAGGAAGGGAAGAGCAAGGACGACGACAGCCCAAACCTTCTCATGGCGTTGGAGGGGAGCGCCCTTTGGGACCTTGGGCCATGGGCGGGGCGGGAACCTTCGGACGAGCCACCCTTGTACCCTATCCACCGCCGCGAGCACGCGGGTCCACATGGCCTGCCTCCTCTCTGCGGTGCTCCTAGGTTCCAAGAGGAAGTGTAAGGAAGGAAGACAGCGCGTGTCAAATCAGGCCCGGGACAGCCGCTCCACGGCCTCCTCCAGCGCCAGCAGCTCCTCCTCGCCGGTCCGCATGTCCCGCAGCTTGACCTTGCCCTGCCGGTGCTCCTCCGGCCCCAAGATGAGCACGTAGGGGATCCCGTAGGCGTTCGCGTAGCGGAGGTTCTCGCTGATCCCCTTGCCCCCGAGGTCGAGGTCTGTGGGGATGCCCGCCCGGCGCAGCGTTTGGGCAACCTCCAGCGCCTCTTTCTGTAGGGCGATCGGCGCTACGTAGACGCGTGTGACGCTCTTTCTTGGGGGCTCCTTGCGCGTTGCCTTGAGGAGCTCTGTGATCGGCTCCAGGCCGAACGATATGCCCACCGCGGGGTACTTCTCCCGGCTCCCTAAGAAATTCCCGATGAGGTCGTCCCATCGCCCCCCCGCGGCCACGGAGGAGTCGAAGGGCGGGTCGAGGCTGTAGACCTCGTAGATGACCCCCGTGTAGTACGCCAACCCCCGCGCCAGCGAGGGGACGAAGCGGATCTCGGGACGTGGGGGGAGGTACGCGAACATCTCCTTCAGTTCCCGAAGGCCCTCGCTCTCGGGGACCTCCCGCTCGATCGCGGGAAGCGCTTCCTCGGTGGATCCCTCGACGTTCAGGATGTCGAGCCACCGGTCCGCGCTCTCGGGGGCGATCCCCTTCTCGATGAGCTCCCGACGGACGCCTTCTCGCCCGATCTTCTCGAGCTTGTCCACGGTCAAGATGCCCGTGTCCTGCAGCTCGGGGGGGACGCCCGCCCGGGCCGCCAAATCCTTGAGCAGTTGGCGGTGGTTCACCCGAACCTCCACGCGAAACCCCAGGCGATCGAAGACGTCCAGGGCCAGAAGCACGAACTCCGCGTCCGCGAGGGGCGAGCGGACGCCCACGGTGTCCACGTCGCACTGATAAAATTCGCGGTAGCGGCCCTGCTTGATGGGGCCGTTCCGGAAGACGGGCCCGATCTGATAGCGCTTGAACGGGCGCTTGATCGTGGGGTGCATCCCGATGAAGCGGGCTAAGGGGGTCGTAAGCTCGTAGCGCAGGGCGAGATCCCGCCCGGCGCGGTCCTTAAGGCGAAACGTCTCCTTGAGGATCTCCTCCCCTCCTGCGTACTTGGCGGACAACACTTCCCAGCGCTCGACGACGGGGGTCTCTAAGGGGCTGAAGCCGTAGCGCTCGAACACGTCCTTGAGGAGCGCGAGGACCTCGTCGCGCAGCAGCTTCTCCTCCGGCGGGAAGTCCCGCATCCCGCGGGGCGGCTGAAGCTTCATGGAGCTCGTCCCCTCCGTTACAGCCCTTCGCAGTGGGATGGCTTAAGCTTAGGGGTCAAACCCGATGGGCGCAAGTGTGCTGCCGTCCCTCCGTGCCCATGCGACCAGCCGGAGGGGGGATTGCCCTCCCAGGCTTCGGGAGATGTGCGAGCAAGGACCGGAACCGGTTAGAATCGCAGGGAGATCCCTGCCCTGTAGAAGGGCTGTACGAAGCGCTCCTTCAGGGGCACGTAAAGCCCCACCTCGTTGAAGAACCGCCACGACTCTGTCGGAGTTAGGGGAAAGCTCCAGCGTACCCCGGCCCCCAACTGGAGGACGAAGCCGTCGAGCACGTCGAAGAGAAAGAGGGCCTGCAAGGAGAGGGCGAACTGGGGGGAGAGGTGCCAGCGCAGGCCCGCTTCCAGATCCCACGTCCCGGAGAGGAAATAGGCTCCGCTTGCCCATACCCCCAGGGAGCGGGTAAGGGAAAGCTCTGCTTCCAGGCCGAAGCCGGGGACGAAGACGTCAGGTTCGCCGAGAATCGTAGCGCCCGTGGATGCCTCAGAAGCTTCACCAAGTAGGAATCCTGTCAAGAAAAGTGCTAGAGCGACGGAAGCGATTCGCACCTCAAAGAGCCTTGCCATACGACAAAGAGTGGGATCAGACTCATTGAGATTCATCCTATACTGAGAAGATCTCATCTCTCTCGGATTCAGGCCAGTTAGGTTGCTATTTACGCTCATTCATGCAATCATTTATTCGATCCTTCCGATTCGATAGTGGAGGTTTCGACTCGTAAGTCTGAGGAGTTTTGGTTTAGGTAGGAACTTGCATCATCCGCCTCGTCCACGCAAATGCCCTTTTGCTCGCAGGCTTGCTTTGCTGCATCCTTTAGCGTGAATTGATCGTTACAGCCTATGCAAACCACATGATCATTTCCAGCTTCATCGCGCCAAGCAATGATAATGGGGGTACGGGTGCCTGCGTACTTCTCCGCTAGGGTTTTGACGAGTGCTTCCATAGATGTATTGTTTTGCGGATGTTCGAAGGCATAGGTGATTGTGCCGATATCGGCTCCGTACTTTTGCATTGCATTGTCGATTTGAATGAGTGCAGCATCTAACCAACCTATAATCTCATCTACATCCGGGGTCGTGCTAAGATCAATCTGCAAGAAAGATACTACAGACTTCCCCTGCGCAAAGTTCGGATCTTGCTTGAGGAGGATAAGATCTACTACATAGTGTTTGCCATCGGGGCCAAGCATAGACTTATCAAAATACTTGATCTGCCAACCTTTCGTAGAGGATTTCGATGCGGCATTAAAGGTTGACTTACATCTTTCAAAAGCGCTTTCAATGTTTTGTGTTTGCCCAGCAAGCCTATCACTGCACCTGTTCATAAAGTTGATGAAGTTTTGTGTCGTTTCTTGATCAAGATTTTGCCCCTGTCCCACAAAGTTGCGGATTATCTCAGCGAAAGCACAGGTCATGACCATCTCAGCCTCTGGGCCTAGGTTGAAGAGAAGGGCCCAGGAGAGATTAGCCCAGGCATTATGTATTTCAGTTATTGGGACTCCTGTTAGTATTTTTAATTGTACTAAAGCTGCATCCGCCTGAACACTACAACTTGCAGAAACGATCAGGCTTGGAACTTCAGCTAGCTTTTCTAGAAATCTTCTCCTTTGAGCACGTACGGAACTATCAATTGAAGTTGGCCGAATCCCAGTTGAATAGGCGTACCATCGACTGGCTGCAGTTTGAATGATTGTCCGTGCCTCAATTGCTCCTTGAGGAAACACGGCCTCCATGATCAGCAACTCCAATTGGTCCATTCCTTCCTGCAATAACTGGTCGTAAACGCTGTCAAAGGTATTGTCTTGCGTAGCTGGTCCCAAAAGATCTAGCCATTGCTTTACTTGATCACTGCCAATTTCATTTATCCCTTCAATTAGTTTCCTTCTGTTTATACGAGGTATAACGAGATCATCCGGTGACGGGCCGGGTGTGTCACTTATTGAGAAATTGCCGAAGCTCTCCAGCAATTCCTTTGTTATTTTAGGATCTAATTGAGGGAATCCTGCAAATAGTCCGATGGCTCCAGTTTTCGGATCAACCGTTTGGAAGACAGCACCAACCCCTGCTTCTACTATTGCGTTATAAATATCAGCCATCATCTTAGCTCACGCGATGTGCAAGTTTCTAATGAGCCAACAAGGTGTCGAACTGCAGCGGCTCTCTTCCCCTTTGCAGGTTGAGGTAGACCGCCAAGGTGTGGCTCAAGACCTTGCGGTAGACCCTCACCCCCCAAGTGCCACCGGTCCCGAGCCCACGTCCGTTTCGCCCGAAACCGCTCGACCCGCTGCCCAATCACCGTCTCAATGCGTCGGCGCTTTTGGGTGAGCCACCGGCTCCACCTCCCCGGGTCCTG
>Ga0256839_1001610_pt1 | contig 26935 bp, 23 predicted proteins | sample 354166metaG_FD_185968 | JGI IMG/M metagenome (GOLD analysis project Ga0256839, IMG submission 185968) | Hydrothermal vent microbial communities from Mid Atlantic Ridge, Atlantic Ocean - 354-166 | ecosystem: Environmental > Aquatic > Marine > Hydrothermal vents | place: Atlantic Ocean: Mid... | reverse complement strand
GGAAACAAAGCCCGCCGCCTGCTCCATCACATGGGCGGCATTCAGCAGGTCGCCTTCTTCCCAGGGCCGGCCAATCAGCTGCAGCCCCAGCGGCAGCCCCTGCTTGTCGAGCCCGGCCGGCACCGAGATGCCCGGCAGCCCGGCCAGGTTGACCGTGACCGTAAACACGTCATTCAGATACATCTGCACCGGGTCGGCATCGGTCATTTCGCCCAGCCCGAAGGCCGCCGATGGCGTGGTCGGGGTCAGGATGGCATCTACCCCTTGCGCGAAGACGTCTTCGAAGTCTTTCTTGATCAGCGCGCGCACCTTGCGGGCGCGGTTGTAATAGGCGTCGTAAAAGCCCGCCGACAGCACATAGGTGCCGATCATCACCCGGCGCTGGACTTCGTGGCCAAACCCCTCGGCGCGGGTCTTTTCATACATTTCGGTGATCCCGTCGCCTGCCGCCAGCTTTGCGCGGTGGCCGTAGCGCACGCCGTCATAGCGCGCGAGGTTCGACGAGGCTTCGGCCGGGGCAATCACGTAATAGGCCGGGAGCGCATATCTGGTGTGGGGCAGCGAAATGTCGACGATCTCGGCGCCGGCATCGCGCATCATCGCCTGCCCCTCGGCCCAGAGGGCCTCGATCTCGGCGGGCATGCCCTCCATCCGGTATTCGCGCGGGATGCCGATTTTCCGGCCGCGGATGTCGCCGGTGAGCGCCGCTTCGAAGTTCGGCACGGCGATGTCGGCGCTGGTGCTGTCCTTTGGATCGTGGCCGGCCATCGCTTCCAGCATGATCGCCGCATCGCGCACCGATTTGGTCATCGGCCCGGCCTGGTCGAGCGAACTGGCGAAGGCGACGATCCCCCAGCGCGAGCAACGCCCGTAGGTGGGCTTGATGCCGGTGATGCCGGTGAATGCGGCGGGCTGGCGGATCGAGCCGCCGGTGTCGGTGCCGGTGGCGGCCAGGCACAGGTCGGCGGCCACGGCAGCCGCCGAGCCGCCGGACGAGCCGCCCGGTGTCAGCGCCGCGTCATCGCCCGCGCGCCGCCACGGGTTGACCGCATCGCCGTAGACCGACGTTTCGTTGGACGAGCCCATGGCGAATTCATCCATGTTCAGCTTGCCAAGCATCACGGCGCCGGCATCGAACAGGTTTTGCGTCACGGTGCTTTCGTATTCGGGTTTGAAGCCGTTCAGGATGAAGGACCCAGCCTGGCTGGGCACGCCCTGGGTGCAGAACAGATCCTTGATCCCGAGCGGGATGCCGCACATGGCCGGGGCCTCTTCGCTGCCTTTCAGGCGCTCATCGGCGCCGCGCGCCTGTTGCAGCGCCAGGTCGGCTGTCTTGTGCACGACCGCGTTCAGCGCGTCGGCCTGTTCGATCGCCTCAAGGCAGCTTTGCGTCAGCTCAACCGCGGTTGTTTCGCCCTTGCGCAGCGCGTCGCGCGCCTGGGCAATGGTCAGCTTGTTCAGATCGCCCATTTATTCCACCACCTTGGGAACCGCGAAAAAGCCCTCGCGGGCATCGGGGGCGTTGGACAATATCTTGTCGGGCATGTTGCCGTCGGTGACCACGTCGGCGCGCCGTTTCAGCCGCATCGGCGTGACCGACACCATCGGCTCCACCCCTTCGACGTCCACTTCGTTGAGCTGTTCGATGAAACCGAGGATCGTGCTGAACTCCTCGGCCAGCGCCGGCAGGCGATCTTCTTCGACCCGGATGCGGGCAAGCTTGGCCACATGGGCCGCGGTTTTCACGTCAATCGACATGGGGCATATTTCCTTGGTTTGACCGGGAAGCGTTTAACGCCACAAGGCGGGATGGGCAAGGTGGCGGATGCGTGACAGCGGCGAAATCAACGCTATGCTGCCAGGCAGGTTCGACACGGGAGGAAAGACCATGAAAATCATCTGGCTCGGGCATTCGGGGTTTCGCATCGAAATAGGCGATCAGGTGCTGCTGGTGGACCCCTGGCTGACCGGCAACCCGATGTTTCCCGAAGCGCGCCGGTCCGAGGCGGTGGACGGCGCGACCCATGTGCTTGTCAGCCACGGGCACGGCGACCACGCGGGCGATGCGCTGGCGATTTCGGAGGCGACCGGCGCGCCGCTGGTCGGGATCTACGACCTGATGCATTGGTGGGAAAGCGCCAAGGGGGCAAAGACCATCGGCTTCAACAAGGGGGGCACGGTTGGCCTGAGCGATGTGGCGGTGACCATGGTCAATGCCGCGCATTCGTCATCGCTCGACAGCGACAGCGGCCCGGTTTACGCCGGCCACGAGGCCGGGTTCATCATCGAGGGAGAGGGCCACTCGATCTATTTCAGCGGCGACACCGATGTGATGGCCGACATGAAGATATTTCACGACCTGCACGCGCCCGATATCGGCATCCTGTGTGCGGGCGGATATTTTACCATGGACATGAAGCGTGCGGCCTATGCGGCGCGGACGTTCTTTGATTTCAAGACGGTGATCCCGTGCCATTATCGCACGTTCCCGCTGCTTGAGCAGAGTGCCGAGGCCCTGGTGGCGGGGCTGCCCGGGGTGGATGTGCGCGAACCGCAGGTGCTGGAGGCGATGGCGTTCTGAAACCCGACCGCGCATCGGGGCGCTGCCCCGGACCCCGGGATATTTGTGCGAAAAAGAAGAAGGTCAGCGGCGGGCGAGTTTGCGTGCAAGCAGGTCGAACACTGTCCGGATGCGCCGGCTGGTGTGCAGATCGCGGTGTGCGACCAGCCAGATCGGGAACATCAGCGGCTCGAGATCGGGCAGCACGCGGCGCACCGCCGGCTCGCGGTCGCCGAGATCGCTGTCGATGATGCCGATGCCGAGGCCGGATTTCACATATTCCCACATGACGAGGTGGTCATCTGTGAAGATGGGGAAATTGCGGTCGGTGAGGTTCAGCCCCATGGCGTTCAGCCCGTCCAGAAAAGCGCCCGAACGATCGACGGAAATGAACTCGGCGCGGCTGAGGTCATGCGGTGTGGCAGGCGTGCCGATGCGGGCCAGGTAGTCCGGGCTGGCATAGAGGCGCGCCGGTGCGTCGCCTATCTTGCGGGCAATCAGGTCAGGCTCTGACGGGCGGAAATGGCGCACGGCGATATCGGCTTCGTGGCGGCGCAGGTCGCGGGTGGCGCTGGTGGCGATCACGTCGATCTCGATCCCCGGTTCCTGCCGGCGCAGATGCGCAAGGATGTCCGGGAACAACAACGCCGCGTAGACCTCGCTGACCGTGATCGTGACCCGGCCGTCAAGCACCTGGCTCTGGCCGGCGGCCGAGATTGACAGCCGTGTTGCCGCCTCTCCCATCGCGCGCACATGATCGAGCAGGTCAAGCCCCGCGGGCGTCAGAACCAGCCCCCGTCCGGCGCGTTCGAACAGGGAAACCCCCAGTTCCTGCTCCAGTGCATCGACCTGGCGCCCGAGCGTGGGCTGGGTCATCCGCAAGGCCCGGGCTGCCGCCGACAGAGAGCCTTCTTCGGCTGTCACCAAAAAGGCGCGGGCGCGGTTCCAGTCGAAGGTGACAGAGCTCCAATCCATGCAATTACGCATATCAGGAATGAATATTTAGTCAATTTGCATGAGATGGCGCGCCGGCTAGACCGGCCCCTGATGTTTCTCGAAATGGATTGGATACACCGTGAAAGCCGCAGTTTATCGCACATACGGACCGCCCGAAGTGGTGTCGATCGAAGACCGCCCCTGCCCCCGGATCGGAGACAACGACGTGTTGATCCGGGTTCACGCAACCACGGTCAGCTCTGGTGACTGGCGGCTGCGGACACTGACGGTGCCGGCCGGGCTGGGCCTTGCGATGCGCCTGTTTGCCGGGCTGCGCAAGCCGCGCCAGCCGGTGCTGGGCACGGAACTGTCGGGGCTTGTGGTCGACCGGGGAAAGGGCGTCACCGACTGGGATCCGGGCGATCGGGTGGTTGCCTTTCCGGGCGCGAAGATGGGGGCGCATGCCGAATATGTGGCGATGCCGGCCGATGGCTGCCTGGCCCACAAGCCGGGCGGGTTGAGCTTTGGCGAGGCGGCGGCGATCCCGTTTGGCGGGCTGACGGCGCTGGAATTTCTGCGCGACAAGGGCAGGCTGCAGGCCGGTGAGCGCATCCTGATCGTCGGGGCGTCCGGCGCGGTCGGCAGCGCGGCGGTGCAGTTGGCGGCGCATTTCGGGGCCCATGTCACCGGTGTCTGCTCGGGCGAGAACGCGGGCCTGGTGCGCAGCCTCGGGGCCGAGCGGGTGATCGACTACCGGCGCGAAGACTTCGCCCGCGGCCGCGAACGCTTCGACATGATACTGGATACAACGGCAAGCGCGCCCTGGACCCGGGTCAGACATATGCTGACCCCGAAGGGCCGCCTGGTGATCGTTTCAAGCTCGGCGCGCGACATGCTGCGGGCGGCTGTCAACCGGCGCGTGATCGGCGGCGTGTCCAGCGGCAGCCACAAGGGGTTGAGGCATCTGGTCCGTCTTGTCGAAGACGGCGCCTTCTTCCCGCTTGTCGACCGCATCTACCCGTTCGAGCACATCGTGCGCGCCCACGCCCATGTGGACAGCGGGCGCAAGAAGGGCGCGGTGGTCTTGTCGATCATCCCCGATATTTCACGGCGAGGGCCGGCCGCGGGCAGCGCCGACACGCACCGGGCGCAATCGTTGCGCGCCTGAAACGACTTCACAAACCCACAAGGCAAGGACACAACACATGCAACACTCATCACCGCTGAAAGCCCCGCTGCACATGGCCAGGGTGGCCGGTTTCACCTATCTCCTGATCGCGGTCTTTGGCGCCTTTGCGATTGCCTATGTGCCGTCGCAAATCATCGTCCCGGGGGACGCGCAGGCGACATTTGCCCGGCTTCAGACCCGCACCGGTCTGTTTCAGGCCGGCATTTTCGCCGATGTCGTTGTCATCCTGGCCGAGATCGTGCTGACCGCCATTCTCTATGCCCTGTTGCGCCCGGTGGACGCGGTGCGCTCCCTGATTGCCGCGATGGCGCGCTATGCAATGGTGCTGGTGATGGCGGTCAACCTGATGATCAACGTCACCGCCTTCATGATGGCCAACGGGCAGCTGGCCGGCACCCCCGAGACCGTTCTGGCGCTGTTTGAGGTTCATGCCATGGGCGTTTACCTGTGGGGCGTTCTGTTCGGCATGCACCTGCTGGTTCTCGGGGCGCTGGTCTGCCGCTCGGGCTATCTTCCGCGCCTGTTGGGCGGGCTGATGTTCGTCGGGGCGTTTGGCTATCTCATCGAAGGTCTCACCCGGATCATGGCGCTCGAGTTGCCGGGGCTGCCCTGGGTGGTGATCGGCTTGCTGAGCCTTGTCACCTTCGGCGAACTGGCCTTTGCGCTGTGGCTGCTGGTCAGGGGAATTTCCACCGCCCAATGGGACCGCCGCCAGGCTCCGCTGCAGGCGTGAACGCCAGGAGGCCCGGCCCGCAAGGGGCCGGGTCATCGCCGCGCGGCAAAGAAGCCGCGCAACAGCGCCTCGGCCTCTTCGGCGGCGATGGTGTCATAGACTTCGGGCACATGGTGGCATTGCGGATGGTCGAACACCCGCGCGCCCTGCGCCACCCCGCCCGACTTCGGGTCTGCCGCCCCGTAATACAGCCGCGCGATGCGGGCCTGGCTGATGGCCGATGCACACATCGCGCAGGGCTCCAGCGTCACATACAGCGCATGCCCCGGCAACCGCTCGGAGCCGGTTTCGGCACAAGCGGCACGGATTGCCAGAATTTCGGCATGCGCGGTCGGGTCGTGCAGTTCGAGCGTCCGGTTGCCGGCCGCGGCCACGATCCTGCCCGCCGGCGACACAACGACTGCGCCAACCGGGACTTCGCCGCGTTTTGCGGCCTTGCGCGCCTCGGCCAGGGCGGCCTCCATGTGGCTGGTGAACGTCATGGAAGGTTCATGGCCCGATCCGGCCCGAATGCCAAGCCGCTTTCCCTTGGCCCGCAAGCGCGCTATGGCGAACACATGAGCGAACAAACCCCAAAAGGCGACCGGATTGCCAAGGTGATCGCGCGCGCCGGCATCGCCTCGCGCCGGGACGCCGAAAGGATGATCGAAGCCGGGCGCGTCAGCGTGAACGGCAAGACGATCAGCAGCCCGGCGCTGAACGTCACCCCCGCCGACAAGATCAAGGTGGATGGCAAGGACCTGGCCGAACCGGAACCGCCGCGGCTGTGGCTGTATCACAAGCCGGCCGGCCTGGTGACAACCATGCGCGATGAAAAGGGGCGCCCCACGGTATTTGCGGCCCTGCCCCCGGACTTGCCGCGCGTCATGTCGGTCGGCCGGCTTGACCTGGGTTCCGAAGGCTTGTTGCTGCTGACCAATGACGGTGAGATCAAGCGCCGGCTGGAACTGCCCTCAACCGGCTGGCTGCGCAAGTACCGGGTGCGCGTCAAGGGCGCGCCGAGCGACGAGATGCTTGAGCCGCTGCGCCGCGGGCTGACGCTGGATGGCGAAAGGTTCCAGCCGATGAGCGTGACGCTGGATCGCCAGCAGGGCGCGAACGCATGGCTGACGATTTCCCTGCGCGAGGGCCGCAACCGCGAAATCCGCCGCGCCGCAGAGGCCGTCGGGCTGGTGGTGAACCGGCTGATCCGCATCAGCTACGGCCCGTTTCAGCTGCGCCACCTGAAGCCGGGGGCAGTTGAAGAGGTCAAGCAACGGGTGCTTCGCGACCAGCTGGGGCTGGATGGCGAGCAGCCGAAAAAACTGGTGCGCAAGCGCAAGCCAACCCGGCGCCGGCAGGATTTGCGGGGAAAACCCGGCAAAGGTTGACCTTGTTGCCCGGGGCCGCTTCTGATTTGCTGCGCGCAGTTCAACACTGGCAAGGCGCGCGCGATGACAGATCTGTTTACCCTGGAAAACCTTGGTCACCTGGCCGTTCTGATCTTTCTTCAGGCGGTGCTGGGGTTCGACAACCTGTTATACATTTCGATCGAAAGCCAGCGCGCACCCGCCGAACGCCAGAAAGCGGTGCGGTTCTGGGGCATCATCATTGCCGTTGCCCTGCGTATTGTCTTGCTGTTCGTGATGGTGCGCCTGATCGGCAGCCTGAGCACGCCCTTTTTCGTGTTCGACATCCCCGGCATCATCGAAGGCGGCGTGAATTTCGCAACCGTGGTGTTTCTGTTCGGGGGCGTGTTCATCATGTATACGGCCGTCAAGGAAATCGGCCACATGCTGTCCGTCGAGCACCTCGATACCCCCATAGGCGCCTCGGGCGCGAAATCGGCGGCGCGGGTGGTGGCGACGATCGTGATCATGAACCTTGTGTTCAGCTTTGATTCGATCCTGTCGGCACTTGCAATCACCGATGTGTTCGTCCTGCTTGCCACGGCCATCCTGATCTCGGGAATTGCCATGCTGGTGCTGGCCGACAGTGTCACGACCTTTCTGGAAAAGAACCGCATGTATGAGGTGCTCGGCCTGTTCATCCTGCTGATTGTCGGGGTTGTTCTGCTTGGCGAAGCGGGACCGGCAGCCGCCCACGCGATGCATGACGATGCGCTCAAGATCAGGGTCGCCGGCCATGAGATCATCCCGATGTCCAAGAGCACCTTCTATTTTTCCATCGTGGTGCTGGTGATCGTTGAGATGGTGCAATCGGGCTATGCCCGAAAGCTCGAGGCCGAACGCAAGGCACATGTTCACAAGACAGAGCAGGGCTGAGGTGGCGCGGCGGCCGGACTCAGGCTATACCATGCTCTGTTCGCAGGTTTTCCGGGGGCAGGTTTGACAGGTAACGGACTACAAAAACTGGCATTTTTCCTTCTGGTGGCCATTATCCTCTATGTCGCAATCACCGGGGGCGCGTGATGGCAAAGCAGTTTGCGGGGAAATACAGCCCGTCGCCCGGCGAGGATGAGCCCGGCCACGCGCCAAACCGGTGGCGCGATGCCCGACCCAGCCGCGCGGGGGCACGGGCGAATTTTCTGTTTCTTGCCCCGCTGCCGCTGGCCCTGCGTGCTTTTGGCCAGCATGCCATCGGTCTTGCCCTGACGCTGGCGGGCCTTGGAGCGTTGCTTCTGGCCGCATGGCTGACACGCGAGGGCCTGCTGGCGCAAGACGCCTACAATGCGCGCAAGATCGCGCGCCGCCCTGCGTTTCCACGCAAGATTGCCGCATCGCTGCTGACCGGCCTGGGCCTGTTTTTCGCGGTTCAGGGCTCGGACGGGGGGGTGGTGAATGCCACGGTCTTTGCCGTTCTCGGTGCCGTCCTGCACAGCTTTGCCTTTGGGCTGGACCCGCTCCGAGACAAGGGCATGGAGGGGGTGAACACCTACCAGCAGGACCGCGTGGCGCGCGCGGTCAGCGAAGCGGAAAACCACCTTGCCGCGATGCAGGACGCCATCCGCCGCACCGGCGACCGGAAGCTGGAAGCCCGGCTTGACCGCTTCATTGCGGCCGCGCGGGACATGTTTCGCACCGTCGAGGACGACCCGCGCGACCTGACAGCCGCCCGCCGCTATCTTGGCGTGTATTTGCTGGGCGCGCGCGATGCGACCACCAGGTTTGCCGAGATTTACCTGCGCACCGGCGACCAGCAGGCCCGGCGGGACTACGAAGCCCTGCTCGAGGACCTGGAAACGAATTTCGCAGCACGGACCAGGCGGCTCTTGCTGGATGACAAGACCGACATGAATGTGGAAATTGAAGTCCTGCGCGAGCGCCTTGAGCGCGAAGCGCTGCGCGAACCGCGCGAGTAAACAGGAGAACGAGAATGGCCGAGAATGTTCGATTGAAAGCCGAAGGAGACCTGAAATTGCTGGAAGAAGTGACTGCGGTCCAATTGCCGGACCCGACCGCCTCGATTGTCACGCTTTCAGACGCGGACAAACCGCTGGCCGACGAGATTCGCAAGCGCATGGACGAAATCGACATGGACAATACCGGGTCGATCATCGGGTTCGGCTCGGCCGCGCAATCGGAGTTGCAGGAAATCAGCCAGGCCATGCTGCAGGATGTGCGCAACAAGGATGTCGGGCCGGCCGGCGACAGCCTGCGTGAGATCGTGACCACCATTCGCGGCTTTTCGGTGAATGAACTGGACATGCGGCGCAAGCGGTCCTGGTGGGAAAAACTGCTGGGGCGCGCCGCGCCCTTTGCCAATTTCGTGGCGAAATACGAAAAGGTGCAGGACCAGATCGACAAGGTGACAGACAACCTGCTTGGCCACGAACACAAGCTGTTGAAGGACATCAAGTCCCTGGACAAGCTGTATGAAAAGACGCTGCAGTTTTATGACGAACTGGCGCTTTATATTGCCGCCGGCGAAGAGAAGCTGCGCGAGCTGGACGAAAAGACCATCCCGGCCAAGGCCGCAGAGGTCGAGGCCGCCCCCGAAGACACCGCTGTCATCATGGCGCAGGAGCTGCGCGACCTGCGCGCCGCACGCGACGATCTGGAACGCCGGGTTCATGACCTGAAACTCACCCGTCAGGTGACCATGCAATCGCTTCCGTCGATCCGGCTTGTGCAGGAGAACGACAAGTCTCTGGTCACGAAAATCAACTCGACCCTGGTCAACACCATTCCGCTCTGGGAAACCCAGCTGGCCCAGGCCGTGACCATCCAGCGTTCGAGCGAGGCCGCCGCGGCCGTCAAGGAGGCCAGCGACCTGACCAACGAATTGCTGACCGCCAACGCCGAGAACCTGCGCCAGGCCAACCGCCAGGTGCGTGAAGAAATGGAACGCGGCGTCTTTGACATCGCATCGGTCAGGCAGGCCAATGCCGAATTGATCGCAACGATCGAGGAAAGCCTGGAAATCGCCGATGAAGGCAAACGAAAACGTGCCGCCGCCGAAGAAGACTTGCGCAAGATGGAGGCAGAGTTGCGCGATGCCCTGGCATCGGCCCGATCAAAGTCTCCAGTGGCAACCGAGGCCTGAACCAGGGGGATATTGAAAAACGGTGGACCATAGCCCGAGACCCGTTTCTGCCCGGCTGGGCCTGATCTGCGCGCTAGGCGTTCTTGCGGGCTGCGAGAGCGTTGCGTTCCCGGATCACACGCCCATGGCCCGCCCGCCGCAGATCGAAGCCAATGTCGTCAAGGAACGCTCTGCCGAAAGCATCGCCCTGTCGCGCTACTACAGCCGCGTCCAGGACAGCTTTCTGGCCCAGGGGCTGTTGCGCCAGGACGGCGGCGGCCCCGACGTGCCCTTTGGCCCGCGCGAAGTTGTCGACAATTTCATTCGTATTGCCCTGTTTGAGGAATACGTGACGATCGGCGACCGGATCATCGCCCGCCAGACGCCCAGCAAACTGCACAAATGGCAAGACCCGATCCGGCTGAAGGTCATATTCGGGGACACCGTTCCGCTGGCGCAGCGCACGAAGGATCTTGCCAGCATCCGCGCGTATGTCGCGCGCCTGTCGCGGCTGACCGGTCTTGCAATACGGGTCGTCGATGACAATGCCAATTTTCATGTTTTCGTTGTGAACGAAGACGAAAAACGCGAACTTGGCGGGACGATCCGCGAGCTCATGCCCGAAGTTGACAACGCCACAATCAACGCGGTCACGGCCATGCCGCGCTCGACCTTCTGCCTGGTCTTTGCGCTGAATTCCGAAGAAACCGGCGCCTACAGCAAGGCCCTGGCGGTGATCCGCGCCGAACATCCCGACCTGATGCGCCTGTCGTGCATCCACGAAGAGCTTGCCCAGGGGCTGGGGCTTTCAAATGACAGCCCGCGCGCGCGGCCTTCGGTCTTCAATGACGACGAGGAATTCGGGCTTCTGACCGCGCAGGATGAGGTGCTGCTGCGCATCCTGTATGACCCGCGCATGAAGCCTGGCATGGATGCCGCCCAGGCGCGGGAAGTGGCCGAAATCATTGCCGCCGAACTGCTTGGCGGTGAAAGTTGAATTTTGACAAGAACGGAGACGGGCTATGGGTATTCTTGATTTTCTGACCGGTGAATTCATCGATGTCATTCACTGGGTCGATGACACGCAGGACACTCTGGTCTGGCGTTTCGAGCGCCATGGCCATGAAATCAAATACGGCGCCAAGCTGACGGTGCGCGAGGGCCAGGCGGCCGTTTTCGTGCATGAAGGCGTCATTGCCGACGTGTTCACGCCCGGTCTCTACCTGCTTGAAACAAACAACATGCCCATTCTGACGACGCTGCAGAACTGGGATCATGGCTTCCGGTCGCCATTCAAGTCCGAAATCTACTTCGTGAACACCACGCGGTTTTCCGACCTCAAATGGGGCACCAAGAACCCGATCATCCTGCGCGACCCCGAGTTCGGCCCGATGCGCATTCGCGCCTATGGCACCTATACCATCAAGGTGACCGATCCGGCGCTTTTCATGCGGGAAATCGTCGGCACCGACGGCGAATTCACCATGGATGAGATCAGCTTTCAGATCCGAAACATCATCGTGCAGGAGTTTTCGCGCGTGATTGCCCAGTCGGGCATTCCGGTGCTGGACATGGCCGCCAATACCGGCGACCTGGGAAAGCTCGTGGCCTTCGAGATTGCCGGGACGCTGGCCCAATACGGGCTGACGATGCCGGAATTGTATATCGAGAACATCTCGCTTCCGCCGGCAGTTGAAGAGGCGCTCGACAAGCGCAGCTCGATGGGAATAGCCGGCGATCTCGGGCGGTTCACCCAGTATTCCACGGCCGAAGCGATCACGGCGGCGGCCCGGAACCCCTCTGGCGGTGGCGCCCTTGGGGCCGGGCTTGGCGCCGGGATGGGCATGGCCATGGCCGGCCAGATAGCCCAGCAGCAGGCCGGGCCATGGGGCGCGCCGATGAGCGCCCCCGCGCAGGCGCCTGCCGCGCCGCAGACGCAAGCCCTGACGCCCCCCAAACCGCCGGTCGAGAAAGTCTGGCATATTGCCGAAAGCGGTGAAACCAGGGGGCCGTTTTCGCGGGCGGACCTGGGCCGGATGGCCGCCGATGGCAGCCTGAGCCGCGACACCTATGCCTGGACATCCGGGCAAGACGGCTGGATGCGCGCGGAAGACGTGGCGGAACTGGCGCAACTGTTCACGGTCCTGCCTCCGCCGCCGCCTGAAAGCTGACCGCAACCGACTGAGTGCACAAGATCTTTCCGGAGGCGTCGAACTTGCCCGATCAGCCCGCCACCACGACCAGCACACCCGCTGAGGTCTATCGCTTTCCGTGCGATCAATGCGGCGCCGACATGCGTTTTGACCCCTCTGCGGACCAGTTGGTGTGCGATTTCTGCGGCAACACCCAGGCAATCGAGGGCCATGGCGAGGCGGCTGAACCGATCCGGGAACTGGATTTCGAACAGGCGCTTCAGGCGGCGCTTCCACAAGCCGAATTCGAGGACATCCGCACCGTCAAATGCACGAATTGCGGAGCCGAGTTCGAGTTCGATCCCAATGTTCACGCCGCCCAATGTCCGTTTTGTGCAACCCCGATTGTCACCGACACCGGCCTGCAGCGGCACATCAAACCGAAAGGCGTGCTGCCGTTTTCCCTGTCGGAACGCGAAGCGCGCGAGGCCATGATCAACTGGCTTGGCCGGCTCTGGTTCGCCCCCGGCGGATTGAAAGAATACGCACGCAAGGGCCGGAAAATGCAGGGAATTTACGTTCCCTACTGGACCTTCGATGCAGATACCAAAAGCCGGTATCGCGGCCAGAGAGGCACGATCTACCATGTCACGCGCACCGTCAAGCGCAACGGCCGCACCGAGACAAGACGCGTTCAGAAGGTGCGTTGGCGCTCGGTCAGCGGGCGGGTCGCGCGCTGGTTTGACGATGTTCTGGTCCTGGCCTCGCATTCATTGCCCAGGACGTTCACCGATGCGCTGGAACCCTGGGATCTGGCCGAACTCGAACCCTATCAGCCGGAATACCTCGCGGGGTTTCGCGCCGAAGGTTATACCGTGAGCCTGGAGGACGGCTTTTCCGCCGCGCGCGAAAAGATGGATCGCGTGATCCGGCGCGACGTGCGGTTCGACATCGGCGGCGACCGGCAAAGGATCCGTGAGATCAGAACACAAGTGTCTGATGTGACCTTCAAACATGTGCTTCTGCCGGTCTGGCTGGCCGCCTACAAGTATCGCGGGCGCACCTATCGTTTCGTGGTCAACGGGCGCAGCGGGCGGGTGCAGGGAGAGCGGCCCTGGTCGGTCTGGAAGATCACCTTTGCCGTTCTCGCTGTCGCCATCGCCGCCGGCGCCATCGGCTATCTGGCTGCCCAGAAATGAATTCGGGCGCGGAACCAGCCGCGCCCGAACCCGTTTGTCAACCTGCCGGCATCAGCCCTTGGAAATGCGAATGCTGCGCGTGCCCTCGCCGTCCTTGGCCTTGAGGCGTCCGATACGCAATTTCAGAACGCCGTCCTTCAGATCGGCCGATACCGCCGACGGGTCTGCGTCTGCGGGCAGTCGGAAACTGCGCGAAAACGCGCCATACTGGCGTTCGGAAAAATACCAGGTGTCGCCCTTTTCCTCGCGCTCCAGTTTTTTCTCGCCGCTCACGGTCAGAACATCGCCTTCGATCGTCACGTCGATATCGTCGCTGTCAACGCCCGGAAGTTCGATCGCGATTTCATAGGCTTCGGTGTCAGAAGAGGCCTCGGAAGCCGGCACCAGCAGCTCGCGCAATTTGGAGCCCAAGGTCTGAAACGGGGCCAGCATTTGTGGCAAGAGGCCACCGGATGTCGTTTTCTCGATCATGTCATTCCTCCTTTTCCCTCGGTTGCCTCTTATGTAGGAATTGTCTCGAAAGTTTCGAGACCCGGGGCTTCATGAAATTGGCCAGAGATGAAAAGAAAATGGCTCGGCAAGGACCACAGCGATGATTTTATGTGCCGGAGAAGCCCTGATCGACATGCTCGCGCGCAAGACGGCCCAGGGCCACGATGCGTTTGAGCCCTTCCCCGGCGGCGCGGTGTTCAACACGGCGGTCGCGCTTGGCCGGCTGGGCGCGGAAGCCGCCTTTTTCAGCGGCCTTTCCGACGACCTTTTCGGCCAGCGCCTGCAACGGGCGCTGGAGGCCAGCCGGGTTGACGCAACCCTCGCGGTGATCAGCAAGCGCCCCACCACGCTGGCCTTTGTGCAGCTTGCCGACGGGCAGGCAACCTATACGTTTTATGACGAAAACACCGCCGGACGGATGTTGGGCGAATCCGACCTGCCAGAACTGCCAGCGCGCGTGTCGGCCCTGTTTTTCGGCGGGATATCACTTGCGGTGATGCCCTGTGCCGAAGCCTACGAAGCGCTGATGATGCGCGAAACCGGTCGCCTGACCATGCTTGATCCCAATATCCGGCCGGATTTCATTTCCGATGTCCCCGCCTATCGCGCGCGTATCGCCCGGATGATGGCGCGGGCCGATATCGTCAAGCTGTCGGACGAGGACCTGCTCTGGCTGTCGGGCAGCGGCGACCCGGTGGCGCTTGCACGCGAGCTGATCGGTGACAGCGCGCGCATTGTCTTTCTGACCGAAGGCGCAGACGGCGCGCGCGCCATCACCCGCACGCTTGAGCTGCACGCCCCCGCCCCGCGCGTCGAGGTCGTCGATACCGTGGGGGCCGGCGACACCTTCAATGCCGGCGTGCTTGCCGCCCTTGACAGGGCCGGCGCGCTGGACAAGGCGGCCCTGGGCACGATTGACGCGGCGACGCTGAGCGGCGCGCTTTCCCTGGGCGTCCGGGCCGCGGCCGTCACGGTCTCGCGCGCGGGGGCAAACCCGCCCTGGAAGGATGAGCTCTGATGCGGGCCCTGATCCAGCGCGTCACCCGGGCGTCGGTCGAGGTCGCAGGCAGACCCATCGGCGAAACCGGCCCCGGCCTTCTGATCTTCATCTGCGCCATGCAGGGCGACAGCGAAGCCGAGGTGACACGCCTTGCCGGCAAGATCGCCCGGTTGCGCATCTTCGCCGACGACCAGGGCCGGATGAACCGCCCGCTGGCCGATGCCGGCGCAAGCGCACTGGTCGTCAGCCAGTTCACCCTGGCCGCCGATACATCGCGCGGCAATCGCCCCGGCTTTTCAGACGCCGCGCCCCCCGAACAGGGTCGCGCCCTGTATGAGCAGTTCGCAAGCGACCTGGCGAGCCATGGCATCCATGTCGACACGGGAGAGTTTGGCGCGGACATGCAGGTTTCCCTGGTCAATGACGGGCCTGTGACCATCTGGATGGATACCCGCAGCTGAACCGCAGCGTCAGGCTCGGACAACGGCGCGGTGGCTCAGGATGTCTGCGCCAGCAGGGCCGCGTTTCCGCCCGCCGCCGTGGTGTCGACGCAGACGTGGCGCTCTGTCTGGCAGCGTTCGTCGAAGTGGCGCTCGGTGATCAGCGGCAGGATCGGCCCTTCGCGCGCGGCCAGGGCCTTTCGCGCCGCGCGCCTGTCTGCTTCGTCGCTCCAGAGCACCACGCCCGCTATGGCGCGGATATGTTCAAGCGCGCTCCGCGCAAGCACGCCGTCGACGGCCCCCTCGCCTTTTGCACCCGGCGCCACGATGACCGCCCGACAGCCGTTGCGATTGACGATCTCGGCCTGGATCTCGGCATCTTCCGGGCTGGCACCAAGGCACAGGAACACCCCGCGCCCATAGCCCGACAAACGGTTGCTTTCGCCGGTCGGCCCCGGCAGCGACCGGCGCCAAAGCGGGGCCTGCGAAACCTCGGCCGCGTCAACCAGACGCTGCACCTGCGCGATATCCGCGGACCGGCCCGAAACCGGCACCGAACTCAGCACCACATCGCGCGTGAAACGCTCTACATAAGCTGGCCCGCCCGCCTTTGGCCCGGTCCCCGACAAGCCTTCACCGCCAAACGGCTGGCTTGCAACGATCGCGCCAATCTGGTTGCGGTTGATGTAGATATTGCCGGCCCGCATCCGCGCCGTCACGGCCTCGATACGGTCATCGATGCGCGAATGCATGCCAAAGGTCAGGCCATACCCGCGCGCATTAATGTCATCGACGATGCCTGGCAATTCGCGCGCCGCGAATGTCGCGACATGCAGCACGGGCCCGAACACCTCGCGTTCGACGTCGCCGATGCCGCCGACCCGGAGAACCGCCGGGCCAATAAAATGGCCAACCGCCGGTTCGGCGAGTTGTTTCAGCAGCCGCCCTTCGCGGCGCGCAGTCTCGACATGTGCCGCAATCCCGGCGCGCGCGCGCGCATCAATGATCGGGCCGATATCAGTGGACATCGACCACGGGTCGCCCAGCCGCAATTCATCCATCGCGCCAAACAGCATTTCAAGAAACCCGTCCGCCACATCTTCCTGAACATACAGCACGCGCAGTGCCGAACAGCGCTGGCCGGCCGACCGGAACGCCGAGTCGAGCACGTCCTGAACCGCCTGCTCGGGCAGCGCGGTGCTATCGACAATCATCCCATTGATGCCGCCGGTCTCGGCAATGAGCGGGGCCTCGGGGCCAGCCGCCGAGGCCATCGCCCGGTTGATCGCCTGCGCTGTTTCGGTGGAGCCGGTGAAGCAAACCCCGTCGATCCTGGCCGTGCCGGTTATCTGCGCCCCGACCTGCGCGCCATGGCCGGGCAGCAACTGCAAGGCCTCGCGCGCAACACCGGCCTCATGCAGCAGCTGTACCGCCCTGTGTGCGACCAGCGGCGTGGCCTCGGCCGGCTTGGCCAGCACACCGTTGCCCGCCGCCAACGCGGCCGCGATCTGCCCGGTGAAGATCGCAAGCGGGAAGTTCCAGGGGGAAATGCAGGATATGATGCCGCGCGGCCCGGTGCCGGCCAGGCGCGCGCCCTCGCGGCCGTAGTAATACAGGAAATCCACCGCCTCGCGCAGTTCTGCGACCGCATCGTCCGGTGTCTTGCCGGCTTCGCGGGCCAGAAGCGAAAAGAACGCGCCGAAATTGGTCTGGAACAACTCGGCCGCCCGGTGCAGGATATCCTGCCGCCGGGCCGGGGCCTCCTGCCAGATACGCGCGGCGGCCAGCGCCGTTTCGACATCCTGCGGGGCCGCAAGGCTCACTTCGCCAACCACATCGGCAGGGTTGGCAGGGTTCACAATGGCGACTGTCTCACCGCCGCCACCGGCCCGGCCCGCAATCAGCGGCCCGGCGCGCCACTGTGTCTTGCGCAAGGGCGCGCGGGCGGCTTCGATGGTTTTCACCGACAGGGGATCGCGCAGATCGAACCCGCGCGAATTTGCCCGGAGCGGCTCAAACAGCCGCTCGGCCGGCACGACCGCCGGATTGAGAGGCGACCCAAGCGCATCCAGAGCATCAAACGGGTCGGCGCAGATCTGCTCGGGGCTGATTTCATCGGAAACGATCTGGTTTACGAAAGAACTGTTCGCGCCATTTTCCAACAGCCGCCGCACCAGATAGGCCAACAGGTCGCGGTGCGTTCCGACCGGCGCATAAATGCGGCACCGCGTGCCATGCGCGGCACGCACCAGTTCATGAAGCGCCTCGCCCATGCCGTGCAGGCGCTGAAACTCGAAACTGTCCCGGTCACCGGCCAGCTCGAGAATGCTGGCGACGGTATGCGCATTGTGGGTTGCGAACTGCGGATAGATGCGCGCGCGCATGGACAGCAGTTTTTGCGCGCAGCACAGGTAGGACACATCGGTTGCTTCCTTGCGCTGGAACACCGGGAAACCGGCCAGCCCCTCGACCTGGGCATGCTTGATCTCGGTGTCCCAGTAGGCCCCCTTGACCAGGCGCACCATGATCTTGCGGTCAAGCCCGGCGGCCAGGGCATGCAGCCAGTCGATCACCGCGCCGGCGCGTTTGGAATAGGCCTGGACCACCACGCCAAACCCGTCCCAGCCGGCAAGCCCGTCATCGCGCAGGACCGCCTCGATCACGTCAAGCGACAGCTCCAGCCGGTCGGCTTCTTCGGCGTCGATGTTCAACCCCATCCCATGTGCCGCCGCCTGCCGGGCCAGATCGCGCACCCGTGGGACCAGTTCACCCATGACCCTTTCGTGCTGCATCGCGTCATAGCGCGGGTGGATGGCCGACAGCTTGATGGAAATGCCGGGGTTGTCGCGTGGGTCGGACCCCGTGCAAAGCGGCGCAAGCCTGGCGATCGAGGCCGCGTAGGCGTCGTGGTTTCGCCTGGCATCGGCAGCCGTCAAAGCCGCTTCGCCCAGCATGTCGTAAGAGTAACTGTAGCCCTTGTCCTGCATGGCCTGACCACGCCGGATGGCGTCGGCCATCGTTTCGCCCAACACGAACTGGCGCCCCATCTCTTTCATCGCACGCCCGACCGCGGTGCGGATGACCGGCTCTCCGACCCGACGGACCGCCCCCTTCAACCGGGCCGCCAGCCCTTCCGAGTCCTCGCGCAGAACCTTGCCGGTCAGCATCAACGCCCAGGTCGACGCATTGACCATCGGCGACGAGGACCGGCCAAGATGCTCGCTCCAGTCGGAAGGGGCAATCTTGTCTTCGATCAGCTCGTCAATGGTCTGCACGTCGGGCACCCGCAGCAACGCCTCGGCCAGACACATCAGCGCCACCCCTTCGTCGGTGGACAAGCCGTATTCGGCCAGAAACACCTCCATCAGGCCCGGACTGCGCAGCTTCCGGATCTCGCGCACCAGACCAACGGCACGTTGCGCCGCAAGGGCACGCCGGTCGGCCGAAATCCCGGCGTTCTCGCGCAAACGCTGCAAGACGGCGGCATCCGGCTCAAGGCGATTGCTGCGAATGGTTTCACGCAGTTGTTCAAGCGATGTCATTTGCCGGCCCCTGTCTGTTGCCGGCTCAGCGTAACAAATCGGCGAAAGTCTTGCTTCCCAATACTGGTGAATATACCATCCCTTGAACCATTTTTTCGGAGTATTTTGGTCCAGATGCCCAAAACAATCGACAATTTCGATCCACTAGACGGCTACGACAGGAAGATTCTGGCGATTCTGTCGCAACACGGCCGCCTGCCGGTCACCGAACTGGCCCGACGTGTCGGACTCTCGAAAACCCCCTGCCAGGTGCGCCTGAAACGGCTGCAGGCCGACGGCTACATCCTCGGCTTCCGGGCCATCGTCAACCCGGCCAAACTTCGGCTTGAACATGTGGCTTTCGTCGAGGTCAAACTGTCCGACACCTCGGAAAAGGCACTGGCGGCCTTCAATGCCGCGGTCCGGGAATTGCCCGAGGTCGAGCAATGCCACATGATCGCGGGCGCCTTCGACTATCTCCTGAAAATCCGCACAACGGACATCAAGACCTACAGATCAGTGCTGGGCGAAAAGGTTTCGACACTGCCATTTGTCGCAAACACCTCGACCCATGTATCGATGGAAGCCGTCAAGGACACCGCCGGCTGAAACCGCATGTGCCACCTGGCAACACCCGGTCACGCCTCTCACAGCGTCCCGGCCGGTTCTTTTTCGCCGAAATATCCTCGGGGGTGAATGGGCGCTGAAAGCGGCCAGAGGGGGCAGACAGCCCCCTCCTCCAATGGCACTATTCTTCCCAGCCGCCGACCGATTTCACTTCCAGGAACTCATGCAGCCCCCAAAGCCCGCCTTCGCGGCCGTTGCCCGACTGCTTGTAGCCACCAAACGGCGCGCCCTTTCCGCGTGAATGGCCGTTGATCTCGACCATCCCCGAACGCAGGCGCCGGGCCAGCCGTCTTGCCCGCTCCCGATCCTGGGTCTGCACATAGTTCGTCAGCCCGTAGACCGTATCGTTGGCAACCTTCAGGGCTTCGTCTTCGCTGCCGAACTTCATCACCGAAAGAACCGGCCCGAAGATTTCCTCCTGTGCGATGGTCATGTCCGGGGTCACGTCGGCAAACACCGTCGGGCGCACGAAATAGCCCCGGTTGTGTCCTTCCGGCCGCCCGAGGCCGCCCGCCACCAGCCGCGCACCTTCTTCGATGCCTTTCTGGATCAGCCCCTGGATCTTGTCGTATTGAAGTTGCGAAACAACCGGCCCGATGTGGCGCCCCGGCTTGCTTGCCACATCCACGGCGGTCTTTTCCGCCTCTGCCGCCGCCTGCTCGACCGCTTCATCGTAGCGTGCGGCCTCGACCATCATCCGGGTCGGCGCATTGCACGACTGGCCCGAATTCTGGAAACAGTGCCGAACCCCGCGCACGACCGCCTTGTCGTCGGCATCGGCAAAAATCAGGTTGGCGCCCTTGCCGCCCAGCTCAAGGCTGACACGCTTGATCGTGTCGGCGGCCGATTTCGAAATCAGCTTGCCGGCGCGCGACGACCCGGTGAAGGAAATCATGTCGATATCCGGGTGGGCAGACATCTGGCTGCCCACACCGGGGCCGTCGCCGTTCACCAGGTTGAATACACCGGCCGGCAGACCGATCTCATCCACCATTTCGGCAAAGAGAAGCGACGAAAGCGGTGCAATTTCCGAAGGTTTGAGCACCATCGTGCACCCCGCGGCAATCGCCGGGGCGACCTTCAGCGCAACCTGGTTCATCGGCCAGTTCCAGGGCGTGATCAGTCCCGCAACCCCCACGGGCTCATATAGAATTCGGTCCATCGGGGCGTGATCGCCCAACATCTGATCAAACTCGAAATCCTTCAGCGCATCTATGGTTTCCTCGATGTGCCAGGACCCCGCCCCGACCTGAGAGCTGCGCGACAGATCGATCGGCGCCCCCATTTCCAGGCTCATCGCTTCCGCCATCTCGTCGGCACGCGCATTGTAGGCCGCCAGCAGCGCCTCAAGCGCGTCCAGCCGCTCGGCCCTGGTCGATTGGCTCCAACCGTCAAAGGCCCGCCGGGCGGCCGAGACGGCGGCATCCGTGTCTTCCTGTCCACCCAGGGAAATGACCGCGCAAACCTCTTCGTTCGAAGGGTCGATCACGTCAAGGTCCCGGCCCGAAATCGGGTCAACCCACGCACCGTCAATATAAAATTTGCGCTTCTCAAGCATTTCGGATCCCCATTTTGATAGCCCGTACCAGATGCAGACTCTTCGGGCTTTTTTCCGGCAGGTCAACGACAAACGGGCATCGGTCACAATATTTGATCAAATTCAGAGCCCCGCCGACTTGAACTCCGAGCCCCTGCCCGACAACAAGCCCCGCCGCGGGACGAGCCCTCGCGGCCGTCCGAAAACCGGTCCAGGATCACGCCAGCACTGAATATCAGGAAAGGGTTGGTAGCGGAGGAGGGACTTGAACCCCCGACACGCGGATTATGATTCCGCTGCTCTAACCAACTGAGCTACTCCGCCAAAGCGCATGCGTGGTAGGCCAGAGCCGCATTATCGTCAAGCGAAATCGTGTGTTGTCGTCACTGTCTGTCGCGCAGGATCCGCGCCGGCGGCTCGGCCAGCGACCGCCCCAGGAAAACCGCGCCGGCCACCACGTTCACCAACATCCCGCTGGCGATGACAACAAGGGCTGACATTGGCGCGAATTCATACCCGGATTTCATCGCGAAAGTCATGACGGCCCAGGCCGCCCCGGCTCCCGCCGAAACCGCCACAGCCCCCGCCGCGGCCCCCAGGATCAGCGACCGGAACAGGAAACTCATCTGCACCAACCCGCCCGTCGCGCCCAATGTCTTGAGAACCGATGCCTCAAACGCGCGCCCGCGCGCGCCGGCCGCCGCGACACCGATCAATACCACCGCCCCGGTCAGCAGGGTTGCAAGCGCACCATAGACCAGGGCCGCCGAGATCGATGCCAGGATGTCGGCCACCCGCTCAATGGCCTCCCGGACACTGATGGCCGTGACGTTGGGGAATTCTTCGCCAAGAACACGCAGCAAACGCCCCTCGGCCTCCTTGCCGGCATGAATTGTCGAAATGTAGCTGTGTGGCGCGCCGGCCAGCGCCTTGGGGTTCATCGTCAGAACGAACCCCATGCCCGCGCTGGAAAAATCCACATCCCGCAAGCTGGTGATTTCCGCCTCGATGTCACGCCCCAGAACATTGACCGTCAGCCGGTCGCCAAGCTTCAGCCCCAGTTCTTCGGCTTCGTCGGCTGCAAAGCTCACTTGCGGCGGCCCCTCATGGCCGGGGGGCCACCACGTCCCGGCCACCAGCTTTCCCTGGTCCGGAGGGCGGTCGGCATATGTGATGCCCCGATCGCCTGCCAGAACCCAATGATCCCCGGCCACTTCGCGTGCCGGGCGGCCATTGATCTCGGTGATCACCCCCCGCAGCATGGGCGCGGTGCGGAGCTTTTCGACATCGCGGTCCTTTTCCAGAAGCGACCGGTAGCGGGCGATCTGGTCAGGCTGGATATCGACCACGAAAAACAACGGCGCCACATCGGGAAGATCCCGGGATATGGCCGCCCGAAGATTGCTGTCAATCTGCCCGATGGTTGCCAGAACCGAAAGCCCGAGACCAAGCGACATCACGACCACGCGCGCCTCCGAACCGGGGCCGGCAACGGCCCTCAGCCCCAGCAGCACCGCCGGCAAGCGGCGCGTCAGGTTTCGCCTGGAACTCAGGCGGGCCAGCAACCGTATACCGCGCGCGGCCAGCCCCAGAGCGAAGGCCGCTGCAAACAGCCCCGATGCCGCCCAGAGCGTCAGCCCGGGCGCGCCTGTGGCGATGACGGCCATGCCAAGCAACAGGGCCAGGATGACGCCGGCCGACAGGATGTATCGCCAGCGCGGCCAGCCGGCAATTCCGGTCGCGGCCGAGCGAAAAAGGGTCGCCGGGCGAATGCGTTCGGTGCGTGCAAGCGGCCAGAGGGCAAACAGCGCGGCCGCAAGCACGCCATAGGCCGCCGCCACGGCCAACGGGCCGGCATGGATGCCGATATCGACCGGCACCGGCAGCCGGGCGCGAATCAGGGGGGCCAGCGCCAGCGGGGCACTTGCCCCCAGCAACAGCCCCAGCACGATCCCCAGCCCCGCCATTGCACCGATCTGAAAGGCATAGATCATGAAAATCGTCGACCGGTCGCTCCCGATTGCCTTGAGCGTCGCAATCGTGGGCAGTTTTTCTTCCAGGAAACTGCGCACGGCCACGGAAATACCGACCCCGCCCACAGCCAGCCCCGCCAGGCCGACCAGCGACAGAAACACTGCCAGGTGATCGACGAAATCGCGGATCCCCGGCGCGCCGTTGCGCCTGTCTCGCCAGCGAAAGGCCCCGCCTTTCATGGCGTCCCTGGCGGCCGCCTGCAGCGCGTCGAGATCAACACCAGGCGCGAGTTTCAGCCGGTATCCGGTTTCAAACAGCGTGCCGGGGGACAGCAGCCCCGACCCCGCAAGATCGGTGGTTCGCACCAAGGTGCGTGGCCCCAGGGTGAATGACCCTGTGACATTGTCGGGCTCACGCACCAGCAACGCCGTCAGGACAAACTGTTGCCCGCCGAGGCGAAATCGGCCACCGACCGGCAATTGCAGACGCTCGGCCAGAGCGGGTGCCACGACGGCGCCGGGCAGGCCGTTTTCCCCGGCAAGCGCATCCGCCAGGCGCATGTCCGGTTCCAGCCGGACCGAGCCATACAGCGGATAATTCTCGTCAACACTTTTCACCTGCGTCAGGGCCCGGCGCGCGTCGTCCCCGGTGCCGGTTGTGGCCATCGAACGGAAGTCGGCAATCTGAGAAACCGCAAGGGCTGCGCCTTCCATCCACCGGCGCTCCGGCTCGGAGGCAAAGCGGTATGTAAGTTCGATCTCTGCGTCGCCTCCGAGAATGGAGGCGCCTTCGCGCTCCAGCCCGGTTTCTATTCCGGTCCGAACGCTGTCAATCGCCGCAATGGCCGCGATCGACAGGGCAAGGCAGGCCAGAAAGACGCGAAAGCCCCGCAGGCCACCGCGCATCTCTCGCCGGGCGATCCTGAGCGCAACGGCGATGCTCATCCCGCGGCCCCGCCCGGTGGCGCCGAGAACACCCGGCCATCGCGAAGCTCGACCACCCGGTCGCAGCGATCGACCAGTTCGCGCGCGTGCGTCACAAGGATCAGCGTGGTGCCATGGCGCGCGGCCAGTTCGAACAGCATGTTCATGATGACCTGCCCGGTTGCGGCATCCAGGTTCCCCGTCGGCTCATCGGCCAGCAGGATGTCCGGGCGCACGACCCCGGCGCGCGCCAGGGCGACCCGCTGCTGTTCGCCGCCCGACAATTGCGCGGGGTAGTGATGCAGCCGGTCGGAAAGCCCGACCGACGCCAGCTCGGATCTGGCCCGTTCTTCCGCATCGCCCACGCGCGCAAGTTCCAGCGGTGTGGTGACGTTTTCAAGAGCGGTCATGGTCGGGATCAGGTGAAACGACTGAAAGACGATCCCCATGTGCTCGCGCCGGAACCGGGCCAGCGCATCCTCGTCCATGGCAGACAAATCCCGGCCGAGCACGCTGATCTGGCCGCTGGATACCCGGTCAAGCCCACCAAGCAACATGAGCAATGAAGACTTCCCCGACCCGGATGGGCCAACCAGGCCGGTTGACTGGCCCGCCTCGATTTCGAGCGTGATGTCATGCAGGATTTCAACTGCGCCGGCATTCCCCGCCAGTGTCAGGGATACGTTTTTCAATGAAATGATGCTCAACCCTTGCGCTCCTGCAGACCTGCCGATTTGACCACACCACACAGAAATAGGAGAGTCACCTGCAAGATGACCATGAGAGGTAAACAAATGGCGATGCCGGATTGGCCGAAACGGGGCGCATGGCCGCTGATGGCGGTGCTGGGTCTGATTGCGGTGCTGACATGGGCCGCACCAGGCGCCTGGGCCAAGCCGCTCAGGCTGGTCGCCCTGGGCGACAGTCTGGTCCAGGGTTTCGGCCTGCCGCCCGAAGACGGGTTCGTGCCGCAACTGGAACGATGGCTGCGACGCTCCGGTCTGGACGTCGAGGTCGTGAATGCGGGCGTCTCGGGCGACACGACGCGGGGCGGGCGCTCTCGCATCGGGTGGGCGATGAACGGGCGGCCTGATGCCCTGATCGTGGCGCTTGGCGGCAATGACGCGCTGCGCGGCATCGACCCTGGCGAGGTGCGCGGCAATCTTGAGGCCATTCTTTCGGTGGCCACCGAGAACGGTCCCGAAGTGCTTCTGGTGGGGATCGCGGCGCCGGGCAATTTTGGCCCGCAATATGCCCGGGAATTCAACGCCATATACCCGGAACTTGCCGAAAAATACGATGTCGCGCTTCATGAGAACTTTCTGGCCGCGCTGGCCAACTTGCCGGACCGCGCCGAAACGCTGGAGACCTTTTTTCAGGCCGACGCCCTTCACCCCAACAAGCGCGGTGTCGCGAAAATTGTCGAAGACATCGGCCCGCAGGTGAAGCAACTGCTGGAGCGGGCTGAACGGAAACGGGCAGAAGACGACGGTGGCGGCTAGAGCATGTCGCGTCAAATCACACCCGCTTTGCCGGGCCGCGCCCAGCCGGGCAGCCGCCTGCCCTCTATGGTGTGCCAGGCTGAATCCAGTCTTGTGCGACATGCTCCAACGCGCTGTTTTCGCAGGTCCGACAAGCTCAAGACCGGTGCCCGCTCATGAGCAACATGCTTTGGCCTATTCCTTGGGCCGGTCGTCGTAATCCTCGGTCAGGATCCGGTAGCTGTCGCCTTCCGGGTCTTCGAACTGGCGGTGACCGATGGCCCAGAAAAAGGCCGCCAGCCCCAGCCCGCCAAGCAGCAATGACACCGGAATGAGGATGACCAGCACATTCATTTTTTCACGAGCCTCAGCGAATTCAGGGAAACCGATATCGACGACGCCGACATGGCAAGCGCTGCGGCAAGCGGCGTAGCCAGGCCTGCCAGCGCGATCGGCACGGCGATCAGGTTGTAAAGCACGGCGATTGCGAAATTTTCCTTGATCCGGCGGGTTGCGGAACGTGAGGTCCGGATGGCCTCGGATATCGCCGTCAGCTGCTCTCCCAGCAGCACGATGTCGGAAACGACCCGCGCCGCTTCCAGCGCGTTGGCAGGGGAGATCGACACATGCGCACCGGCCAGCGCCGCGGTATCATTCAACCCGTCGCCCACCATCAAGACCTTTCGCCCGGTCTTTGCCAGCATCGCAATGCGCGCCGACTTGTCGGCCGGCATCATTTCGGCTTCCCATGCCTCGATGCCCACGCGCCCGGAAATCTCGGCAACCGACGACGGCACGTCCCCGGACAGCAATATGACGTCATAGCCCTGCGCCTCGAGATCCTCGATCAGCGTTTTCGCGCCCGTTTTCAGACTGTCGCGAAAACGGAACGTCACCGGGTCGTTGTCACCGGATTTCAGACAGGTTGCCGTCGAACGGGCCGGGCTGGCCCCGAGCCATTCGGCCCGGCCAAGCCGGACGACTTCACCGCGCCAGGTTCCTTCCACGCCGCGCCCGGGCACTTCGGTGATGTTGTCGACATCCGCCAGTTCCACGCCACGCGCCGACACGGCCCGCAACAAGGCCTGTGCCAGGGGGTGCGCCGAGCCCTGCGCCAATGCGCCGGCCAGCGCCAGATCACCGTCCGCGTAACTTTCGACGTCCATCAGGTCGGGCGTGCCGGTGGTCAGCGTTCCCGTCTTGTCAAAGACCACCGTGTCCACTTCGGCCAGGCGCTCCAGCGCCGTCGGGCTCTTGATCAGCAGGCCCTCCTTGAACAGACGCCCCGAGGCCGCCGTCGTGACTGCAGGCACGGCCAGCCCCAGCGCGCAGGGGCAGGTAATGATCAGCACCGCGACCGCAATGTTGAGCGCCAGTCGCACATCCGCGCTGGCCAGAAACCAGCCACCGAAGGCCAGGAGCGCCAGGATATGGACCGCGGGCGCATAGACTGCCGCGGCCCTGTCGGCAAGCGAGGTATAGCGGTTGCGTGAGTTTTCAGCGAGCGCGACAAGCTCGGCCATGCGCCGCAACGAACTGTCTTCGCCGGCGGCCTCCACGCGCACCAGCAGCGGGCCGGTCAGGTTGACCTCGCCCGCGCTGACTGCCGACGAGTTCGAGACAGCCGCCGGAAGGCTTTCGCCGGTCAGCAAGGAGCGGTCGATTTCGCTTTCGCCTTCAATGACATGTCCGTCTGCGGGAACGCGGGTGCCGGGGAGGATGCGAAT
>Ga0256839_1001609_pt1 | contig 26952 bp, 17 predicted proteins | sample 354166metaG_FD_185968 | JGI IMG/M metagenome (GOLD analysis project Ga0256839, IMG submission 185968) | Hydrothermal vent microbial communities from Mid Atlantic Ridge, Atlantic Ocean - 354-166 | ecosystem: Environmental > Aquatic > Marine > Hydrothermal vents | place: Atlantic Ocean: Mid... | reverse complement strand
GTTGGCCGGGTCCATCTGGTAGGTGTACTTGTCGCCACCGCCCAGGTTGGCGGCGGAGCCCACTGCGTCGCGGAACGGGCCGTAGAAGCTGGAGGCGTATTTGGCGGAGTAGGCCATGATGCGGGTGTGGATGTGAGCGGTCTCTTCCAGGGCGTCGCGGATGGCGCCGATGCGGCCGTCCATCATGTCGGAGGGGGCCACCACGTCGGCCCCGGCCTCGGCATGGGAGACCGCCTGGCGGATGAGCACTTCGACGGTCTCGTCGTTCATCACGTAGCCGGTCTCGTCCAGCAGGCCGTCCTGTCCGTGGCTGGTGAAGGGGTCCAGGGCCACGTCGGTCATCACCCCCAGCCGGGGAAACTCTCTCTTGAGGGCGCGCACCGCGCGCTGGGCGATGCCGTCGGGGTTGTAGGCCTCGCGCGCATCCTCGCTCTTCTGCGCCATTGGGGTGACCGGGAACAGGGCCACCATCGGGATCCCCAACTGCACCAGCTCCCGCGCCTCATCGAGCAGCAGATCGATGCTGATGCGCTCGATGCCGGGCATGGAGGGAACCGTCTCGCGCTGGTTCTCCCCGTCGAGGATGAACATGGGGTAGATGAGGTCGTCCACGCCAAGGCGGGATTCGCGCATCAGGCGGCGGGAGAAGTCGTCGCGGCGCATGCGGCGCTTGCGTACCCGGGAGAAGCGGCCGCGGCTGGTTTCTGATTGAATCAATGTTCTGCTCCTTCTGTATCTGTGGTTTCGGTTTGGCAGTCGGAGGGTTGCCGTTTCTCTTCGTCCAGATATCTGGCCAGCAATCCCGGCTCCTCCGGGGTGATCGGCAGCGGGATGCGCACCCGGTAACCGCCGCCGGGGACCTCTTCCATCCGGTTGCCGTTCAGATCTTCCATCCGCTCCAGTGTCAGGGTTCGACTGCTGGAGGGAAGGATCAGTTCCAGCCGGTCGCCGATGCGGAATTTGTTTTTCACCTCCACCTCCGCCAGTCCGCTCTGCCCGTCGAACGAGCGGATCTCGCCGACGAAGATCTGCCGTTTGCTTCGGGAGTAGTTGGTCAGGTAGTTCTGATATTCCCTGCTGTGGTGGCGCTGGTAGAAGCCGTCGGTGTAGCCGCGGTTGGCCAGGTTCTCCAGCTCGCCCAGCAGGGTGGGGTCGAAGGGGCGGCCGGCGACTGCGTCGTCGATGGCGCGGCGGTAGATCAGGGTGGCGCGTGCCACGTAGTAGTGGGATTTGGTGCGCCCCTCGATCTTGAGTGAATCGACGCCGATCTTCACCAGCCGCTCCACATGCTCCACGGCGCGCAGATCCTTCGAGTTCATGATGTAGGTGCCGTGTTCATCCTCCATGATCGGCATCAGCTCGCCGGGGCGGCCCTGCTCTTCGATGAGATAGCTCCTGTCCGCCAGCGGGTGGCGTTCGCCGTTGCCGCAGCCGGCAAAGGGCTCGGGGTTGCGCATCGCCTTCATGGCGTCGAAGTCGAGAGGGTGCAGGTCGCCGCTGACATCTTCGGCCGCCGGCTGGACCCGGTACTCCCAGCGGCAGGAGTTGGTGCAGCTGCCCTGGTTGGGATCGCGGTGGTTGAAGTAGCCGGAGAGCAGGCAGCGGCCGGAGTAGGCGATGCAGAGCGCGCCGTGCACGAACACCTCCAGCTCGATGTCGGGGCAGCGCTGGCGGATCTCCTCGATCTCCTCCAGCGACAGCTCCCGGGAGAGGATGACCCGCTCGATCCCCTGCTGCTGCCAGAACTTCACCGCCGCCCAGTTGACCGCGTTGGCCTGCACCGAGAGATGGAGCGGCATCTCCGGCCAGCGCTCCCGCACCTGCATGATCAGCCCCGGATCGGCCATAATGAGCGCATCGGGCTGCAACGCAATCACCGGCTCGATATCCTGCAGGAAGGTGGCCACCTTGGCGTTGTGTGGCATAAGATTGCTGGTGACGAAGAACTTTTTCCCCTGCGCATGGGTCTCGGCAATACCGGCGGCCAGATTCTCCAGGGTGAAGTCGTTGTTGCGCACCCGCAGGCTGTAGCGCGGCTGTCCGGCATAGACCGCGTCGGCACCGTAGGCCAGGGCGTAGCGCAGGTTGTTGAGGGTGCCGGCGGGGGAGAGCAGTTCTGGGTTGTTCATTGGCTGAAATAATCAGGGTTCTTTTGCAATTGGCACTATTTTATCAAAGGTGAGGTGGTAATGGTTTTATCTGTACACAAGATAGTCCCGGGTCTGGCTGGATTGACCTTTTTATGGTTTTTTTCCCAGCAAGCCAGCGCGGAGGAGTCACCAGAAATCATGCTGGAGCAGGCCGCCGAGCAGATGCTTGCCGAATTGCGTGAGCATGACTCCGAGTTGCGCAGCAGCCCGGAGCAACTGCACACCCTGGTAGAAGAGGTACTGGTTCCTCATGTGGATCTGGAAGTGGTGTCCCGCTGGGTGCTCGGGAAGTATTGGCGCACCGCCAGCCCTGACCAGCGCACCCGTTTTGCGAGGGAATTCAAGGGGATGCTGATTCGGTTCTACTCCTCTGCGTTGCTGGAATACGCTGATTTCAGGTTTCGGTTTCACACGCCCAGGATAAAAAAAGATGCACGCCGTGTGCTGGTGCGATCCGAGGTTATGCGTAGCGGGGGGGCGCCACACTCAGTCAACTACAGCCTGATCCGGCGTAACGGGGTGTGGAAGGTGTATGATGTCACAATTGACGGAGTCAGTGTGGTGACAACCTACCGATCCAGTTTTGCAGAGGAGATCCGGCGCGGCGGGCTGGATGGTCTGCTGAAAAAAATGGCTGACTGGAACCGGCGGGATGCCCCTTCATCGGAGGATAAAAAAGAAGGCGGTTAACCGCCTTCTTTTTTATCCTGGTTTTTCTCTTCTTTCAGGAAAATTTCTATTTTAGCCTTCTCCCTCAGATCCTGGGTGTGAGCAGCTACGTTTTTTCGTACCGCTTCTGTTTCCAGGTATTTGAGAAGAAAATCCCTTGTTTTTTCATAGGGGGTGAATGAGGCGGGTTTTTTATCGGCAATCATCAGAACGTGATAACCAAATTCTGATTCGATTACTTCACTTATTTTCCAAGGCATGATTGAAAAAGCGACATTGTCAACTTCAACGGGCAGAACACCTCGCCTGATGTAGCCCCGCTCCCCACCGGATATTTCGAGATCGGGATTCTCTGACAGTTTTTTGATTACTTCATCAAAACTCTTCCCGTCAAGCAACAGTTGTCTTGCTTCTTGTGCTGATTTTTCTATTTTTTTCTTCTGTTCCGGAGAAATATCTTCGCTGGTTTTTATGAATACCTGGCTAAATTTTACCTGCTCCGGGATCCGGAAGCTTTTTTTCTGTTGCTCGTAAAGAGCTTTGATATCTTCTTCCGCTACTTCGGGGGTGGTCAATTTTAGTTTGTCAAAATAGGCTTGAACCAGATAGGACTTTCGGTAATAAGCACGCTTTTCTTCCAGAGAAGTGTTTTTCGTTTCCAGAAACTTATCGTACTTCTCTTCGCTGCCAAAAGTACTCGCCAAAGAAAGTATTTGTTCATTGACTTGATTCTCGACATCCGGCAGATCTGATTCCATTGCTGCCTGATAAAGAACAGCTGAATTAATTAACTCATCAAGAAGTTGCATTTTTATCGCATAGGCTACATCAGGCTGAAGATGATCTGTTTGCATTCCGTATTTTCTTTTTTTATTAAAGCGCAGTGCCAGTGCCTCGTCCAACTCCTTTTCGTAGATGGGAGTGTCATTGACTTTTGCAACAATCTCTCCACGGTCATCCTTCTCCTGCTGCTGCGGTGTACCGTGAGCAATAGTGGATGCCAGCAAAAAAACGGTGGCAAAGAGTAGTGGATGTATTTTAAACATATATATTTCCCTTATTTGGTGATGGTTATATCCGCCGAAGAACCGATTTTCCCGAAGGGTATGAAAATAACCCTGAATGATGTGTTGCTGGCATCAAGCTCAAAATCAATCTGCTGGGGTAGCTGTTGCCGGTAACCTCTGAAAATATGTACGGCGGACAGATCTCGGCGAAATGTACCGTTCTCCGATATCCAGCTGATCATGCCATAGAGAGAGCTGTTTTGTATGGATACATGATAGTTTTCATTTTCCATGGTGTATGCCTGCCATCCCTTAAGCCACTGTTGGGTTCTTTCCAGACGTAGTTGGATAGCGGGTGGAATTGCTTTTCCTACATTGACCAGACCGTAACCAAATAGTTCGTCTTTGCCCGTGTCTCCCAGATCATCAACAGCTGCCTGAAGTTCCAGTCGCAGGTCTTTGTTGTTGATCTCACCATCGCTGTTGAGATCCTTCAGTTCTCCGGATGAGAGGATCAGGGCCGCGAGGCCGGCTACGTGGGGAGCAGCCTGTGATGTGCCGTCCAGAGTGCCGTAGTTGTTCGGGGTTCTTGCCGTTGAGTATATAGACATGCCGGGGGCGGAAAGCTCCACTTCAGGCCCGGTTGGCGCAAAGCTGGCGAGGTTGTTGTCCTTGTCGGTAGCTGTTACGGCGATAACCGAGCTGTAAGAGGCTGGGTAACTTGTCGGTTGTCCATTTGTGTTGCCGGCCGCGGCCACAATCAGCAGACCGGCATTGTAGGCGGCGTCACAGGCTGCTTTGAGTGAGTCGCTGTGCTCTCCGGCGATACTGATGTTGATGATGTCCATGTCGTTGTCAACGGCCCACTGGATGGCTGCAACGATATCGCTTGTCAGGCCGGAGCCGAAGCTGGTCAGTACTTTCAATGCGTAGAGTGAGGCCTCGGGGGCGACTCCGACAGCCCCGATACTGTTTTTCTCTGCGGCAATAATCCCTGCTACGTGGGTTCCGTGACTGTTGAAGCTGTCGTCTCTAGGGTCGTTATCATTGAAGACAAAGTCGTAACCGCCCTGATAATTATCATCCAGATCTTCATTGTCATAATCAATGCCGCTATCGATTACGGCAATTTTTACCCCTTTCCCGGTAATCCCCCGGGAGTGCACTGCCTTGCTTCCAATATGCTCTACTCCCCATGAGAGTGCATACTCATCCTGTGTGTTGGCGGCGGAGAAACCGGCTATGGTGGATAATATTGACGACAGGTAGGGTGGTTCTATGGAGGCGATTTCAGTGTCTTGCTCAACATAGGTTATTAGTGGATGGTGGTGCAGGGCGGCGAGATTGGCTGCAGGTATCTTTGCCGCAACTGCAGGGATTAAGCTGTATTCGTGATAGATCTGCCCATCCAGCTCCTCAATCAGCTCACGCCACGAGGTATCAGGGTGTTCATGGAAGCCTATAATTACCTTATGCTCTGCTGCCATATTTTCTTGGGCAGAAACAAGGCCTGTTATTAAAAATAGTGTAGTAACAATGGCATACCCGTGTTTTAAAAATGGCACAGGGTTTTTCCGATGCCAAGATATATTAATGTTCATGATGTTTGCTATTTTTTGGAATCAGTGCCAGGAAGATCAGTAAGTTCCGTTAACCACCATTCCGGGGGCGTGGCGGAGTGGATTAAAGGGCATCTAAAATGTACTTCTCCCGTAATAGCGCCGTCCCGAATTATCACCGATGCTGATTGCGCGGCCGAATATGCCGGTAACTTTACCAGAGCTTGACATGTTTCTGCCACAGTCAGCGGCAATTGTCTCCAAAAAATAGTAATTTTTCGCGGGAGCAAGGAAGCTCCGCGCACGTAACAGCCTGGAACCAGCAGGTAGAACAGGGCATGGGGCAGTTGCCGGGAACCACAATATATAAGGAATATCTGAGGATTTAAGTGCGGAGCTGAGACCAACATCGCGGAAAAATTACTATTTTTGGAGGCGGCCATACATCGCATCCAGCCGTTATGTGCTGGTTTGCAGCCAAGACAGCGAAACGCCGCTGCTCCGAATTTACGGAGGACGGGTTGTTTTTCTCCTTATGCTCCAGGCCCAGGTAGAAATCTGCAGTTAGATCCTGGTATCTCGGTGTCTGTTCAGACAAGTACTCCTTATGAATGATATTGGTGGATCGAGTTGGTGTTACCTCCTTGACCAGCTCCAGGAAGACCACCAGCTCCAGATGGCCCACCAGTTGGGTCTGCCAATGTCAGTTGTTCCGCCACATGCGACGTCAGTAACTGAACTGCCAAATACCCCATCGACTCTTATGCTTCCTTTAATACCGGAGCCGCAGTCAGCAACGATAGATGTGTCACTCCACGATTCCACAGTGCATTTCTCCAGGGTTGTCGTGTCGTAGATACTGGTTCCCGAGTTCTCTGCATTCAGATAGCCGCTAAAACCCCTGCCAGTTATAGTCACTTTGCCATTGTCACAACTGGCGTCGTCGATGGTCACATCAGGTCTGATAACCAGGTTGGCAACAGGACTTTTTACCGCCCCTTTAGCCAGATAGACATCGTAGCTACCTGGCATCAAACTATCGGGTAGCACTACCTCAAGAGTGGTTTGTGTAACGGAGCTGGCCTCATATTCATAAGAAATCCCATTTTTGTCAGTTAGTACAACTTTGGCAATTAGCTCGACAGGACCAGCCGGACTCTCCAGAACACTGATAAAGCCGGAGCCGGTAAAGGTGATTGTTCTAGGATCGGGATTGATTGCAGCACTCCACATTCTGCCGCCTCCCCTCATTCCCCGTCCTTTTGTTCCCATATGACCAAAGGTGGGAACGATATTCGCCTCGGAAGAAGGCCCCTCCCCGGTCTGAATTATTGCTTCAACACCGGCCCCTTCAAAATTGCCATGACAACCCCGACAATTTGCCGGGCTGCCAATGTGCCCCCAGAACGGTTCTTCTCCTCCCGGGACAATACCGTCACCATTCCGGTCAAACTCGATGTTGTGCAGAGAGTTTACGCCATGACATTTTTCACAACCTCGAATGGTGTGATCAGGAGGGGTGAAGTCATGACAGAGATCGCAACCGTGTACCGAACCACTGTTTGGTTGACCAACTCCTGTTCCGTGGTGGGTCTGGTAATTGGTTGAAACAATAAGGCCGGTGACCTGATCCGTTCCCGAATAATGGCAATGAGAGCAGTTGCCCTTGCGCCGGCCGTTGTATGCGGCAACGGGTGGGTTATACTGGTTTGATGGACTGCTGGTGTCATAATTATCACCCGGCCAAGGGGTGATAAATGAAATTTCGTAATCGGGAATATAGTGATTGTCTTTGGGGGAGTCAATCAGACTGCCATGGCAAAGAGAGCACTGTGTTTCCTGGGCTTTCTGCGTTAAATGATGAACGGAAGCGATGCCTGGTGTTTGCTCGTGACAGTTAAGACAGTTGCGGAATTCGGGACTGGTTGGTTCTTGTGCAAATTTGAAATACCCCCCCGATGGGCGGGACGGATCGACAACCCAATCCACTGAATGGCAGGTTACACAATTATGTGTGCCATCCGGAGATTTTTCAGGAAAAGGGGAGGCTGAATACTCGCCAATGGGGGTATTAATCCGCAGGTGGTGCCTATCCGGAAGATAGCCGGTGTTGACTGGGGCAGGGGCATTCTCAGGATCCCCATGACAGCCAAGACAGGTATTAAATGTCATGTCATTGAATACCCCATCCGGGATACCAATGTTCTGGTTTACCGGAGGAGGGGGGATGCTGGCCCATGTCGCAGCAGCCATTGTTGCTGTTGATATCAGCACCAATCCTTGTAACAGTTTGCTTATCACTGTTAATACCTCTTGTCTGTGTAATTCGACCGGTTTTGTTACTGACCGGAGTTGATCAGCTGCAGCCGCCGCCACTCCGCCCCCCCATGCCACCACCACCTCCTCCTCTGCCGCCACCACCCATGCCGCCGCCACCGGTGTAATCATACGTGCCATCGTTATATATCCTTATTCCGTGGCAAACATTACATGGTAGCCCCATCATTGGGTGTCGATTGCTCATTGGTGGACCAGCTACGGTATTTGCCGGATGGCAATATAAACAATCTCGAAAAATATCAAATTTATAAGAAACGGATTCGGCATCCCAGGTAAACCTGTGGCATGAGGTGCAGTCATAAACATCTCCCAGCGTTACTCCAGGAGGGGCGGTTGAGCATTTAACTTCGGTTCCGACCTTGAGGTGATGTTTATCGGGGTTGCGCATTCCCAGCCATTCGGCCAAAGGGCTGTCGCCTTTATTAAAACGTTTTTCGTGACAAACACGACACTTTACTGCAGTTACTTCGTTACCAAATAGATCTTTTCCTCCCCTTGCGTGAGCGGGGTTTGAAAAGATCAAGCCAATAAGTAGCGCGGGCAGCAGCAGGAATAAACAAGTATTTTTGTTGCTCATGGCCTATGAAACCTGTTAAGTGTTGGCAATAAGATAATTGACGATGGCACCGGCTGATTTTTTCATTGGGCAAAATCCCCTGTTTTATGAAAGTTAATTTCCGTAATTAGCTATATTTTAAGTATCGGTTGAATGCTGTTTAATAATTACCTGAACTGAAAAATAGATGTAAATTCGGACAACCCCAACCGCACTGGTTTTGTGGTATTGGTTGGGGAGCCACAGGAAAGTCCCTCAATGCCAATTAGACTCATTACAGTCTAGTATACAAATCTTGTTTTGTCTCAGCATGGCTATCAATTTGTCGAGTATTTGTTTCATTCGTGGTTCTTGTGGTGGGGTGTTTGGAGATAAGTTATTTATTTAGGGGTTTTTCGAATTTATTGACTGATGTTTGGACGCAAGAAAAGAAAGTTATATTTTTATTAATTTATTTTTTTATGTTTAAGAAAATATTGGCGCTGTTTGTCGAGAGCGTCTCCGGTTTCTTTAGGCCAGAGCATGTCGATCTGAACTGGAGATCCCCGTGAGAGAATCTGTCTGTAGAGTTCTCTTTTGATGCGGATGAAACCATTAACGGGGCGGAAAGATTGCATGTGAAGCGGTTATACCCCTGTGTGTTGGAACGTATCAATCTATGCTTGAATCAGGTTGTTCTGAAAGTAGCTACTCGGCGAGTAGTAATTATGGCGGTAACTGATCAGGCTGCCTCTGGAGTCCGTCAGCTTAACGCCGAAATGGAGATTTCAGGGTGGAAGAGGCAAGGAAGGAGTTCAAAAGCTGGAGAGTGACATGCCGTACAGGTTCGTACAGCGGAACGCTGATCTGTGACGATATTGACTGGCCAACACCCCTTGGGTATTTCTGTAGCGTGTTGCAGGATGCTGCTGGTGCGAGCCTGGCAAGAATCAACGTACACCGCACTCTGGCGTAAGGCACCTGAGTGCATTGAACCTGTTTGGAAGAATCACCAGGTTGACATGCATCAAGTGGCGCAGAAGGCTGGTGTAATACACTTCAGGTTCAGTCACAAGAGTTTGACGTATTGGCCAGCTGCAACTAACAAACGGATCAGGGCTCTCTTTCATGCAATCAGCTCCCATCAAGCGAGTCTATCTGACTCTTGAAAACTGGTTCAATTACTCCTTCGGTTCGTGGAACCCTCTCTACCACCTGGGGACGCTGACCTTTTTCTTTTTCTGGGTAGTGCTGGTCAGCGGAATATATCTGTTTCTGTTTTTTCACGGCAGCCTTGATGGCGCCTACGCTTCTGTCGAGCGAATGACCCATGAACAGTGGTATGCCGCAGGCATAATGCGCAGCTTGCATCGTTATGCCTCAGATGCGGCTATTGGCTGCATCCTCCTGCATATGTTTCGTGAATTCGCACTGGATCGCCACCACGGGGCACGTTGGTACTCCTGGTTTACCGGTGTCCCGCTGCTGTGGATGGTGGTGACGCTGGGAATCACCGGTTATTGGCTGGTATGGGATATGTTGGCGCAATATATCGCTATCGGTTCAGCACACTTGATGGATTCATTGCCAATTTTCTTTGGCTCCATGACACGAAACTTCCTGGACGGTGCCCTCTCCGATCGATTTTTTATCCTGATTGAGTTTCTGCATCTACTGGGTCAGCCGATGCTGCTGGTTTTTGCGCTCTGGTTTCATGTTCGCAGGCTGTCAAATGTGAATATCAATCCACCACGGGGGCTGGCAATCGGAAGTCTGCTGGCTTTGTTGGCGCTCTCGATAGTCAAACCGGCAACCAGCCATGCCCCGGCTGACTTGACCGTTGTGCCCGAGGTATTGAACCTGGACTGGTTCTATCTCAATATCTACCCATTGCTCGATTACTGGAGCGCCGGTCAAATATGGATGTTGACCATTGGGATCACCCTGTTGCTGATGATATTGCCGTGGCTTCCGCCGAAAAAAGCGGGAGCAGCAGCAGTTGTCGATCTTGATAATTGTGATGGATGTAAACAGTGTTTTGAAGACTGCCCGTTCGATGCCATATCGGTACAGGCCCGTACCGATGGTGCTCCACACGAACATGAGGTAGTGGTCGATCCTGCGCTGTGCGCTGTTTGTGGAATCTGTGTCGGCTCATGCCACTCCTCCAACCCTTTCCGGAAGGCGCAAAAAGAATTGAGAACCGGCATTGATATGCCACAGCTTCCTGTTAATAAAGTGCGTACCATGACAGACTCGGCTCTCGCAGCATTGAGAGGAGATGTGAAAATTCTCGTTTATGGTTGTGAGCATGGTTTTGATGTAACCCGGCTTAACCGCAATGATACTGTCGGGCTTACTCTTTTCTGTTCCGGAATGGTTCCGCCCAGCTTCATTGAATATGCCCTGAGAAAAGGTGCTGATGGAGTCATGATTGCTGGCTGCCGACATGCTGACTGCTATTTCCGTTTCGGTAATCGCTGGATGGAAAAACGTCTCAAGGGAGAACGTGATCCCGTTCTGCGTACAAAGGTAGATCGTCGGCGAATAACGGTGCAGGGGGGTGCCGAAACGGATCGCAACATTATCGAACAGGCGCTGAACAAGTTCCGTGAGGAGCTGATAACAATAGGGGAAACCGGAGATAACGCCGGCAGGAAAGTGAGCAAGGCAGAAGGAGGTTCCCATGTATAAGCGTTATCCGTTACAGTTTCTGAATTACCTCATTTTTATGAGTCTGGTGGGGTATTTCTCTACCGCTCCGGCCTATCGGCATCTACCTGAAGGGCAGGCGATGGTAGTTCTGGCGTTCAGTCACGCAGGGCAGCATGTCGAGCCGTGCCGCATAGTATCTCCGGAAGAACAGGCAAAACTGCCTCCCAACATGCGGCGCCCTACAGAATGTGCGCGCGCCCGCTCCCCCGTCAAGGTGGAGCTGCTGATGGATGGCCAGTCTTTGCTCAGTACCGTAGCCCAGCCCCCCGGGCTGTTCGGAGACGGGGGGGTTGACGTTTTTCTTGACGCCATTGTACCAGCAGGAAAACACCGGTTTTCCATTCGAATGAACGACAGCGTGCGAGTGAAAGGGTATAATTATACTCATGAACAAACAGTACAACTGGAACCGGCACAGCTACTGTTTATCGATTTTAATACCGAAGATGGTTTTGTCTTCAAATAGCAGTATGGTTTCATGCTGAACCAGGGGTTTTCTTTCGAAACTCCAGGGCGGGATTCCCGCCGTCTCACTACCGGCTGGCTGCTGCTTGCATTAGGTTCTCTGGTAATAGGCGGCCTGTTCACCCTGCTGATCGTAATGTCCAGAACCCCCGGCATTCAGGATATTTTCCCATGGGTGGATTTCTTCCATACCGCTCTGGTTGTCCATGTCGATCTTACCGTCCTGGTATGGTTTTTGTCATTTGCCGGAGTCCTCTGGAGTTTTAACAGCACCGGTAATTACCCGGCCTTCGGCTGGGGGGCTCTTTATCTCTGTATAGGTGGTACCGCAATTATCTCCCTGGCCCCTTTTCTGGGTGCGGGCAATCCCTCGATGAACAACTATGTTCCTGTTCTCCAGGACCCCATTTTTCTTGCCGGATTGGGATTATTTGGCCTCGGTTTTGCTGTATTGGTACTACACAGCCTGTTCTTCTCCCGTCCGGCGGGCACGGCAATCAGCAGCACCGGCGCGATCCGTTTCGGGCTATTCACAGCTGTATTGCTCGCACTGCTTGCTATTCTGGCCCTTGCCGCATCCTGGTATGACATGCCGCAGACAGCCGAAGGAAGGGCTTTCTATGAACTGCTTTTTTGGGGTGCCGGCCACACAATACAGTTTACGCATGTGCAACTGATGCTGGTTGCCTGGTTATGGCTTGCGAGTGCTTCGGGCGCAATGCCAAATCTTCATCCTCGAATAGCAATACTACTGTTTGCCGTAGGCGCAGTCCCGGCACTGCTGTTTACTCCCTACATTTACCTGGCCTACGACGTGGGATCTGCAAACCACATATTGAGCCTTACCTGGCTTATGCAATATGGTGGGGGGTTGGCGGCATTGCCACTTGCGCTGGTAGTCGTACTGGCAATGATCCGTGTCGGGCGGGCGCCCGTTGGAGTTCGCGCTGAGCGCGCCGCCTTGTTTTTCTCGATTCTGCTGTTCGGCGTCGGCGGTATTATCGGTTTCATGATTAGTGGCAGTAATGTCACCATACCGGCTCATTACCACGGCTCCATTGTCGCCGTTACACTCGCATATATGGGTATTACCTATCACATCCTGCCAAAACTCGGGTTCAGGAAACCGGCAGGGAAACTGGTAAACTTTCAGCCTGTTATTTATGGCAGTGGCCAGTTAATGCATGTGCTGGGACTAGCTTGGTCCGGCGGCTACGGAGTTCAGCGTAAAACTGCGGGGGCCGAGCAGGGACTGGAAAGCATTCAGCAAATAGTCGGAATGGGGGTCATGGGTCTGGGAGGAATGATCGCTATCATAGGTGGGGTTTTATTTCTGGTCATCGTTTTTAAGGCCATGTGGCCACAAAAACAGAACCACCATGGGTGAAGTCAACCAAACTTATGGTTTAATTCCCCGAGCTTCTTCCTTAGCTGGTTCATTTGTCATCATCTCTTTTGAAGAAGATTTCATATTTCCCGATTGAAGATGCTGAACGAGGTTAAACAAACTCAAGGAGAGAACCAGAATGATCACAAAAAAGATCAATGAACGATATTCAAATCGTCTTCCGGCTATGGCTTCAAATCGCTCCAGTATCCAGTCAGAGAAAAAATAAAGAAAGATACCTGCGACAGTAAAATAGATTATCTCCATGCCTTTACCGATACCTCAGCTTTCAATAAGTCACAAATCAAGTCTAGCGGGAATACAGATGAAATGCCAACAGATAGATCAACAAACCCGTTATCGAAACGTAAATCCATATTGGCAAGGATCGGCGTGCAATCCAGCGATGAGAAGAGAACTTACCGCGAATCGCAAAAAAAAGTGTTACAACCACCAAAGGAGCATTAATAGCGGCAAGAATCACATGAGTAGCAAGAATGGTGAAATAAAAGGGTCGTATCGCACCTTCTCCCGCAAAAGGGATGTTGCCAATTGTGGCGTGGTATACAAGGTAGCAAGCCATAAAAATGGCAGAAACTGCCGCAGCCGCGATCATACAGACCTTGTGCGCCTGTCTATTATCTTTTTTAATAAAATAATATCCGATGCCCAATAAAGATACCGTAGTTGCATTGAGCAACGCCTGTACATGGGGAAGATAGGCAACCGTATCCATAATTGCTGTATATTATACAGGTAACTCTACCAAAAACCCGATTGGGGAAACCTTATGATGAAGACAGACAATACCATTTTTTTCCGATATCTGACTGTAGCAGCCCTGCTGGTTATTATTTCCACTCCTTTTTCAGCCGCTGTCAGTGAAGAGATAGATATTTACTCGGGATACTATTCCAGAGATGGTAATGATGACAGACCGGCAAAAATATCCGGGAATAGTATTTATCTCAAATTTTATCCGGATCAGTGGGTGATTATGCTATATGTTCCCTATCCTTACTCCCAAACATTAAAAGAAAGGATCTTGCATGATGTCTTTCGCGAAGTAAAAAAACAGGCTAAAAGCAAGGCATACATCAGGGGGAGTTTTGGATTTCTTGAAAAAAAGGCGACTGCACATGTTGAGACCTATGAAATGAAGGAGCCGGGAAAGGCCGTCTTCGAGTGTGATGGCACAGCACCTTGCCGGGTAACGTTTGGTGATGGATACATGGAAATGAGAAAGGCCGGTATGTTGAATGACCACATTATTAAATTTAACCGGATTGACGAATAGCACGGAGCTGACGCCGCTATCGCGAAAAAATACATTTTTTGGGGGCGGCCTGTACTCCAACATCCATGCCCGGTTCATTTTCCTGCCATTTGGAAAACGGTCCGTCAGGTGGGGGCAAATATCAGCTGCTTATGCTGCTTTCTTCCGGTTGCTGTTTTAGATGCTTGTCGTGATAACGGGAGGGGCTGATCCCCACGATCCGCCGGAACATGCGGGTAAAGTAGGAGGGGTCATGAAAACCTACCGTGTAGGCGATGTCCTTGACGGTAATATTCGGATTTTGTAACAGCTCTTGTGCTCTGTGAATGCGATAGTTGATGAGATAGTCGCGAAAGGTGATTCCATGCTCTTTCTTGAAAGCCCGGCTGAAGGTGCTGGTGTTCATCCCGCAAAGCTGTGCGACATCTTTTTCGGCAATCTTTTCATGGCAGTGCTTTTCTACAAATGACTGTGCGGGAAGTGTCATTTTCCGCTGCTGGATGTTAAAGCGCAGCTCCGCGGGGATGGGATTGGGCACTTGGCTGTTTTGACGGCCGGCGTGCCCGGTTCGGGATAAGGAGAGAGAACTCTCCGCGCTCATCAACAACTCCTGGTGAGAGAGTGGTTTGACCAGATAGTCCCAGACACGGTTTCGCAGCGCCCAGACGGCCAGTGCCTCTGAATGCTGTTCGGTGAGCATGATGATGGGTGTGGAGGGGAGCAGTTGCAATGTTTTCTGCAGTATCGACAGGCTGTGTCTATCCGGGTAGTCATATTCGAAACAGAGCAGTACAGGGGCGATTTTCTGGATTTTGTTGATGATTTTCCCGGACTCGCAGGTGCGATAGACGGACCATTTTTTGGTCAGATGGTGGTACAGGCTGGGTTGTTTCCGCTGCAAGCGGAGATCTACCCACAGTATCTGCGAAGAACCCATTTTTTCCTTCTCCCTGTTTTGTTGATGATTAAGGTGATGCCCTGTTTTTTGTGCAAGGCAAATATTTCAGTCGCCTTTCAGTTCATCGTCCCTCTGCTTTACCAGAATGTTGAGGGTGCTCCACAACTCATCGAATCCCCTGAAGGTCCGGGTGGTATCGGATTCCGGGTTCAAAATGGTTCCGGCCAGGCTGTCCCGCCCATTGTCAAATCGGTATATCCGGACAATAAAGCTTTGTACCACCACATCGATAGCTCCTGTGCCCCATAAAATTTCCAGAATATATATAGAAATTAACACATAAGAACTTACGGATTGCTTACAAAAATGAAGAAAGGGAGTGCCGGTGAACGCTTGCATGGCGATAGCCGGCTCTGCTCCGGAGATGATGCAAAAGAGTCCTTGTGTTTCGTAAAAGAATCCTAACCACCTTTACCCTCCGCGACTAAGCTTTCGATAGTGAGAGTGTTATGGTTTTTGTCGAAAGAGCGAGCATCCGTGGATATTACACACTATGCGCCGGGTAAAAGCTCAAGGGAGATGATGATGAATATAACTTATCAATATGCGGTGAAATTTGTTTGTGGAAAATCAAAAGGCAAAGTGGTGGCGCCGGGTGACTACTGGACGGCAATAAATGTACACAATCCAGGTCATTCCAAAATCAGTTTCAGGAAAAAAATAGCAGTTGCTCTGCCGGATGAGAAGCCTGGCTGTGTGACTCGATTTTCTGACTGTATCCTGGGTTCGGATGAGGTGCTGGAGATTGACTGTGACGATATTTTCAGGCATGCAAAAGAGTCACAGTGCAAGATCAAGGGTGGTTTCCTGAAGGGGTTTGTGGTTATTGAAAGTTTTGTTGAGCTGGATGTGGTTGCTGTGTACACAGCGGCTGGCCGGGACAAGCAGGTCGAAACATTTCATACCGAACGGATATCGCCCCGACGGAGGGAGGCCTGTTTGCCTGATCTGATACCCGTCCCTGATGAAAATGGTTTTTTCTGCAGGAGGGAAGAGAAGCAACTGATTATTACCGTAAAAAACCAGGGTTGTGCATCGGCGGGTCATTCCATTACCGAGGTTGATTTTTTCGCATACGGTAAAGTTTCCAGACCGACACCGCCGTTGGCGCCGGGAGCTTCCGTTGAGCTCTCTTTCCCGATTCCACCACATTGTTTTAATCCGGATTGCGAGTTCAGGATAACAGTGAACGCGGATGGGAGCGTGGTTGAATCCGATGTGTCCAACAACAAAGCCAACGGGATCTGTATTGGTTGATTTGCTGAACATGTGGAGGGAAAGAGTGTTGCCGGTGTCCTGCGGTGGCAGGATGCAGGGGTTGAGCCGATCTATTGTGGGGGATTGTCGGCAACGGAGGCGGGTTTGGCCGAGTCGGCCCGGATTGCTTTATAAAGTTGCACGGTTTTCTGCCCTGGCATGACGCCGAGTGTTGTGGAAAGCACTTTGCGGCAGCGTTCGTAGGTGATCAGCGCATCGGCATGATTGCCCAGTTTGAAATAGGTTTGCATTAAATGCCGGTAAAATACTTCGGTAAGCGGATCGAGTTCCAGGCCGCATTGATAGCAGTCGGCTGCACGTTCCCAGTTGCCCCGATTTTCCCAGAAATGCCCTAATGTGAGAATGGTTCGAATCAGGCGGTTTCTGATCCGTTCGGCGGGAGCGATGGACCATGGGCGAGCTGCCTCGTTGTCAAGGAATGGGCCTTGAAACAGCTTTTCTGCAGCGCTGGTCAACCTCGTTATGACGTCGGCGTCAAGAGAGGGAGAGTCCAGCTCCTGACCGATCCGATCAAGCAGCTGTTCCAGGCAGCGGATATCTACCCAGACATTGCGTGTATCCAGAGAGAGGTATCCGTCCTTAAGAATCACCGACTCCTCGGTACCGAGGAGCTTGCGCAGCCGGTGCAATGTCGTATGCATGGACTTGATGGCGGTATCGCCACTGGCATCCGGCCACAAGGCATCCATTAATTTTTCCTGGGCTACATCCTGTCCTCCAAATGCGATGATTGCCTTGAGAAGCTCCAGCGGACGGTTTTTTGTCCGGGCAGTGAAGGATAGTAGTTTGCCATCTACCTGGACGGAGAATCTGCCCAACGTAAAAACCCGTACCGGCATGGGCCACTTATCGGGAATGTCCAAGGGATCCTGAGGGACAATCCTTGCCTGCCGGATTAGATGTTGTACGTAAGCGGTTTCCGTGTTCTGCTCAAGCGCCAGGTGGAGTAGCGGCTCCACCAAATCTGGCCGCGACCATAACGGCAGGCCGTATCCCTGGGTGCTACCTTGGTGCAGCACCTTTTTCAGCAGTGCAATGGCTGGCTCCCTCTCTCCCAATCGGAGCTGAAAGCAGGCTCTTGAAAATGTGGTCATGAAAAGTAGTTGCTGATGTTTGCCTCCCCCCCAGGGAATACATGCCTGTTCGAGAGCCTGGAACGCCTGAATGTGCTGACCGGATTCAAACAGTGCATGGGCAAGCGCATAGCGGCAAATGGCAATAGGGTAGGGAGAGCCGATGGTATTGGCCAGGTTAAATGCTGTCCGGGCATGTTCCAGCGCCCGGGAATAATCTTTATCAAATAGTGAACGCCAGCTCATTATGACCTGGTAGAGCGCGGTATCCATGTTTGGCGGTAGTGAGATAAGATTGTGATGCATTTTCTCGAGGTAGCGATCTGCTGTTTGCAGGTCTGTCTGGAGAAGGGCATTGGCTGTGCCGTGACCAAGCTGCCAGTTGTCCAGCAGGGTCAGGTTGTTTTTTTTTGCCAACTCCAGGCCCTGTTCGATATGCTCCAGGCTGCTTTCATAATGTCCCCTGAACAGCTCTCCGATGGAGATGGATATGAGTATATACAGGCGTATTTCAGGTGCTATTTTTTCACTTCCGTTGTCAGGCTCAAAAATTCGAATTGTTTCCATCCAGTGGAGAAGCTGCCCCCGGCCAAAAAGAATGGGGGCAACGGCTGTTCCCAGTTGCCAGCGCAAATTCAAACTCAGGGGAGAGTTCCAGAGTTGTTCGGCGCGGTTGATTAATTGTGTTGCCAGCGGATGTTCCGGCTCGCGGAAATAGATTCCCATCAACGCGCTGGAAATTACTTTCGCTTCAATTTCTCTGGATGGTACTGCCTCGGCCGAGTACAGTTTTTCAAAACGTGTCAGCCAGGGATCGATATGTTGATGAGCCTGTTGCGATACCCATGCCAGCTGCATGGCATCTCCGATAGTCAGGTACATTCCCTCGATGTCTTTTTCTGTCTCAAACAGGGAAAATGCACTGTTGAATAGCTGTTCTGTTTCCAGATAATGCTGGCTGGTTTGGCATTTTCCAAGCCAGAAAAGCAGCCACGGGGAGCGCTCCAGTAACTTGTGAGGAAGGCATTCCAGCCACGCCTTGAGTGTATGCAGTCGGCCTTGAGACAACAGAAAAGGAGCCTGTCTGAGGATAGTTTGCGTTGCCTCTGTCCACTCTTCAGCCTGTAACAGCAGCTCAATTGCCTCTTCCGGCTGCTGCGCAGAGTGCAACGCCTGTGCGGCTTGAAGGCGGGTTTCTTTCAACTGTTCCGGAGTCCAGATCGCAATGCCCCGGGCCAGCAGAAATTCATGAAACAGAGGGTGATATTCATAGACCGGATTTTTGCCGTCCCGATGCGTGACAAAATAGTTGCGTTTGTGAAGGCGCCTGAATATGGCTTCAGCATGGTGATGATCGGTAAATTCGGTTACCGCAGGAAGTGACATACTGGGCAGCAGTGCCGATTTGAGCAGGAATGTCTGCTCTTCCGGATCGGCCTTGTCAAACAGCTCACTGGCAAAATAGTTGAAAATCGTTTCACGTGCGCAGCCGGTCACAGCATCAATATCCACATCTTCATTCTCGATTGCCTGCAGCATCAATATCAACCCCGCTGCCCAGCCTCTTGTTTGCTGGTGCAGGTTCAGGATAACCTGTTCGGGGTGTTTATGCGGGTTGGTTGATTCGAACAGGCTGGCAATTCCCAGTGACTCATCCTCCGTAAGCCGCAGATCCTCCCAGCCAAGAAAAGCCGCTATCTGCTGCGCCCGCAGTGACGAAAACCATGGTGGTGGTTTGTTGCGACTGAGAAAAATCATCTGAACTCCCTCCGGAACCGCCGTTATTGCCTCGCTAAACAATGTTTGTAACGGTGCATCAAGGGGGAGCTCCTGGAAATGATCAAACACCAATACGGCGGGTGGTTTCAGGTGCAGAAAAAGCGTTTCAAAATAGTGGTGCGTAAAGGCCGGCAGTCCGGAGAGATGCCCGGGTGAAAGGCGTGGCATTTTAATATGGTTTTGTGGCGTGGTATTTTCCACTGCCTGGCCAAGGTAGTGGAAAAAGGTGGCTGGGTCCGCATCACCTGAATCCAACTGAAACCACAGGCGGTTACGAATCTGTTTGGCCAGATAATCTGCTATCAGCGTAGTTTTCCCAGAGCCGGCGGGAGCGGATATCCATACTGCTGCGAGGTCGCTGGTTTCCTGCAGTTTCTGGAGCAGGCGTTTACGGTGATAGACTTTTTTGATTCGTGGCGGTGTGATTTTTGCCATGCGAACGGGTTTTTCCCTGTATTCCATTGCGTCGAGTCGCCTGATCCGGTTCATCAGTTATCTGCCTTGTTCAACTATTGTGCCGGAGAAAGATACTCAAATATAGCTCAAGGCAGGTGTGATGTGGTTAACATATTCACTACTTGCGGAGAAATTACGGGGGGACGGCAATATCCTGCATCAGCGTGCAGAAATTTGTTTCAGCGGAAAACCTGCTGTCGGGCAGTATCCCTGATGGCAACAACGGCAGGGTGTTTCAACTTTCGCTCGGCAGATATGGCATAAAACTGTTCACGTATACTCTCTGTTTTCCCGATTATCTCCACCTTGTATTGTCTGATCACCTCGTTTTCGATTACGGTCGGTGCAGTAAAAACTCCCACTCCGGCCTGACCAAACGCTTTCATTAGTGCACTGTCGTCAAACTCACCGGTAACGATGGGGTGGAGCTGCAGTTCGTCAAACCACTGGTTAAGACTGTTTCGAATTGCGGTTTCCCGCATCGGCAACAGAACGGGTGCGTCCTTCAGCGAGATGGGAAAGTTGTCCCGGTAGTGACCGGCGAGTTTCGGTGCAGCAAAAAAAGTGGTGCCGCATTCGCCGAGAAGATGGTTGAATGCACGCACGTTGCTGCCGGGGCTGATGGGGCGATCTGTCAGTAGCATGTCAAGTTTGTGGATGGCGATATCTGCCAGCAGGTTATCCAGCTTACCCTCCCGGCAGATGATGTGTACCGGCTCCGGAAGTTGTTGCGCAGGTTCCAGCAGGCGATGTGCGATCAGCTTGGGAACGACATCGGTGATTCCTACGGAGAAGCGTAATGGCCGTCCGGCCGGACGGCTGCTCAACTGATCCTCCAGCTCTGCGCCCAGCAGGAAAATATCTTCAGCATACTCCAGGGCAGTGCGTCCGCTTTCCGTCAGCACCAGATTTCGGCCGGAGCGGGTGAACAGTTTTGTCCCCAGTGATTTTTCAAACTGGCTCAGCTGGCCGCTGATGGTCTGGGGCGTGAGGTGTAGCACCTGGCTGGCCTGGGCAATGCTTCCCTCTTTGGCGACCACCCAGAAGTAGCGCAGATGTTTGTAGTTGAGTCCGGCCATCTGTGTGCATCGAAAATTACGAATGATTGGCCAATAATATTCGAGTTTTATATGTTGAGGCAACTGTCTACACTATTTATCCCATGTGCGGAGTGGTTTATGCTATGTGGCATTGAATTGGTTTTAAAATCAGAGGGATCCTAAAGATGAATATTGTTAACTCTCCTGCTGCTCAATCACAGGCGTCGGTACTGGCTACCAACAAGGTATTGCGGAATACCTATGCCCTGTTATCGCTGACACTGCTGTTCAGTGCGGCTGTGGCGGGTGTCTCCATGATGCTGAATCTTCCCCATCCCGGGTTGATCATCACGCTGGTGGGTTATTTCGGATTACTGTTTCTGACCAGCAAGTTCCGCAACAGCGGATTGGGGCTTCTCTGCGTTTTTGCCCTGACCGGCTTTATGGGTTACACATTAGGTCCAATCCTTAATCAGTACCTGGCCATGGCCAATGGCCCGTCAACGGTGATGACCGCGCTGGGCGGGACCGGCGCCATCTTCCTGGGGTTATCCGCTTATGTGCTGACTACGCGCAAGAATTTCAGCTTCATGGGTGGTTTCCTGATGGTGGGGATCATTGTCGCCTTCCTGGGTGGCCTGGGCGCACTCTTCTTTGAAATGCCTTTGTTGTCACTGGCAGTTTCCGGCATGTTTGTACTGTTGATGTCCGGCCTGATCCTTTACGAAACCAGCAACATCATTCATGGCGGTGAGACCAACTACATCATGGCTACCGTCGCGCTGTATATTTCGATATACAACCTGTTCCTCAGCCTGCTGCATCTGTTGACAGCTTTTTCTTCGGATGGAGACTAAATAACAATCAGCTGCGTTTTTGTGCCTTGTGGACAGGGTTGTTTTCCGGAGCGCAGTTTTGGTATAAAGCATCAGTTTGCACAACAGCTGCCGCAGGAAGGAGGGTTTCCTGCGGCGTGTGCTCTGGATCGACTATCTGCTCCGATTTTTTGATTTTCGAGTCATTATACTTCCCGGGTGGAACGTAGCGTTTGATTGCGGGGTGGATAATGGCCTCGGTAAATGAGCTGCCCATGCCCAGGCGCCGGAAAATGCTTGTTTATCCGTACAAACTTGCATAGTCCATCTTGAACCGACGCACATCGGAGGCAATCCGGGTGGTTGCAATCCGATAATAAAACCCGTGAGTCTCTGCTCTTTGGTGGCGAGACACACAAAGTCTTTATTGTTCGGCTACGGCCCGGCTGTTTGTACCCTGCTGCTTTATCAGGAGATTCAAGGAAAAACCGGTTATTCTACTAAAGTCTACCGGTTATCTGTGAATATCTGTCTCTTCGTTATAATAAGGCAACCATCTTACATTTCCCATTGCAAATGCGTATATTACGCAAAGCTTTGGATGTTGCTTGTGGCGCATTTTATTCAGTAAGGTGTGGATTGGTCACTGTCCGGAACACTTGTAAGGCAGGGCCAGTTCAAGACAAGATGGAATATGCAAGTTTGTACGGATAAACAAGCATTTTCCAGCTCTGATTAGATGGCGTGTTTCAGGGGTAAGCCGGATAGTTTTGATTATTCAAATATGACCTGAAGTTAAACTATACCTTTTTATATAAATACCGCATGAAATTGTTATTAATCGTCCTGATACCTTTGTTAGGTACCTTGCTGGTGCCCTTCCTGGCGGGGCGCAGTCGCAGGGGGGCTGCTGTGATCGCGGGTGCGTTGACGGCGATCTCGCTTGCGCTGTTGCTTAGCTTTGCGCCACAGGTTTTCAATGGCCAGATACTGGTAAGCAGTTGGGCCTGGATGGCCGATTTTGGTCTGTTTGTGTCATTTCGGCTCGATGGGCTGGGCTTTTTGTTTGCCTTGCTGATTCTGGGCATTGGGCTGCTGGTGATCCTGTATGCGGCATACTATCTGTCACCCAGAGATTCCATGCCCAAATTTTTCGCCTTCATGATGCTGTTCATGGGTGCGATGCTGGGCGTAGTATTGTCAGAAAACCTTATTCTGTTATTGATGTTCTGGGAACTGACCAGCCTCAGTTCCTTTTTGCTCGTGAGCTATTGGCACCATCGTTCAGATGCGCGCCAGGGCGCACGCATGGCGCTGGCGGTGACGGGGGGAGGTGGCTTGTGCCTGCTGGCCGGTATTTTGCTGCTGGGTGAAATTACCGGCAGTTACGAGCTGTCCGTGGTTTTGGCCTCGGGTGAGTTGATCCAGAACCATGCTTTATATGCACCAGCGCTGATTCTGATTTTGCTGGGAGCTTTCACCAAGTCGGCCCAGTTTCCCTTTCACTTCTGGCTGCCCCATGCCATGGCGGCACCTACGCCTGTTAGTGCGTACCTGCATTCGGCGACCATGGTCAAGGCGGGTGTTTTTCTGTTGGCGCGTATGCACCCGGCCCTGGCAGGCAGTGATTTGTGGTTTTATCTGGTTACTACAACCGGATTGGTTACTTTGGTGTTCGCCGCCTATGTGGCCCTTTTCAAGCACGATCTCAAGGGGTTGCTTGCCTATTCAACCATCAGCCACCTGGGGTTGATTACCTTGCTGTTCGGATTTGGCACACCATTGGCTGCGGTTGCCGGTGTTTTCCATATTATCAATCACGCGACATTCAAGGCTTCGTTGTTTATGGCTGCCGGTATTATCGATCATGAGGCTGGTACCCGCGATATGCGTCGCCTGAACGGTTTGTTCAAATATATGCCTTATACTGCAGTATTGGCGATGGTTGCGGCGGCGGCGATGGCCGGGGTGCCTTTGCTCAACGGTTTTCTCAGCAAGGAGATGTTTTTTGTTGAAACCTTGCATTTGCGCCATACAGGCGACTGGACATGGTTGATTCCCGTGCTTGCGACCCTGGCTGGCGTATTTGCCGTTGCCTACTCCTTGCGTTTCATTCATGACGTGTTTTTTAATGGAGAACCCCATGATTTGCCCAAAACGCCCCATGAACCGCCTCGCTGGATGAAGATTCCGGTCGAAGTATTGGTGTTGCTGTGCTTGCTGGTAGGGGTGCTGCCGGCATTTACGGTTGGGCCACTGCTGGCCACGGCGGCCAGTGGTGTATTGCAGGCACCATTGCCAGAATACAGTTTGGCTGTCTGGCATGGGTTTAACATGGCACTGGCCATGAGTTTTATCGCTCTGGTCGGCGGGGTTTTATTCTATTTGATGCGCCATCGGCTGTTTGCTTTACATGATCGCCTGCTCCCCGGCGGATTTGGTGCCAAGCAGATCTTCGATTATCTGATTCACTTTCTGGTGCAGGGTTCGCGGTGGGCCACTGGCGTACTGGAAAATGGTTCGTTGCAGCGCTACATGGCGTTATTGGTCGGGGCTGCGGTTACGGTCGGATTTTTTGCTGCAGCTCAATACGATAGTGTGGAGTTTCCCAGCCTGGCTTCCAGCAACATTCCGTTCAACGGAGCTGCCCTGATGGTAGCGATAGCGCTGCCGCTGGCGGCTGTAGGAACGGTGATCCTCCACCGTCATCGTCTGCCCGCGCTGGTAATGCTGGGTGTTGTGGGGCTGTTTGTATCACTGTCCTTTGTTTATTTCTCCGCACCGGATTTGGCCTTGACCCAGATCTCTGTTGAATTGGTTACCATTATATTGCTGCTGTTGGCATTGCATTTTTTGCCGCAAGAAACGGCTACCGACTCCAGCCATGGAAGGCGATGGCGTGATGCCCTGCTTGCTGGTGCTGCCGGGGTTGGGATCACCGGTTTGACCTGGGCTATTCTGACCTCTCCGTTTGATACCCTGTCCGGTTTCTATCTGGAGCAAAGTGTGCCCGGTGGGGGTGGTAAAAATGTGGTCAACGTAATTTTGGTTGATTTCCGGGGTTTCGATACTTTTGGTGAGATTACCGTGCTGGCCATTGCCGCCATCGGTATTTATGCCATGCTGCAAAATCTGTATATCAGGCCCAATGAGCCGGGCCCTTATGGCTGGGCGACTACCAAACCGCCACTGTTAATGGCCGTAGTGTCACGGCCTTTGCTGCCGCTGGCGTTAATGGTGGGGATTTATCTGATGCTGCGTGGTCACAATGCTCCGGGAGGCGGCTTTATCGCTGGTCTGGTAGTGGGGATCGCGCTGGTAATGCAATATCTGGCCAGTGGGGTTGAGTGGACTCAGACCCGTTTGCGCATCGATTATTTCAAGATGATTGCCATCGGTCTGATATTGGCTGTACTTACAGGGGTTGCCAGTTGGGTGGTGGGTTATCCGTTCATGACCACTACTTTCACCTATCTGTATTGGCCGGTGGTAGGCAAATTTGAAGTGGCCAGTGCCATGGTTTTTGATTTGGGAGTATTCCTGACAGTGGTTGGAATTACTATGGTGATTCTGGCCGAGTTGGGTAAATTGAGCGGTCCACTGGCGTCTCAACGGGCGCTTGACAACGAGAGGAGTCGTTGATGGAATTATTGATTTCAGCGGCCATTGGAATTCTGGTTGCCTGCGGTATCTATCTTATGCTGCGTGCGCGCACCATGGATGTTGTTATTGGTCTGACCTTGCTTTCTTACGCGGTTAATCTGTTTCTTTTTTCTTCAGGACGTCTGGTCAGTAATGCCGCAGCTTTAATTTCTCCTGATGCGGCCGCTTATGCCGACCCGTTGCCACAGGCTCTGGTGCTGACGGCTATCGTAATTGGTTTCGGGATGACTGCGTTCCTGGTGGTGCTTGCTATCCGGGCTTTCGGCGATCTGGGTAACGACCACGTGGACGGGAAGGAGCGGCGCTAATGGGCCACTGGTTGATTATGCCCGTGTTGCTGCCCATGATGGCCGGCATCATCATCCTGTTGATGGCGCGTGCGGGAGCGGCGGTTGAACGTGCTGTGAGCCTGGCTGCCATGCTGGCATTGCTGGTTGTGGCTGTAGTCCTGTTCAACTCCAGTCTGGAGGGGGGGTACCAGGTATATGCCGTGGGCGACTGGGTTGCGCCTTTTGGTATCGTGCTTGTGCTGGATCGGCTAAGTGCGTTAATGGTTCTGTTAACCACTGTGCTGGCTCTGTTCAGCCTGTTATACGCATGTAATGGCCAGGACCGGGCCGGCCGCTATTTCCATGTTCTGTTTCATATGCAGTTGATGGGGCTCAACGGAGCTTTCCTCACCGGTGACCTGTTCAATCTGTTCGTGTTTTTCGAGATCCTGCTGATTGCCTCCTATGGCTTGCTGCTGCATGGCGGTGGACCGTTGCGTAGCCGGGCCGGGCTGCAGTATGTCGTTCTCAACCTGGCAGGTTCAGCGCTATTTCTGATCGCGGTCGGGACGATCTACGGCATGCTCGGCACCCTGAATATGGCCGACCTTGCGGTCAAGGTCGCCCAGGCTGAGCCGGAACAGTTGCGTCTGGTTCATGTGTCTGCCCTGTTGTTTATGGTGGTGTTTGGGCTGAAGGCGGCGCTGCTGCCGTTGTATTTCTGGTTGCCCGGAGCCTATAGTGCAGCATCGGCGCCTGTAGCCGCACTGTTTGCGATAATGACGAAAGTCGGCGTTTATTCGATTATCCGGGTGTTCCTGCTGGTGTTCGGGGTTGAGGCCGGAGCGTTGGCCCATGTGGCTCAGCCCTGGTTGTTGCCGCTGGGTCTGGGAACGCTTGCCCTTGGCACTTTTGGCGTGCTGGCCTCACGCTGTCTGCGTAAACAGGTGGCCTACCTGGTGGTGGTGTCGGTTGGTACGCTGATTGCCGGCGTGGGGCTGCTGTCAGTGGAATCCGTTGCCGCATCACTGTATTACTTGCTGCATTCAACACTGATTACCGGAGGGCTGTTTTTGCTGGCCGATATCGTCGCTCGCCAGCGTGGCGAGATAGGTAGCGAACTGCGGCCTGGTCCGGCGGTACGCCAGCCACTGATGTTGGCAACGCTGTTCTTTGTCGGTGCAATTGCCGTGGCGGGTTTACCGCCGCTAAGCGGTTTCGTCGGCAAAATATTGCTGTTACAGGCAGCCGCCCAAGATCTGAGCGCGGTGTGGTTCTGGTCCGTGGTCCTGGTTGCCAGTTTCTTTTCCGTGGTCGCCCTCAGCCGGACAGGCAGTACGTTGTTTTTCAAGACCGATGGTGATGCTGCCAAAGGGGTATGGACTGAGCGCGTGTCATTGGTGGCTGTCGTGGCATTGCTGGGGGCCAGCCCCCTCCTGGCCATCTATGGTTCGGCAATAAGTGGTTATACAACGGCGACAGCGGAACAGTTGATGCAGCCTCTGCACTACATTGAGG
>Ga0256839_1001608_pt1 | contig 26959 bp, 19 predicted proteins | sample 354166metaG_FD_185968 | JGI IMG/M metagenome (GOLD analysis project Ga0256839, IMG submission 185968) | Hydrothermal vent microbial communities from Mid Atlantic Ridge, Atlantic Ocean - 354-166 | ecosystem: Environmental > Aquatic > Marine > Hydrothermal vents | place: Atlantic Ocean: Mid... | reverse complement strand
ATGCCGACGAGGAGACGCTGCTGCGCCGTTTCACCGAAACCCGCCGCCGCCATCCGCTCGCCCAGGACCGGCCGGTCGCCGACGGCATCGCCCGCGAGCGCCGGCTCCTGGCACCGCTGCGGGAAGCCGCCGATCTGGTGGTCGACACCAGCCGCCTGGCGCTGCCCGCGCTCCGCCGGCTGCTCGAAAGCCGGTTCGGCGGCGCCCACGCGCCGGGCCTCGTGATCACCCTCCTCTCCTTCGCCTACCGCAACGGGCTGCCGCGGGAGGCCGATCTCGTCTTCGACGTGCGGTTCCTCGCCAATCCCCATTACGAGCCCGGACTGCGTCCGCTGACCGGCCGCGATCCCGAGGTCGGCGCCTTCATCGCCGCCGACGAAGCCTTCCCGAGCTTCGAGCGCGGGCTGCTTTCGCTGCTCCGCCAACTGTTGCCACGGTACCGGCGCGAAGGTAAGAGCTACCTCACCATAGCGCTGGGCTGTACCGGTGGCCGGCACCGGTCGGTGTTCGTCGCCGAACGTATCGCCCGGTGTCTTCAGGGCGACGGCTGGCGCGTCATCATCCTGCACCGCGAACTGCCGGCGCCATGATCCGAGGAGCAGCCCCGGAGCGCTCGATGATCGGACTGGTCCTGGTCACCCACGGCGGCCTCGCCAAGGAGTTCGTCGCCGCCCTCGAACATGTGGTGGGGCCCCAGGAGGCGGTGCGCACGGTGTGCATCGGGCCCGAGGAGGACGTCGGCCGCTGCCGGACGGCGATCATCGAGGCGGTGGAGGCGGTCGACCGCGGCCGGGGTGTCGTGATTCTCACCGACATGTTCGGCGGGACCCCCTCCAATCTCGCCCTGTCGGTGATGGACCGGCCCGACATCGAGGTGATCGCCGGGGTCAACCTGCCGATGCTGGTCAAGCTCGCCAGCGTGCGCAAGAATCAGCCGCTGAAAGCCGCCGTCGAAGCGGCCCGGGAAGCGGCCCGGAAATACATCCGGGTCGCCAGCGAATGTCTGGCGGTGGATCGTGACTGAGATGGCGGAGATCGAGGAACCGAAAGCTTCGGCCACGGTTCGGATCGTCAACGAACGCGGCCTCCACGCCCGTGCGGCGGCCAAGTTCGTGCGCCTCGCCGAGGGCTTCGCCGCCGAGATCACCGTCAGCAAGGACGAGATCACGGTGCCCGGAACCTCGATTCTGGGCCTGATGATGCTGACCGCGGGACAGGGCAGCGCACTGCGGCTCGAGGCCAGCGGTCGCGATGCCGCAGCGGCCATCGACGCCCTCGCCGAGCTGGTGGAGCGCGGCTTCGACGAATGATCTCCCTCGGGTGACGGAGGTCCGTCGCCCGCCTTTCCTGCCAACGGATGGAACGATGACGCGAGCGAACGATTACAAGGTTGCCGATATCGGACTTGCGGAATGGGGCCGGCGCGAGGTCGCCCTCGCCGAACGCGAGATGCCGGGGCTGATGGCGCTGCGCGAGGAGTTCGGCGACAGCAGACCGCTCGCCGGTGCGCGCATCGCCGGCTGTCTCCACATGACGGTGGAGACCGCGGTCCTCATCCGCACCCTGCGCCATCTCGGGGCCGAGGTGCGCTGGTCCTCCTGCAACATCTTCTCGACCCAGGATCATGCCGCCGCCGCCATGGCCGACGAGGGCGTCCCGGTCTTCGCCTGGAAGAACGAGACCGAGGAGGAATACGAATGGTGCATCGAGCAGACGATTCTCGGTCCCGAGGGCTGGCGGCCCAATCTGCTGCTCGACGACGGCGGTGATCTCACCAAGATCGTGCACGAGCGCCATGCCGACCTGCTCGCCGAGGTGCGCGGCGTTTCCGAGGAGACCACCACCGGCGTCCACCGGCTCTACGAGATGGAGAAACAGGGAACGCTGCGGATCCCGGCGATCAACGTCAACGACAGCGTGACCAAATCCAAGTTCGACAATCTCTACGGCTGCCGGGAGAGCCTCCTCGACGGGATCAAGCGGGCGACCGGCGTGATGATCGCCGGCAAAAGAGCGGTGGTCTGCGGCTTCGGCGATGTCGGCAAGGGCTCGGCCGAGGCGTTGCGCTCCCAGGGCGCCCATGTCATGATCACCGAGATCGATCCGATCTGCGCCCTGCAGGCGGCGATGCAGGGCTATCAGGTGGTGACCATGGAGGAGGCGGCGCCGATCGGCGACATCTTCGTCACCGCCACCGGCAACGTCGATGTCATCACCATCGATCACATGCGGGCGATGAAGGACGGGGCCATCGTCTGCAACATCGGCCATTTCGACAACGAGATCCAGATCGACGCCCTGGCCAACTTCAAATGGCACGAGGTCAAGCCGCAGGTGGACGAGGTGGAGTTCCCCGACGGCAAGCGGATCACCGTGCTGGCCAAGGGCCGGCTGGTCAACCTCGGCTGCGCCAAGGGACATCCGAGCTTCGTCATGAGCGCCTCCTTCACCAACCAGGTGCTGGCCCAGATCGAACTCTGGACCAATCCCGGCAAATACGAGAACCGGGTCTACGTGCTGCCCAAGCATCTCGACGAGAAGGTGGCGCGGCTGCATCTCGACAAGCTCGGCGTCAGGCTCACCCGCCTCACTCCCAGGCAGGCGGAATACATCGGGGTCTCCCCCGAGGGCCCGTTCAAGCCCGACTACTACCGCTATTGAGGCAGGGTGACGGCGCGCCGGCTGGAGCTCCCCGATCTCGAGGCCACCCGGACGCTGGCCCGCCGGCTCGCGGGCTGCCTGCGCCGGGGCGATCTGGTGGCCCTCGAAGGCGATCTCGGCACCGGCAAGACCGCCTTCGCCCGGGCGCTGATCCGCTCCCGCGCCGGAAGCGACATCGAGGTGCCGAGCCCCAGTTTCACGCTGGTGCAGCGTTACGAACTGCCGGGACTCACCGTGACCCACGCCGATCTCTACCGTCTTGGCGCTCCCGAGGAGGTCGCGGAGCTCGATCTCGAGGAGGCGCTCGAGGAAGGGGCGGTGCTGGTGGAATGGCCGGAGCGGGCCGGCCCGATGCTGCCCGCCGACCGGCTCCGGCTGCGTTTCTCCTTCGCTCCCGGAGGGGGCGAAGAGGCGCGCGAGCTGGTGATCGAGGCGGGAGCTTCCTGGCGGGAGCGACTGCCGGAGCTGCTCGTGGAGGCGGGCGATGGCCGCTGAGGCGCTGCCGCCGCCGGGCGTCTACACCATCCCTCCCGGCCAGCCCTTCCTGCGGCTGCTGGCGCGCCCGCTCCTCGCCATGGAAGAAGGCACCCTCGCGGACACCCTCCTCCTGCTGCCCTCGCGGCGCACCTGTCTCGTGTTCCGAGAGACCCTCCTCGAGATGGCCGGTGGCCGGCCGTTGCTGCTGCCGCGACTGCTGCCGGTGGGCGAGCCGGAGGAGCCGGAACTGCTGCTCGACGGCGGCGTCGAGGCCGCTCTGCCGCCGGCCATCGCTCCGCTGCGGCGGCGGCTGCTCCTGGCACGGCTGCTGCGGGCCGCCGAGGATATCCCCTTCGAGCAGGCGGTGCGGCTGGCCGACGCCCTCGCCGGCTTCCTCGACGAGGTGCAGACCGAGGAAGCCGATCTTTCCGGACTCGCGGAGCTGGCCCCCGAGGAATTCGCCGAGCACTGGCAGAAGCTGCTGCGGTTCCTGCGGATCCTGGACCGGAGCTGGCCGGCGATCCTCGCCGAGCGGGGCGTGATCGATCCCGCCGAGCGCCGGCGGCGGCTCCTCGATCTGCAGGCGCGACACTGGCGGTGCCGGCCGCCTCGCGGCCCTCTGCTGGCGGCCGGTATCTCCGGCAGCATTCCCGCCGTCGCCCGCCTGCTCGCGACCGTCGCCCGGATCGGCGGGCGGGTCGTGCTGCCGGGCCTCGATCGCGATCTCGATCCGGCGGACTGGCGGGCGGTGCGCGAGGATCCCACCCATCCCCAGCACGGGCTCGGCCGGTTGCTGGAAACGATGGCGGTGGAGCCGGAGGCGGTACGACTCTGGCCGGGAGCGACGGCGACGGTCCCGAATGCCGCCGCCCGCGAGGGATTGTGGCGCGAGATCATGCGACCCGCCGGCACCAGCGAGCGGTGGAGTCGTCATCCCCGCTTCCCCGATGCGGCCCTCGCCGGCCTCGGGCTGGTCGAGGCCCCGGATCTCGCCGGCGAGGCCCTGGCCGTCGCCGTCCGCCTGCGGGAGGTGCTGGAAACGCCCGGCCGGCGGGCGATGCTGGTGACCACCGACCGCAATCTGGCGCGCCGCGTCGCCGCCGAGCTCCAGCGCTGGCGGATCCCGGTGGAGGACAGCGCCGGCGTACCCCTCGATCAGTCGCCGCCGGGAAGCTTCCTGCTGCTCACCGCCCATCTGCTGGTCGAAGGCGCGGCGCCGGCGCGCCTCCTCGCCGCCTTCAAGCATCCGCTGGCGCGAGCCGGCGATGCCGGCGCCTTCCGGCGACGGGTGCGGGCGCTCGAACGGCTGCTGCTGCGGGGGCCCCGCCCCTGTGGCGATCTCGCGGAGCTGCGCGCGCTCCTCAATCGTCGGGCGGGGCTCGCGGCCCGGCGGGAGGGGGACGCCGCCCGCCTCTGGCCGGTGCCGGTGCCGGCCGAGGAGCTGCTGGCCTGGCTCGACGGCATCGTCGCCCGTGCCCGGCCCTTCCGGCGTCTCGCCGAGCGGCCGCAGGCGTCCCTCGCCGATCTCCTCGATGCCCATCTCGCCTTCGCCGAGTTCCTCGCCGCCGACGAGAACGGCAGGCCGGACGAGCTCTGGGCGCGGGAGGCGGGCCAGCGGGCGAGCGCCTTCGTCGCCGAGCTGGCGGCCGCGGCCGAGGAGATCGGCGAGCTGCCGGCGACCGCCTATCCGGCGCTCCTGGCCGTGCTGATGGGGGCGGAAACGGTGCGGCCGCAGCGCCCGGGACATCCGCGGATCGCGATCCTCGGCCAGTTCGAAAGCCGGCTTCTGCAGGCCGATCTGGTGATCCTCGGCAGTCTGAACGAGGGCCACTGGCCGCGCGCGATCGACGGCGGTCCCTGGCTCAACCGCCGCATGCGCGAGGTTCTCGGCCTGCCGCCTCCGGAGCAGCGCATCGGCTTCGCCGCCCACGATCTCCTGCTCGCCGCCTCGGCCCCCGAGGTGCTGCTCACCCGCGCGGTCAAGGATCGGACGGGCGCCCCCACCGTCGCCTCACGATGGCTGCAGCGTCTCCATGCCGTGCTCCGGGCGGCGGGGATCGATCCCGCCTCCCTGCGGCGGACGACACTCCTCGAATGGGCGAGCGCCCTCGATCGTCACGACGGACCGCAGCGTCCCTGGCCGAGACCCGCACCGCGCCCGCCGGCGGCGGCCCGTCCCGACAGTTTCTGGGCCTCCGACATCGAGCAGCTCATGCGCGACCCCTACGGTTTCTACGCCCGCCGCATCCTCGAGCTGGAACCCCTGGAACCGGTGGATGCCGACCCCGGCGCCGCCGAGCGGGGAATGATCGTCCACGAGGCCCTCGGCCGGTTCGTCGAGAAGCATCCCGGACCGCTGCCGGAGGACGCCCTCGCACGGATGCTCGAGATCGGCCGCGAGATCTTCGCCCGCCTCGCCGAACGTCCCGATGTCGCCGATCTCTGGTGGCCGCGCTTCGAACGGATCGCCGCCTGGTTCGTCGATCTCGAGCGGCGTCGACGGGCCGGTCTCGCGCTCGTCGCCTCCGAGATCCGGGGCGAGCTGCGGATCACCTGCGGGCGGCGGGCCTTCCTCCTGCGGGCGCGGGCGGACCGGATCGAACGCCGCCGTGACGGCGGTCTCGAGGTGATCGACTACAAGACCGGCAATCCGCCGGACAGACGCGAGGTGGTGCAGGGCTTCGCCCCCCAGCTCCCGGTCGAGGGGCTGATCGCGCGGGCGGGTGGATTCCCGGATCTTTCCGGCCCCGTCGTCGCCCTCCACTACTGGCGGCTGGTGGGCGACGGCAGACAGGACGAGGCCCGTCCGGTGGTCGAGGGGGAGGAGCTCGAGACGGTGCTGGGCGAAGCCGAGCGCGGTCTCCTGCGGCTGCTGGCGCATTTCGCCGATCCCGCGACCGCCTTCCCGCCGGTCCCACGGCCGGAGCTGGCCGCCCGTTTCAACGCCTACGATCATCTCTCCCGACGGCAGGAATGGTGGGGCGGCGAACCCACCGGGGAGCCCGCCTCGTGAAACATCCGCCCACCCGGGAGCAGCGGCGAGCCGCCGATCCCGCCCGTTCGGTCTGGGTCACGGCCAACGCCGGGACCGGCAAGACGCGGGTGCTTTCCGATCGCGTCCTGCGGCTCCTGCTGGAGGGAGCCGAGCCCGAAAGCATCCTCTGCATCACCTTCACCCGCGCGGCGGCGGCGGAGATGGTGGCCCGGATCGAAAGGAGCCTCGCCGACTGGGCCACCGAGCCCGAAGAGGAGAAGCTCGCCGCCGCCCTCGCGCATCTTCTGGGCACACCCCCGGATGCCTCCCGGCTGAAGCGGGCGCGGCGCCTGTTCGCCCGGGTGCTGGATCTGCCCCGCGGCCTGCCGGTGATGACCATCCACGCCTTCTGCACCCAGCTCCTGCGCCGCTTTCCGGTGGAAGCGGGCGTGGCGCCGCATTTCGAGACCATCGACGAAGAGGGACGGGCGGAGCTGGTGCGCGAGGCCCGCGAGCGGATGTTCGCCCGGATCCGTGCCGCCAGGGGACGGGGGGCACTCGCCGAGGCGCGCGACCGCCTCGCCATCTGGCTTCCCGATTCGGAATTCCAGACCACCATCGAGGAGCTGATGGCGGCCCGTATCCGCCTGCTGCGGGCGAGGGAGCGACACGGCGGCCTCGAGGGTCTGCTGCGGGCCGTGCGCGAATTCCTCGAGATCGAGGAGGATTCCGACGAACCGCCCGAGATCGTCGCCGCGGCGATGGCGCGTTCCGGCTTCGACGCCGAGGGTCTGCAGCGGGCCGCCGAGCGGCTGGCCCGGGGTTCCACCACCGACCGCCAGCGCGCCGCGCGGATCCGCCACTGGCTCGACGGCGACCATCCGGATCCGGTCGCCGCCTTCCACGAGTACAAGCGGGCGTTCCTCAGGCGCGACGGAACCGGACTCACGCGGCTGGTCACCGCGCAGACACCCGACCGCGAGCAGGTCCGGCCGGTCCTGGAGCGCGAACAGACCCGTCTCCTGCGGGTGGAGGACCGGATCCGGGCCCTCCTCGCCTGGCGCCGCAGCGAGGCCCTGCTGCGGGTGGGTTTCGCCGTCATCGAGGAATACGAGGAGCTGAAGGCCCGCCAGGCCGCACTCGATTACGACGACCAGATCGACCGGGCGCGCCGGCTGCTGGAAGGCGGCATCGACTGGGTCCGCTACAAGCTCGACGTGGCCATCGCCCATGTGCTGGTCGACGAAGCCCAGGACACCAATCCCGACCAGTGGGCGATCGTCGAGAAGCTCACCGAGGAGTTCTTCGCCGGCGCGGGGAGCCAGGACCGGCCGCGCACCCTGTTCGTCGTGGGTGACGAGAAGCAGAGCATCTACCGCTTCCAGGGCGCCGACATCGCCAACTATCTCGAGGTCCGTGGGCGCCTCCTCGACCGCGCGCGGGCGGCCGGTCTGCCCTTCGAACGCGTCGATCTCACGCGCTCCTTCCGCTCCACCGAAGCGGTGCTGGAAACCGTGGACGCGGTCTTCGCCGATCCGCTGGCCCGCCCCGGGGTGGTCGCCGACGGGGAAAGGCTGCACCACCGCAGCCACCGCCGGGGCGAGGCCGGACTGGTCGAACTCTGGCCCCTCATCCGTCTCGACCGGCGCCAGAAACAGGAGGAATGCTGGCCACTGCCGGATGCACCGCGGATCGTCCCGGAGGCCGAGCGCATCCTCGCCGGCGCCATCGCCGGAACCATCCGCGACTGGCTCGATCGGGGCGAGATCCTGGAAAGCCGGGGACGGCCGGTGCGCGCGGGCGACATCATGATCCTTGTCTCCCGGCGCGGCACCATCCAGGACCTTCTCGTGCGGGCGCTCAAGCGGGCGCAGATCCCCGTGGCGGGGATCGACCGCATGGATCTCGGCGATCATCTGGCGGTCCAGGATCTGGTCGCCCTCGGGCGGGTGATGCTGTTGCCGGAAGACGACTACAGCCTCGCCTGCCTGCTCAAGAGTCCGCTCCTCGGTCTCGACGAGGACGGCCTGTTCCGTCTCGCCCACGGGCGGGGCGCCACCAGCCTGATGGAAAGGCTGCGCGCCCGGGCCCGGGAGGAGGGGGAGGGGGCGCCGATCACCACCGCCCACCGGCGTCTCGCCGAATGGCTGCGACGGGCGGATTTCATGCCGCCCTTCGAGTTCTACGCCTGGATCCTCGGTGCCGACGGCGGCAGGCGGCGCCTCCTGGAGCGGCTCGGGCCCGACGCCGCCGAGCCCATCGAAGCCTTTCTCGGCCAGACCCTCGCCTACGAGGAGGGCCATCCCGCCTCGCTGGAAGGCTTTCTGCACTGGTTCGCGGCCGGCTCCCGAACCCTGAGAAGGGATCCCGAGAACACCGGCGATGCGGTGCGAATTCTCACCGTTCACGGGGCCAAGGGGCTGGAGGCGCCGATCGTCTTCCTCGCCGATACCGGTCCCCATCGCCACCGCCACCGCGAACGGCTGCTCTGGGTGGAAGGGGCCGCGCCCGGCTCACCTCTGCCCCTGTGGCGCCTGCCGACCGGCGAGATGCCGCTCCGCCTCCTGGAGGCCGCGGAACGCGAGAAGACGGCGGAGGAAGAGGAAAGGCGGCGGCTTCTATACGTGGCGCTGACCCGGGCCGCCGACCGGCTCTATCTCGCCGGCTGGCTGCCGCGCAACATGAAGGAGCCGCCCGAGGACTGCTGGCACGGCCTCGTCCGCCGGGCGCTCGAAGGCAGGGCGGAGGTGGACCGGCTGCCCTGCCGTCCGGACCCCGCCTTCACCGGCGCGATCCTGCGCTATCGCAAGGGCGGCGCACCCGCACCGGAAGCGGAAGCGGAGGCGGCGTCGGCCGGACCGGCCGAGCCGCCGGATTTCCTGCGGCGACCGGCGCCGGCGGAAGCGGCCCTCAGGCGCCGCACGCCCACCAGCCGGGAGGAGGAACCGGCCGTGCGACCGCCGCGGCCGGGAGCCGAAGAGCGCGGCTTCCGGCGCGGCCGGGCCATCCACAAGCTTCTCGAACTGCTCCCCGAGCTGCCGCCGGACGGGCGCCCTCCGGCGGCGGAGCGCCTTCTTCGCAGCCTGCTGCCCGAATTCGCCGAAGCGGAGCGGCGGGCCATCGCCGGGGAGGTGCTGCGGGTCCTGGCGATGCCCGAGCTGGCCCCGCTGTTCGGCCCCGCCGCCCGCGCCGAACAGGCGATCGCCGGCGAGCTCGACGGCGTGCCGGTGCTCGGCGTCGTGGACCGCTTCGCGGTGACCGACGAGAGTATCCTGCTGGCCGATTTCAAGAGCCATCCCGAGCCGCCGCCGGCGGCGCGGATTCCGCCCGCGTATCTGAGCCAGTTGCGGGCCTATGCGCGCATTCTCGAAGCCCTCCATCCGGGACGGGATCTGCGGGCGGCGATCGTCTGGACGGCGTTGCCGCGGGTCGATTTCGTCACCCTCGGGGAGAGCTGAGACCCGGTGCCGCGACCCCGCCGCCGACGCTTGACGGCGCCGCGGGCCGGCGCCTATCGTCCGGCGCCGGTCGACCCGGCCGAGCCCCCAACGCGGACCGACATGGAAGGCATGCATGAGCGACATCGTCCAGACGAGCGACACCTCCTTCGAGAAGGACGTCCTCAAGTCCGACAAGCCGGTGCTGGTCGACTTCTGGGCCGAATGGTGCGGCCCCTGCAAGATGATCGCTCCGGCCCTCGAGGAGATCGCCGCCGAGATGGGTGACCGCATCCGGGTGGCCAAGGTGAACATCGACGAGAACCCGTTGACTCCGACCAAATACGGGGTGCGCGGCATTCCCACCCTGATGCTGTTTTCGGGCGGCGAGCTCAAGGCCACCAAGGTGGGGGCTCTTCCCAAGTCCAAGCTCGTGCAGTGGATCGAGGAGAGCCTGGCCGAAGCGAGCTGAGGCGGGATCCGGCGGGCCGAAGCCCCGCCGTCCCGGGCCTGGCATGGCGTCTCCGGTCACCCGCTTCCGTCGCGACCATCCCCTGATCCGGCAGGTGGATCTGCTGTTGCCGGATCTGGCCGGCGTGCCGCGCGGCAAGCGCCTGTCGGTGGACGGCCTCGAACATGCGGCGGCGGGCGAGATCCTCTTCTCCAGCACCCTCTACAGCCTCGACACCACCGGCGCCAACATCGACGCTTCGCCGCTGGTGTGGGAGGAAGGCGATGCCGATCGTCCCGTGGCTCCCGACTTCTCGACCCTCGTGCCGGTCCCCTGGAGGCCCGACCACGCCCAGGTGATCGGGAGCCTGACCGAGGCCGACGGCACCGCCTTCTTCGCCGATCCGCGGGCGGTGCTGCGCCGGGTCGCCGAGGCCTTCGCGAGCCGGGAGCTGACCCCCGTCGCCGCGCTCGAATTCGAGTTCTACCTCCTCGAGGCGGATTCCGACGGCCGGGGACGGCCACGGCCGGTGACCGGTGCGGCGCCCGCCGCGGACAGCCCCAACATCGACGTCTACCGCCTCGAGCGCCTCGACGCCGAGGCGGAGTTCTTCGATCTCCTGGACCGCTACTGCGAGACCCAGGGCCTCGAGATCAAGGCGGCGGTCGCGGAATTCGCCCCCGGCCAGTTCGAGGTCAATCTCGTCCATGGGGCGGACATGCTGCGGGTCGCCGACGCCGGGCTGATGTTCAAGCGCTGCGTCAAGGCGGCGGCACGGGCCTGCGGCCGGCGGGCCTGCTTCATGGCCAAGCCTTTCGCCGAGCACGCCGGCTGCGGGCTCCACGTCCATCTCAGCCTGCGGGACGCTGCGGGACGCAACCTGTTCGGCGAGACCGGAGAGGGCGAGACCATGCTGCGCCGCTGCCTCGCCGGCATGCAGGCGCTGATGCCGGAATCCATGGCCGTCTTCGCCCCCAACGCCAACTCCTACCGGCGCCTGCAACCGCTCTCCTACGCGCCGCTGGCCCCCACCTGGGGGTACAACAACCGCACCGTGGCCCTGCGGATTCCGGCCGGGCCGGCGCACGCCCGGCGCATCGAACACCGGGTCGCGGGAGCCGATGCCAACCCCTATCTGGTCCTCGCGGCGGTGCTCGCGGGTGTTCTCCACGGTCTGGAGAACGGGGGCGATCCGGGGGAGCCGACCACCGGCAACGCCTACGAGAAGACGCCGCCCGGCCTGCCGCGCGACTGGTGCAAGGCCCTCGACGCGCTGCGGACGGCCCGCCATCTGCCCCGCTACTTCGGCGAGGCTTTCTGCACCCTCTATGCGCTCTGCCGGGAGGCGGAACGGGAGCGCTTCGAGCGCCAGGTGGGGGAACTGGACTACGCCTGGTATCTGGACGCCGTCTGAGCCGCTTCAGAGCTCCGAGGGGTAGCGCGGGATCCGCATCTGTCGGTGGACGTCGACCGACAGCAGCAGCCCGAAGCCGAGAAGGGTCGTCATCATCGCCGTGCCGCCGTAGGAGATCAGCGGCAATGGCACGCCGACCACCGGAATGAGACCGGCGATCATGGCCACGTTGATGATCACGTAGAGGCTGAAGTTGAGCCCCACCCCGAGAGCCAGCAGCCGGCCGAAATGGCTCTGGGCCCGCATGCCGACGAGAAAGGCCAGGAACACGATCACGAAATAGAGGGTCAGGACCAGGGCGGCGCCGACGAAACCGCTCTCCTCGGCGAGCAGGGTGAAGGCGAAATCGGTCTGCTTCTCGGGCAGGAAATCGAGCTGCGACTGGGTACCGTTGAGAAAGCCGCGGCCGAACATGCCCCCCGAGCCGAGGGCGATCTTGCTCTGGATGATGTGGTAGCCGGCGCCCAGCGGATCCCGCTCCGGATCGAGGAAGGTGAGCACCCGCTGGCGCTGGTAGTCGCGGAGATTGGCCCACAGCACCGGCAGGGCCGCCGCCACGAGACCACCGGCCAGGGCGAACTTCCACCAGCGCACGCCGCCCAGGAACAGCATCCCGCCGCCGACCGCGATCAGCATCACCGCGGTGCCGAGATCCGGCTGGAGGAGAACCAGCGCCGCCGGCAGACCGATCATCGCCAGGGGAACCAGGAGGAACAGGGGGCGGGCGATGTCCTCGAGCCGCGCCGCATGGAGAAAACGGGCGAGCGCCATCACCAGGGTGACCTTGGCGAGCTCCGAGGGCTGGAGCTGGAAGAAGCCCAGATTGAGCCAGCGCTGCGCACCCTTGCTGAAGCTGCCGGCGATGTCCACCGCCACCAGCAGCACGAGGGTACCGGCGAAGATCACATAGGCCCAGCGGAACCAGAACCGGATGTCGACGAGCGCGATGACCAGCATGACGAAGAAGCCGGCCGTGAACCGCACCGCATGGCGCCAGGCCCAGGGTTCGTGCGATCCGCCGGCGGCCGAGTAGAGGACGGCGTAGCCGATCATCGCCAGCATCGGCACCAGGAGGACGAAGGGCCAGTGCAGCGCCCGGAACTTCTCCTCGAGGCTGAGCTCGGACGCCCGCAGCCGCCCCCGCATCCTCGCCTCACCCCTTCCGCGGCAGATCGCGGGCGGCGAGCAGATCGGCGCCGGCGGGATTGATCTCCAGGGTCCGGGTCATGATGTCCCGGGCCGGCGGCGCCGCCGCCTTGGAGCCGCTGCCGCCGTGCTCGACCACCACCGCCACCGCGTAGCGGGGCGCCTCGAAGGGCGCATAGCAGACGAACAGCGCATGGTCCCGCTCCCGCCAGGGCTTGTCCTTGCGCTTGTGGTCGCCCCGCGCCCGTTCGGCCCGGGTGATGCGCTTGACCTGCGAGGTGCCGGTCTTGCCGGCCAGCGTGATGCCGGGGATCGGCAGTTTCGCCCGGCGGGCGGTGCCGCGCGCCCCGTTGACCACTTCGTACATGCCGCGCAGCACCGCCCGCAGCCCGTCTTCGGGAAGTTCGATCCGTGGCCATTCCGCCGGCTCCGCATCGGCCGGACGCACGTACCAGGGCCGGATCATCCTGAGACCGTTGCAGAGCCTCGCGGTCATCACCGCGAGCTGCAGGGGTGTGGTGAGGACGAAGCCCTGACCGATGCCGGTGACCACCGTCTCGCCCTTCTGCCAGGGCTGGCCGAGACGTTCCCGCTTCCAGGCGCGTGTCGGAATCAGCCCCGGCCGTTCCCCCGGGAGATCGATGCCGAGGCGGTCGCCGAGCCCGAAGCGCCGGGCCATGGCGGCGATGGCATCGACGCCGACACGCAGGGCGACGTCGTAGAAGTAGATGTCGCAGGACTGGGCGATCGCCTGGACCAGGGCGAGGCGGCCGTGACCTCCGGTTTTCCAGCAGTGGAAGCGGGCGTCGCCGAGGGTGAAGACGCCGGAACAGAACACCTCGTGGGAGGGATCGATCACCCCTTTTTCGAGCGCCGCCAAGGCGGTCATCATCTTGAAGGTGGAACCCGGCGGGTACTGGCCGCGGATCGATTTGTCGACCAGTGGGAAGAGGGGATCGTGGCTCAGCTTCCTCCAGGCGGCGGCGGTGAGGCCGTTGGTGAACGGCCTGGGATCGAAGCTCGGGATGGAGACCGAAGCGAGCACCGCCCCGGTGTGGACATCGATCACCGTGGCCGCCGCCGCCTTCTCCCGGGCGAGCCGGTCGAAGCAGAAGCGCTGCAGATCGAGATCGAGGCTGATCCGGAGATCCTCGCCGGGATCGCCCTCGTCGCGATCGAGCTCGCGGATCTCGCGGCCGAGAGCGTTGACCTCCACCTTCGACAGCCCGGCCCGCCCCCGCAGCCGCTTGTCGTACCGCTTCTCGATGCCCTTCTTGCCGATCCGGAACTCGGGCAGCGCCAGCAACGGATCCCGCTCCGCCTCCAGCTCCCGCTCGTTGACCGGACCGACGTAGCCCAGCACATGGGCGAGAATCGGCCCGTGCGGATAGTCGCGCAGCAGCGCCTGATCGAGCAGGATGCCCGGCAGTTCCGGAGCGCGAACGGCGATCCGTGCCACCTCTTCCCAGGAAAGATCGTCGCGGATCGGCACCGGCACGAAGGCGCGCAGTTCCCGGGCCTGCTTCTCCACTTCCTCGAGCCGCCGCGGGCTGACCGGCACGAGTTCGGCCAGCGCTTCGAGGGTGGCGCGGAGGTCGGGCGTGCGTTCCCGGACCACCCGGACCCGGTAGGCCGGAACGTTGCGCGCCAGCGGACGTCCGAGACGATCGAGAATCCGCCCGCGGGCCGGGACGATCAGCTTGGTGTTGACCCGGTTGTCCTCGGCGAGACTCGCGTATTTCTCGCTGTCGCTGACCTGGAGCTGCCACAACCGGCCGAGGAGGACGCCGAACAGCCCGAGCTGGCCGGCGCCGAGGATCAACGCCCGGCGGGTGAACATACGATGGCGATCGGTCTCCTCATACATGGCGTGTCCGCGGGATCATCGTCCGGACCCGGGCCAGCGCCCGGGCCAGCAGCGGATAGGCGAGCACCGTCAGGGCGAGTTCCGTCGCCAGCGGTTCGAACCGGAAAGGATGGAGCCAGTAGAGGGTCGCCAGCAGCCAGCGAAACGCCTCCACCGCCGCCGCGGCGACGGCGAAGGAGGCCCAGAGGACCGGCCCCGGCTGCGCCACCAGCCCGCGCTGGCCGCGGACGAGGAGGCCGCGGGCGAGCAGCAGGGCGAGGGCGGTGAGCCCGAGCGGCCCGCCCACCAGGGCGTCGAACGACAGCCCGAGAAGGAAGGTGACCAGCGGGGTCATCAGCTCCGGCGCGTGGAGCGTCCAGTAGAAGACCACGATCACGAGCAGGAAGGGCGCCACCGTCTCGGGGGCCGGATCGGGCAGCGGCGCGGCATCGGCGATCACCGCGAGGAGGCCGGTCACCGCCGGCAGCGACCGGCGCAGCAACGTTCCGAGCGAACGGCTCCGGGCCTCGATCATCGCTCGACCGCCGCCACCGGATGCCCGGCGTCGCCGCCCGCCGCATGTTCCACCTCCCGCCGCCCGGCGACCAGCCCTTCGGCGGGTGGGGGCACGACGGGCCGGTAGTCGAGGACCGCGACCTCGTCGAGCCGCCGCCAGTCGACGAAGGGGGTGACGACGATCCCCTGCTCGCCGACGGCGGTGATCTCGCCCACCGGCAGGCCGGGCGGCAGCAGACCGTCGGCCCCCGAGGTGAGCACCCGATCGCCGATGCGCAGACCGGGGCTCAGCGGCAGGAAACGCAGTTTCGGCCGGGGCGTATTGTCGCCCACCAGCAGGGCGCGATCGCGGGAACCGGCGACGACCACCGGGATCCGGGAGTTGAAATCGGTGAGCAGCAGAACCCGGGCGCTCGCCTCGCCGACATGGACCACCCGCCCGACCAGCCCGCGTTCGTCGATCACCGCCATTCCCTCGCGCACCCCGCGACGGCCGCCGGCGTCGATCAGCCGGGTCTGCACGAAGGGACCGCCGGAATCGGCGATGATCCTGGCGACCGTCCGCCGCACCGCGGTCTCCGGTTCGGGCATCGCCAGCATCTCCCGCAGGCCGCGGTTCTGGACCGCGAGGCGCACCGCCTTCGCCCGCCATTCGAGCAGGCGGCGATTCTCCTCCCGCAGGCGGGCGTTCTCCTCGTAGACGGCGAGAAACCGGCCGAGACGGGTGGCCAGACGCTGGGCGGCCACCACCGGTTCGCGGACGAGGCCCATCACCGGCGCCATCCCGTCCGCCACCATCTCCTCGACGGTGCGCACCAGTTTGAGATCGGCCTTGGAAAGCACCAGCAGGCCTGCGGAGACCACGATCAGCAGGGTCAGGGCGAAGCGCTCGAAGAACGCCCGCAGCAGGCCGAACAGGCGAAGCGCACGACCCCGCGCATGCACGATCCGCAGAGCGGTGTCACGGGCGAGGAAAACGGACATCCGTGCTCACCTTCCGAGCCGGCACCGCCGCCGTCACCGGGGCACCGGGATCGCCCTCAGTATGCCGCCTGGAGAACGTGGCGCAACGCGCGCATCTCCTCGAGGCACCGACCGGTGCCGAGCGCCACGCAGGTCAGCGGTTCGTCGGCCAGACTCACCGGCAGACCGGTGGCGTGGCGCAGCACATGATCCAGGTTCTGCAGCAGTGCCCCCCCGCCGGTGAGGACGATGCCCTTGTCGACGATGTCCGCCGACAGCTCGGGGGCGGTGTGCTCGAGCGCCACCTTGACCGCTTCGACGATGGCGTTGACCGGCTCCGCCAGCGCTTCGGCGATCTGCCGCTGGCTGATGGCGATCTCCTTGGGCACGCCGTTCATCAGATCGCGGCCCTTGATCTCCATCACCATGCCGGTGCCGTCTTCGGGCAGACAGGCGCTGCCGATCGTCTTCTTGATGTGCTCCGCGGTGGCCTCGCCGATGAGCAGATTGTGGTTGCGGCGGATATAGTTGATGATCGCCTCGTCCATCTTGTTGCCGCCGACCCGGATCGAGCGGGCGTAGACGATGCCGCCGAGGGAGAGGACCGCCACCTCGGTGGTGCCGCCGCCGATGTCGACCACCATCGAGCCGCTCGGTTCGGTCACCGGCAGGCCGGCGCCGATGGCCGCCGCCATCGGTTCCTCGATGAGAAAGACGCGGCGCGCACCCGCCGCCTCGGCGCTTTCCTGGATGGCGCGCCGCTCCACCGCCGTGGACCCCGAAGGCACGCAGATGATCACCCGCGGGCTGGCGAAGCCGCGCCTCGCGTGCACCCGACGGATGAAATGCTTGATCATTTCCTCGGCGACGTCGAAATCGGCGATCACCCCGTCGCGCAGCGGTCGGATGGCCTCGATGTTGCCGGGGGTGCGACCGACCATCTGCTTGGCCTCGTTGCCCACCGCCAGCACGTGCTTGCGCCCCCGGCTGTTGGCGATGGCCACCACCGAGGGCTCGTCGAGGACGATGCCCCGGCTCTTGACGTAGATGAGGGTGTTGGCGGTGCCGAGATCGATGGCGAGATCGGCGGAAAACAGTCCGAACAGACGTGACAGCATGATCAGCACGTCCCCGAGGGGGATTGCGGACAAAAGGAAGGAGGGGGTGCACCCCTCCGTTCCCGGCAGCGCATTTCTACCACAGCGCGCATCGAAGCTCCAAGGGCGCCGGAACCGGTCGGTCGTCAGGCGGTGAGGGCCGCTGGAGCGGTTCTACCACGTTTGGTTAACAGTTTGTTTAACGCCGCCAGATAGGCCCGGGCCGACGCCACCAACGTGTCGGTGTCCGCCGCCTGACCGTGCACCGTGCGCCCGTTTTCCTCCAGGCGCACGCTGACCACCGCCTGGGCGTCGGTCCCCTCGGTCACGGCGTGGATCTGGAAGAGCGGCAGCTCCGCCTCGTGCGGCACGATCGCCCGGATGGCCTTGAAGGTGGCGTCCACCGGCCCGTCACCGGTGGCCTCCGCCTCGCATCGCTCGCCGTCCACCTCCAGCACCATCCGCGCCCGCGGCCGGATGCCGGTGCCGCATTCGACCCGCAGCTCGGCGAGCCGGACCCGCTGATCGGCGGCCTGGATCTCGTCGTCGACCAGCGCCACGACGTCCTCGTCGAACACCTCCTTCTTCTTGTCGGCGAGGGCCTTGAAGCGGACGAAGGCCTCGTTGAGGGCGTTGTCGCCCAGCTTGTAGCCCAGCTCCTCGAGCTTCTTCCTGAAGGCGTGACGGCCCGAATGCTTGCCCAGCACCAGGTTCGACTTGACGAGACCGACATCCTCGGGACGCATGATCTCGTAGGTCTGGGCGTCCTTGAGGACACCGTCCTGATGGATGCCGCTCTCGTGGGCGAAGGCGTTGGCGCCGACGATCGCCTTGTTGGGCTGGACCTGGAAGCCGGTGATGGCGCTCACCAGCCGGGAGGCGCTCATGATCTCGGTGGTTCTGATCCCGGTCTCGTAGGGCAGGAGATCGGCCCGGGTGCGGATCGCCATCACGATCTCCTCGAGAGCGGCGTTGCCGGCCCGCTCGCCGATCCCGTTGATGGTGCATTCCACCTGCCGCGCCCCGGCCTCGACGGCCCGCAGCGAATTGGCCACCGCGAGCCCCAGATCGTTGTGGCAGTGGACCGAGATCACCGCCTTGTCGATGTTCGGAACGCTGTTCCGGATGTGGCGGATCAGATCGGCGAACTCCTCGGGATAGGCGTATCCCACGGTGTCGGGAATGTTGATCGTGCGGGCCCCGGCTTCGATGGCGATCTCGATGCAGCGGCAGAGGAAATCGCGTTCGCTGCGCGAGGCGTCCTCGGCGCTCCATTCGACGTCCTCGGCCCATCGCCGGGCCCGGGTCACGCTGTCGCGTACCCGCTCCAGCACCTCCTCGGGTTCCATCTGCAGCTTCACCCGCATGTGCAGCGGGCTGGTGGCGATGAAGGTGTGGATCCGCCCCCGTTCCGCCGGCTCCAGGGCCTCGCCGGCGCGGTCGATATCGGCGGCCGAGGCGCGGGCCAGACCGCAGACCACGCTGTTCCTGATCCGCTTCGCGATCTCGTGGACGGCCTTGAAATCGCCTTCCGAGGCGATCGGGAACCCGGCCTCGATGACGTCCACCCCCATCCTTTCGAGCTGTTCGGCGACGCGGAGCTTCTCGTCGATGGTCATCGAGGCGCCCGGCGACTGCTCACCGTCGCGCAGGGTGGTGTCGAAGATGATGATGCGTTCTCGATCCGAACCGGGACGGTTCATTTCCTGCTTCCTCGCGATGCAAGTAACGACACGATGTTTCGAGATCCCCCTGAGCGCACCTCGAAAACCGGCGGGCTCAGGGGCTCGTAAGTCGGAGAAGCAGGAGGTGCCGCGCGGCGGTGAGGAGGCGGCGCTCGACGACGACGGTACCCGATCCGGGGGCACCGGCTCCGGGCGCCCTCCCGGAACCCCGCGCAAAGGCCCGTTCGAAGCTGGTCGTCTCGCTGATCGGTCCGTCTCCGTTCCGGGGCGGCGTGTGGTGCGGCCCGTCCCCGTGGATATGAAGCTAAAGCGGCTTGGTTGTAAAGTGGTTAACGAACGCCGATCGGCGAACGGGAAGGATCGGAGGAGCCATGGAACCGGGAGAGGAAACGGTCGCGCGCGGCGAAGGTGATGTCAATCTGAGCCCGAGAAGGGAGGCCTATGTCGCGCAGCATCTCGACGCCGCGGCCGGGGAGATCCTCGCGGCCGATGCGCGCTGGTTTTTCCGGCAGTCCCTCTCCACCCCCTGTCTCGACGTCCTGGCATCGGCGCACGGCAGCCGTCTGGTCACCACTTCCGGCCATCGGCTCCTCGATTTCCACGGCAACGGCCTCCATCAGCTCGGCCACGGCCATCCGAAGGTGATCGCGGCCATCGAGCAGGCCCTGGCCGAGCTGCCCTTCTCGCCCCGGCGCTTCACCAACCGCTTCGCCGTCGCCCTCGCCGAGCGGCTGTGCGGGGCGATGGCGGAAGGGCCGTGGAAACTGCTGCTCGCTCCGGCCGGCGCGCTCGCCGTGAGCACCGCCGTCAAGCTCGCCCGCCTGGTCACCGGCCGTCACAAGATCCTCTCCTTCTGGGGCAGCTTCCACGGCGCTTCGCTGGACGCCATCTCGGTCGGCGGCGAACCGCTGTTTCGCCGTGGCATCGGCCCGCTGCTGCCGGCCACCGAGCACATCCCGCCACCGACCCGTGGCCGCTGTCGTTTCGGCTGTTCCGACGAAGAGCATTCCAACTGCCTCGCCTATCTCGCCTACGTGCTGGAGACCGAAGGCGACTTCGCCGCCCTGATCGCCGAGCCGGTGCGCTGGACGACCGTCGAGCTGCCGCCACCGGGCTACTGGCGGCGGGTGCGGGAGATCTGCGACCGTCTCGGGGTGCTGCTGATCTTCGACGAGATCCCCTCCTGTCTCGGCCGGACCGGCAGACTGTTCGTCCACCAGCAACTCGATGCCGTGCCCGACATTCTGGTCCTCGGCAAGGGGCTCGGCGGTGGCGTGTTCCCGCTGGCGGCGATGCTCGCCCGGGCCGCGTTCGACCGCTTTCCCGAAACCGCCCTCGGCCATTACACGCACGAGAAGTCGGCGCCGGGCTGTGCCGCCGCCCTGGCCGCGCTGGAGGTGATCGAGGAGGAGGATCTCTGCACCCGGGCGAGCCGCCTCGGGGCCATCCTGCTCACCCGTCTGGCCGCCCTTCGGTCACGCTTTCCGCTGGTCCGGGAGATACGCGGCATCGGTCTCCATCTCGGGGTCGAACTCCGCCAAGCGGACGGATCGCCGGCGGTCGAGGCCGCCGAAGCGGTGCTCTACGCCTGCCTCGATCGCGGCCTTTCCTTCAAGATCGGTGGCGGCAACGTGCTGGTGCTGAGCCCGCCCCTCACCATCCCCGAGAAAGAGCTGGAAGAGGCGCTCGCGATCCTCGAAGCGGCGTTCGAGGAGGTTTCCGATACCCCCTAGCCGCGGATCCGGCGCACCAGATCCAGCATGTTCCCGCCGAGGATGCGCCGGACCTCCTCCGCGCCGTAGCCGCGGGCGAGCAGCCCCCCGGTGATCTCCGGAAGCTGCTCGGGGGTGGCGAGGCGGATGCCGGATATGCCGCCCCGGTAGCCTTCCTCGGGTGGCCACCAGTAGGCGCGGTCGACCCCCTCCGGCAGGTCCCGCAGTCCGCCGCCCGGATATTCGTAGTCGAGAGAGATGCCGACATGGGCGATGCCGGCGCGTGCCACGTAATGGTCGATGCAGTCGAGGATGGCCGGGGTCCGGGCCTCGGGATCGGCCAGGAAGCGCCCGACCCCGGTGACGCAGATCACCCCGCCCGTGCGCGCGCAGGCCTCGATCTGCACTTCGGTGAGATTGCGACGGTCGTCGCGGATCGCCCGCGGATTGGCGTGGCTGAAGACCACCGGGCCGAGCCCCATGGCCATGATCTCGAGACTCGTGCGGTGACCGGTGTGGGAGAGATCCATCAGCACGCCGGCCCGGTAGATCTCCTCGACGATGCGCCGCCCGCTCGCGGTCAGCGGCACATCCTCGTCGTAACAGCCGCCGGCGAGCTCGTTGTTGCGGTTGTAGGCGAGATGGATCTGATGGACACCGAGATCGCGGAACAGCCGCACCATCTCCGGCCTGCCACGGAGCGGAACACCGCCCTCGAGATCGAAGGCGACGGCGAGCTTGCCCTCCCGCTTGGCCCGCAGGACCCCCTCGGCGGTGGCGGTGAACAGGAAGAGATCGGCGCGTCTTCCGATCTGCTCGCGGAAACTCGCGATCACCGGCAGGATCTGGTCGAGGGGGTTCATGTCCATGCCGATGTTGATGGAAACGAAGCTCGCCCCGGCCCTCCGGTGACGCTCGAGAGCGCCGAGATCGAAATCGGGGTGCAGGGGAACACAGCTGTGGGCGTCCCAGACGACGGCGCTCGCGTGGAGTTCGGCCGGCGTCATCCTCCCTCCCTGGCCTCCAGCCACGCCCTCACGATCTCGCGATGCCGTGCCCCGTCGTAGCTCGGAAAATGCCCGCCGTGGACGATCCGTACCGGAAGATCCAGGAGCCGCTTCATCGAGGCGAGATAATCGGCGGCATCGGAATGGTAGGTGTCCTCGATGAGCGGGCCGTCGTAGACGATGTCGCCGGAGAACAGGATCCCGGTCTCCCTTTCGAAGAGGGCGATGCCGCCCGGCGAATGGCCCGGCGTGTGGAGGACCTCGAACCGCCGGTCCCCGAGATCGAGGATGTCGCCGTCCTCGAGAATCCGGGTGGCCGGCGCCCCCTTGACCCGGTATTCCGCCGATCTGTAGGGGGCCGGCGGCAGCGCCTCGAAGATCTCGTCGGTGACATAGGGATCGGCCAGGGTCGCGGCGCGGGTGGGATGGGCGAGAATCCCGGCCTCCGCGGCATGGACCAGCCGTTCCGCGAATTCGTGATGACCGCCGATATGGTCGAAATGGGTGTGGCTGGCGACCGCGAGACAGGGCTTTTCCGTGACCAGCGGCACCTGGCGGCGCAGACTCACCACTCCCATGCCGCTGTCCACCAGCAGGTCGCGATCCCGGCCGCGGACGTGCCAGATGTTGCAGCGGTAGAACTCGCGGACGAAGGGCTCGTCGATCCAGGTGACGCCGTCGCCGACATGGCGCACCCGATACCATCGCTCCGCCGGTATCCGTCGCTTCACGTGCCGCTCTCCTCCGCCGGCAACAGGACCACCCGGGCGGGATCGAGATGGAGCCGCAGCCGGGCATCCGCCGGCAGGGCCGTCCCCTGCGGCAGATAGGCCAGGATCTCACCGCCGTCGAGGGCATCGAGGGCGATGCGGGCGCGCCGGTGGCTGCCGGAAAAGACGACCTCCCGCACCCGCCCCTCGCCGAGATCGACCGCCCCCGGCGGCGGGGAACCGCAGTCGAGATGTTCGGGACGGAAGCAGAGCTCGGCCCGACCCGCCCCGGCCCACCTTCCGCGCGCCGCCGAAACCGGCAGCCGATGGTGGCCGAAGGGACCGCGCACCAGGATCTCCCCGCCTTCGCGACGGACCTCGACCGCGACGAAATTGGCCTCCCCCATGAACGCCGCGGAAAAGCGCGAACGCGGCCGCAGATAGACCTCCTCCGGCGGCCCCCGATCCATCACCCGCCCGCCGTTCATGACCACGATCTCGTCGGCGATGGCCATCGCCTCCTCCTGATCGTGGGTGACATGGACGAAGGTCGTGCCGACCCGCCGCTGGACGGCCTTGAGCTCCTCCTGCATCTGCCGGCGCAGCTTGAGATCGAGGGCTCCCAGGGGCTCGTCGAGGAGCAGCACCTCGGGCTCGACGGCGAGGGCGCGTGCCAGGGCCACCCGCTGGCGCTGGCCGCCGGAGAGCTCGTGCGGCCTCCTGTCGAATGCCCCCTCGAGGCCGACCAGCCGCAGCATCTCCGCCGCCCGGGCCGCATGGGTGACCGGCACCGGGGCCGCATCCCACCGCGCAGGACGGGCCGGCACATCCGCGAAGACGGCGGGCCGGATAGTAGCGCTCGAACAGCGCACCGCCCGGTCCGGACCGCGGGTCGAATGCAGGCGGGACAAGGGCACCGTCCTGAGCTCGGATCTCCCGGTGGCTTCGGCCGTTCCGCGCCCTCGAACCCATGTCGCTCCGTCGCTTTCCCCCGACAGGGCGCGTCGCTACCGGGCCGTTTCGCCGTGCGGTCGCGTCGAGACCTTCGCCCCGACGCGCGGCCGCCTCTGGCAGGGCTGCCATTTCCGGTGTGGAACCACGGGACGATCCGGCGGAACATCTCTCCCGGGTTGCGGCCCGGAGGGGCCCGGTGAGCGATGCGGCGATCCGCCGGCCCGCCCCGCCTGCTACGCCCGGCACTGCGACGGGACGCCCCGCGTCCCTGCCCGGCCCGAGCGCTCCATCACGCCCGCAACCGGATCTCCCCCCTTCCGGAGCATGACGGCATTGGGCGGAACCCGCCCCGGCGCCGCGATCTCCCCAGCGCAACCTTTCCATCGTGCGCAGGATGGCGAGCAAACACCAACGAAGCGTTGAAGGGGCGTTCCTGGCTGATGCGCGCATGCGGAGATCGGATGGCCCGGCATTGCGGACGGCCTGCGCCGACCAGCGGCGCCGGTACGGGCTCGGGCTCGGCAAAGCTGCCGATCACTGTCTCCCCAGCTAAGTACCACCACTCGCAAGGCCAACGGGGCGCGGCCCGGGATGGGCAAAGCTCCCGGTCGCCAGCAACCCCGGGAACGGCCAGACCCGCGGGCGGCACACAGCCCACGGTTCGCCCCCCGATCCGAGGGCATGCGTCTCTCTCGCAACGAAATCTTTACCTCTGGGGAGCATCCTCGCAGCCGGTGGAACAGGCGCCGGCGCGAGGACTTCGGCCGCACCTTCTCCATCATCCGAAGGATGGACAGGACCGATCAAGAAAAGGTCGACTGCTGCCTGCGGATCGCGAGAACGCTCTTTGCAAAGCGCCGGACACGTCGGAGACACCAGGCACACCGGCCGAACCTCCGAAAGGTCCCCTTTCTTTCCCTGTCCGCAACGAAATCTTCACCTGTCCGCGGTACCCTCGCAACCGGTGGAACAGGTGCTCGCGCAGGAATCCCCGGCCGCAGCTTCTCCACCGTCCGCAGGATGCCACCGCGAGGTCGAGAAAGGGGCAACGGATGATTCTCGCCAACACGCAGGGAAGAATGCCGGTGTCGGGAGCGGCACGTCGGAATGCCGGGGCTGGTCGTGCGGGCTTTCGTGGCCAGCGCCGATGCGACGGTTTCAGGGTTCGGGTTCGGACCGCGCCTTTTCCAGGGCCTTCCGCACCACCTCGGGAGAGAACAGGGCCCGGATCTCACGGACCGTGTCTACGGTGCAACAGATCAGCTTGCGACGTGTCTCCTCGCTGCGCTCGACGATCGAAACCGGTTCCGGATAGTATCTGGCGACGCGAGGGTATTTCCGATTTTCGGCGAGATTCCAATTACCGTTGGAAAGGGTTTCGCCTGCCATCTCCCGCAATGCACCCATCGCCCGCCACGCGATCTCGGGCGGGTCGGTGCGAAGTTCGTAAGCGACCCGGTATCCGTTTTTCGTGAACGCCAGTTCGATCCAACCCTCGGAAATCCCTCCGGACAGGACGAACCAATTGGAGTTCGAGAATTTTCGCGCTGTCGTGAAACCGCCTTTCCTGAGCGGTTCGAGTACCGCCTCCCAGAACTGCGCATAGGCACGACCGCGTTCGCCGGTCCCGGTTCCCCGGGCAGCACCCGACCAGCCATCGGGGAGAACGACCGGCCGGAACATCGGCGCTGGAGGCGAATCTTCGATGCGTACGAGAGAAAATTCGACAGCGAAGAAATTCAGTTCTTCGGCCGTCTGTTCGTTGAGCCAGGAGAAGACACGACGATGTTCGTCGCGAAATCGGGTGGCAATCCAGACCACGCCCCGCGCACCGAGACCCGCGGCGTAAACCAGCGCCTTCCCGAGATGATCGTGGTCGGTGGAAGAGAGCTGACACTCGATGACGAGACGCCGATCCCTCCCGATCTCCCGGACGACGAGATCCGCGAAAAAATCACCGATAGGTACTTCCCGCCCGAGTAGATCGAGATCGATACCGAGCGCATCTCCCAGTACGTCAAGATTCTCTCCGAGCCACGCGGAAAAGTCCCGCGACTCGTCCGGAAAAGTTTTCCGGATGTCACAGTAATCCAGGCGCGCCAATTTCGCTGTCGGCATCCCGGAATACCGAGAATCCGTCAGGCCGTTGCTCGAGCAGCCATCTCCCCCAGGGCCCCCTCCACCGCCTGGAGCGCCTCCCGGGCCTTGGCGCCTTCGGGGCCGCCGCCCTGGGCGAAGTCGGGGCGGCCGCCGCCGCCCTTGCCGCCGAGCGCCTGCACCCCGGCCCGCACCAGCTCGCGGGCATCGAGGCGGTCGGTGAGATCCTTGGAGACCGCCACCACCAGCGCCGCCTTGCCCTCGTTGACGGCGACCAGCGCCACCACCCCGCTTTCGAGCTTTCTGAGGACGGCATCGGCGGCGCTTCGAAGCTCCCTGGGCGGCACCCCTTCGAGCACCCTTCCGGCGAACTCGATGCCGGCCACCTCCCGGACTGTCTCCTCGCGCGGGCCGCCGGCCAGGGCCAGCCGGCGCTTGAGGTCCGAGACCTCGCGCTCGAGACGGCGGCGCTCCTCGAGAAGCTGGTCGAGGCGTTCGGGGGTCTGTTCCGCCGGCACCTTGAGGGCATGGCCGATCGCGGCCAGCAGATCCTCGCGCTCGCGCACATATGTGACCGCGAGCGCCCCGGTGAGCGCCTCGATCCTGCGGATGCCGGCACCCACCGCGCTTTCGGAGATCAGCCGCACATAGCCGATATCGCCGGTGCGCGAAACATGGGTGCCGCCACAGAGCTCGATCGAATAGGCCTCGCCCGGGGCCTTCTCGCCCATGGTGACGACCCGCACCTCCTCGCCGTATTTCTCGCCGAACAGGGCCATGGCCCCGGCCGCGATGGCCTCCTCCCGGCCCATGATGCGGATCAGGACTTCGCCGTTCTGACGCACGAACGCGTTGACCTCGTCCTCGAGCGTGGCGAGCTCCTCGTGCGAGACCGCCCGGGGGTGGGAGAAGTCGAAGCGCAGCCGGTCGGGCGCCACCAGGGATCCCTTCTGGGTCACATGGCCGCCGAGATGGCGCCGCAGCGCCGCGTGCAGGAGATGGGTGGCGGAATGGGCGCGCCTGAGGGCGAGACGCCGCTCGTTGTCGATCACCAGCTCGGCGATCCGGCCCGTTGCGATCTCGCCCTTCTCCACCTTGCCGATATGGACATGGAGATCGCCGAGGAGCTTCTGGGTGTCGGTCACCCGGACCCGCGCCTCGCCCACCCGGATCCAGCCGGTATCGCCGATCTGGCCGCCGGATTCGCCGTAGAACGGGGTCTGGTTGACGAGGATGCGCACCTCCTCACCGGGCCCCGCCCGCTCGACCCGCTCGCCGTTCCGGAGGATGGCCAGGATCCTGCCTTCCGCCTTCGGCGCCACATAGCCGACGAATTCGGTGGGGCCGAATTCCTCGCGGAGCTCGAACCAGATGCGTTCCACCGCCTCCGCGCCGGAGCCCTTCCAGTGCTTGCGGGCTTCCTCGCGCTGGCGCTGCATGGCCCGCTCGAAGCCCTCGACATCGACGCTGCGGCCCCGGCCGCGCAGCACGTCCTGGGTGAGATCGAGGGGAAAGCCGAAGGTATCATAAAGCTTGAAGGCGATCTCGCCGGGCAGCGGCGCCCCGTCGGGGAGCCTGGCGAGAGCCTCCTCGAGAAGCTTCAGGCCGCGCTCGAGGGTGCGCCGGAAGTTGGTCTCCTCCAGCTTCAGGGTCTCGCGAACGAGGGGTTCGGCGCGCACCAGCTCAGGATATGCCGTACCCATCTCCTCCACCAGCGCCGGCAGCACCCGCCACATCAGGGGTTCGGCGGCGCCCAGCATGTGGGCATGGCGCATGCCGCGGCGCATGATCCGCCGGAGCACGTAGCCGCGT
>Ga0256839_1001607_pt1 | contig 26991 bp, 28 predicted proteins | sample 354166metaG_FD_185968 | JGI IMG/M metagenome (GOLD analysis project Ga0256839, IMG submission 185968) | Hydrothermal vent microbial communities from Mid Atlantic Ridge, Atlantic Ocean - 354-166 | ecosystem: Environmental > Aquatic > Marine > Hydrothermal vents | place: Atlantic Ocean: Mid... | reverse complement strand
ATATATTTCATCATAAACGTGCATGATAGCCCCACCAGGGTAACCAAATACTGTGGTTACGCCTTCAGCGATGATTGCTTCACATACCATTTGTGCACCAGACATTTGTCCCATTACGCACTCCATTTGTTGTATTTTATTTATTGTGGATTATAGCTAAATATTATTATAATGTACTTTCTTACTTGATAAAAAATGTTATTTGACATTTTTTGACATTCTTCTACTATACTTCTGCCATGAAGTGTGAACGTTGTTTTTCCTTTTTTTCATTTTAACACCGTTTATTGTAAAATCACACTTCTAAAGTCTTTTAGCAAGTAAGAAGATGAAGTTTTTATCCCCAATATTTTACTCCATCTTTTTTACTTGCTGAGAGCACCTTTTGAACACGCGTCTAATGCAACTCCTTCACGTAAACCATCGTCAATCACTACACATGTATCAACTTCCAACATCATATAAATCTGTTTATAAATGAGTATCCCCGCAGCGATAAGGTCTGAACGTCCTGTACCTACAGCTATCTCACGGGCTTTAAAATGCATATCTAAAAGTTTGTTCAGAAAAAGATCTAAATCATCTATACTGAGTGATATTCCATTAATTTTATTTGCATCATAGGTTTCATAATTTAAACCTAATTTCATAGCTGCTACAGTTGTGGGTGTCCCTGCTGTGGCTACAAAAGAGCTAGGTTTACCTTTGGTTGCGTAGATTTCAACACAAAAACGTTGCATATCTAGCATCTCTCGAGGCAATGCTTTTTCGATGTTTTCTAAGTTTTCATAACTTTGAGCGATAGTCACTATGCCCACAGGAAAACTTTTACTCACGCTCTCCTTTCCATAGTGAAAGATAAGCTCCGTTGACCCACCACCAATATCTACTAACACAAAGGTGTCTGAGGCATAGTGTAACTTTTTGAGTCTATTTTCAACAGCAAGCAAGGTAAGACGTGCCTCTTCATCACCAGATATAATCTCAAGTTCTACACCTGTGGCTTGTTTTATCTGTCTGAGTACTTCATCTGAGTTAGATGCACGACGTACTGCTTCTGTTGTCACTGCTCTTATGTTGTGTCCAAAAAACTCTAGCTGTGATTGTGCCTCGTGGAGTGCAGCTATCACTCTTTGTACAGCTGCATCATTGATGGTGCCAAATTCTGCTAAACCGTCTGCAGTTTTTACTACTTTTTCGTAAGCATACAGTTGTTTTTCACTCTTGCAGTCGTAGGCTAAGACACGAACCGTGTTTGAGCCTAAATCTATAGCTATCATCAATGTCCCTCAGAAAAAGTAAAGCCACCTTCTGTAAGCTTTTGGCGTATCTGTTCTTGATGCTCGACTCCTTTAGTCTCTAGCGACACAGAGACATGGGCATCACCAAACTCTAAATCTGTAGAGGTTCTGTCGTAGCCTATTTGGACGATGTTGGCTCCGATGTTTGTGAGTATGCCTGTAAACTCTTGTAAAGACCCTGGTCTATCTACTAGAAGTACTTGGAGTTTCATCTTGCGTGCTGACTTCATGAGTCCTTTTTCTATGATGAGTGAGAGCATGGTGACATCTATGTTTCCGCCACTAAGTACTACAGCGACCTTGGAACCCTTAGGCAAATCTATCTTACCCTGCATCAGTGCTGCTACACCTACTGCTCCTGCTCCCTCTACCAAAACTTTTTGTTTCTCTAGTAAAAAGAGTATGGCTGCAGCTATCTCATCTTCACAGACTGTCTCAAAAACATCTACATTATCTAAGATATATTCTAAGGTTTTTTCAGAAGTATCACGCACCGCAATACCATCTGCAATGGTACGCACAGAGAGAGTGTCTATGGCTCTAGAAGCATCATAAGACTCTTTCATCGCTGGAGCTCCTGCAGCTGAGACAGCAATGACTTTAGTTATGGGGCTTAATTCTTTAGCTGCTAGTGCCATACCAGAGATGAGTCCACCTCCCCCAACAGGTACTATGAGAGCATCAATCAAGTCAAGTTCTTCTAGCATCTCTAGTGCTATTGTCCCTTGTCCTGCCATGACTTCATCATCGGTAAAAGGGTGCACGAATGTATGTTTATTTACTTCGCCATATTCTACTGCATAGGCATACGCTTCATCATAGTTAGTACCTTTAAGTATGACACTGGCACCTAGCTCTTTGACACCTTGTATCTTAGTCAGGGGTGTGGACTCAGGCATTACAATAGTCGCTTCTATCTCAAAATGTTTTGCCGCATACGCCACACCTTGCGCATGGTTACCTGCGGAGGCTGCTACTACGCTAATGGCATTGGTTTGTTTTTCTATTTGTTGTTCTACAAGTGAGGCTATTTTATTAAATGCCCCTCTTAGTTTAAAGGCACCTGTGTGCTGAAGGTTCTCTTTTTTTAAGTAAACCTCATAGCCTGTCAATTTACTAAGTGTTGGTGCGTATGAGAGAGGTGTGTTATACACAACATCCTCTAGTCTTCGCTGTGCTTGTTTTATCATGTTTAAGTCTAACATTACGTTTTCCTAGATATTATATTCGAACGAATTATATCACAAAAGGAAAGACAAAATGGAATGTGAACTCCCACGTATAAACTCCAATGCTGATGAGATGAAAAAGTATTTTGAAGAAGCCAAAACTATCGCAGTGATAGGTGCTTCACCAGATCCTAGTAAAGCCTCACATCATGTCGCAGAGTATTTACGTGATGTAGGGTACACTATGATACCTGTCTACCCAAAAGGTGATGAGATACTAGGTCAAAAAGTCTATAGAAGCCTAATAGAGATAGACGTACCCGTAGACATGGTAGTAGTCTTCAGAAAACCAGCAGCCCTTGATGCTATAGCAGACGCAGTCATAGCAAGAGGAGATGTAAAAACCTACTGGACACAACTAGAGCTCATCAACAATGACGCGGCACAACGTGTAAAAGATGCAGGTATTCATGTGGTACAAAATTATTGTGCGATGGTGGAGCATAAGTTACTCTTTGATTAAAAACACCCCACTCTCCACATGTGCAGTATGTGGAAACTGATCAAACATAGCGGCATCTATAACTTTATGTGTCTTACACAATGTCTCCAAGTCTCTAGCCAATGTCTCTGGGTTACAGGATATATAGATAATATTTTCTATATTTGAGATAAGTTCTATGGTTCCTTCATCTAAACCTGCCCGTGGTGGGTCAACCAACACAGTAGAAAAGTCATAAGATGCTAAATCTATACGTGCAACTCTATTAAATGCTCTTGTGCCATTAAGTGCTTCTGTCATCTCTTCTGATGCGAGTCTTGCAAAGGTGATATTTGTAATGCCATTTAACTCACAGTTTTCAAGTGCTGCTTTTATGGAGCCTTTGCTTATCTCCGTAGCCAAAACTTCATCAAAATAATGTGAAAGTGGTAAAGTAAAGTTACCTAGTCCACAATAGGCTTCTAAAAAATCACCATGTTTTACTGTTTTGGCTTGCTTGATAGCCCACTCTATCATCTTTATATTTACTGCTGGATTTGGCTGCGTGAAACCACTTTCGTACTCAACATAGGTAACAATCTTTCCATCTATGTCAAGTTTTTCTGTGACAAATTCATCACTTAAAATGACCTTTTGTTTACGGCTTCTTCCCATTACCTTACAAGAGAGTTCAGACTCTAAATTTTTAGCTTCTTTACTCCATGTGTCATCTAACTTTCTATGGTATAACATGGTAATGAGACATTCATCCGTAGTAGTGGCTAAAAACTCTACTGCGAAAAGTTTCTTTTTTAGTACATCTTGTGAAGCATTTATTTTTTTTAAAAGTCGCCACATACGTTTTTCTATGGGGAGTATGACTTTAGGGCACTCTTCTATGTTTATGGCACCATCTTTACTACTGTTGCCCATAGCATAACTACATATGTCACCATCATGCCAAATGCGAAACTCTGCACGTGCTCTATAGTGTGAAATGGGTGAGTCGAAGACTTCTATGGTTTTTTTATAAAAAGGCTTCAGTAGTGTGACTACCTTACTCTCTTTTTGTGCCAATTGTTCTTCATAGCTATATGCATGAAGCCCACAAGATCCACAAGTTCCAAAATGTTTACAAGTCACAGCTAACCTTCATTTAATTTAAGTAGGCATTATTTTATCATAAATAATAAAATATTTTTGACTTTTTCTGACAATTTTTTAGCTATAATCTCACTATTAAAATTTTCACCTTCTTAATACTAAGGAATATACTATGTCAATATCTGTTGTAATACTTGCTGCTGGAAAAGGTAGCCGAATGAAATCTTCTACCCCTAAAGTACTTCATGAAATCTCGGGAAAACCGATGCTCTTTCATGCCATTGATGCTGCACAAAAAGTATCTGATGATATTACAGTTGTACTCTTTCATCAAGCCAAGCGTATACAAAAGCAAGTTGAAGCACAGTACACAAACATACACTTTCATATGCAAGATGCCCAAAAATACCCGGGCACTGGTGGTGCGATGAAAGGTGTGAAAACCCAAAATGCACGCACACTTATACTCAATGGTGATATGCCTCTCATTACCAAAGACTCACTTTTAGCACTCACTGCTGGTGACGCAGAGATTAATATGTCAGTTATAAAACTTGAAGACCCTAGCGGCTACGGTCGTGTACTCATAGAAAATGAAAAAGTACAAGAGATAGTGGAACAAAAAGACTGTAATGATGCACAACTTCAAACAAAAACAGTCAATGCCGGTATCTATGCAGTAAATACTGCTGTGCTTGAGAAATATATTCCTCTATTAGACAATAACAATGCACAAGAAGAGTACTACCTCACAGACATCGTAAAAATGGCTGTAGATGAAGGAAAAACAGTACACCCTGTGTATGTTGAAGAAGAAGAGTTTAAAGGTGTAAACTCAAAGTTTGACCTCTCTGCTGCTGAAGAAATAATGCAAAAACGACTCAAAACTTTTTGGATGCACTCGGGGGTTACTATGCGTTTACCTGAGACTATTTACATCGATTCACGTGCTACATTTGAAGGTGAGTGTATGTTAGAAAATGGCGTGAGTATCCAAGGGGCATCTCATATCATTGCTTCTCATATAAAAACACATTCTATTATTGAAGATTCACATATAGAAAACTCTGATGTGGGGCCTATGGGCAGAGTACGTCCTCACTCAAAACTCATAGATACACATATAGGTAACTTCGTTGAAGTGAAAAAATCAACACTCACTGGGGTTAAAGCTGGACACTTAGCTTATATAGGTGATGCAACAATTGATGAGGGTACAAATATTGGTGCAGGGATGATTACTTGCAACTATGATGGGAAAAACAAGCACCAAACTATTATTGGTAAAAATGTCTTTATCGGTTCAGATACACAAATCGTTGCTCCTGTGACTATAGCTGATGACGTGATTATCGCCGCAGGTACTACGGTCAATAAAAATGTAGAAAAAGGAAGCTTAGTCATTTCAAGAACAGAGATGAAAACAGTCAAAGATTTTTTCTATAAGTTCTTTAACAAAGACGCTTAGGTATAGCATGCATATTGATTTGACAGGAAAGTCTATACTTTTAGGGGTAACAGGGAGTATCTCTGTCTATAAAGCATGTGATTTGGCACGGCTGTTTATAAAATCAGGTGCAAATGTACATGTGATTATGACTCCCTCAGCTGAACGTTTTGTCTCAGCCCTTACTTTTGAAGCACTAACTAGGAACCCTGTACTTACTGAAGATTCTGAATCATGGAGTTCTACACTTAACCACATAGACATAGGCAAACTTTGTGATGTTTTTGTCATAGCCCCTACTACTGCAAACACGCTTAATAAACTAAGCCAAGGCATCGCAGATAACATTCTTACGCAAACCGTACTTGCTTTTAAGGGCGAGGTACTTATAGCTCCTGCTGCAAATACGCAAATGCTTGCAAATCATCACACAGATGAAAGCCTAAAAAAACTTCAAACCGCAAACTACACGCTCATACAGCCCCAAGAAAAACTACTCGCTTGTGGTGACACAGGCAATGGTGCTTTAGCCGAACCTAGTGAGATGTTTTTTGCTGTTGCAAGAGCACTTCTTAAAGAATCTTTTTGGGAAGGAAGACCTGCCATAGTGACAGGTGGCGGTAGCAGAGAAAAAATTGACGAAGTACGTTACGTCTCTAACTTCTCTTCTGGGAAAATGGCAAAGGCACTTTGTTTATCACTCTACCTCAAGGGTGCAAAAGTACACTACATTACTTCTATGGGTATAGAAGGCTTACCACTAACCATAACTAGCAATAACTTTGAAGATGCAAAGGCTCTTTTATCTCTTACACAAAAAGCACTAGTGCTTGCAAAAAAAGATGCAACCCTTGAGCCTTATTTGTTTATGGTGGCAGCGGTAGCTGACTTTACGCCAGAGTCTCCCAAAGTTGGAAAAATAAAAAAATCATCCATAGGTGAAGCGTGGGATATTAAACTCATACAAACTCCTGATATTCTCTCAAATTTAGATAAATCAGGCACAAAAACGATTGGCTTTAAAGCAGAGATGGACACTAACAAGGGACTAGAGAACGCCAAGAACCTTTTAAGACAAAAAAATGTTGATGCTGTGTGCTATAATCTTCTTAAAGATGCTAAAAGTTTTGGTGGTGATGAAAATGAGATTACCTTTATTACGAAAGATGCACAGATACTTCTAGGACGTTCAGATAAACTAACGCTCTCTTTTAAAATCATAGATGAAGCACAAAAAATAAGTACTAAAGTGACAAAAAAATAATGACAGAAGAAAACCCTTTAAGACATCTAGCAATCATCATGGATGGCAATGGAAGATGGGCCAAAGAGCGTGGGCTAAAACGTACTAAAGGACATGAAAAAGGTGCAGATGCCATTCGTGACATTACGACCTATTGTGCTGACCATCCTAGCATTGAGACAGTTACATTTTATGCCTTTAGTACAGAAAATTGGAAACGTCCCAAGCTTGAAGTTGAGTTTCTTATGAAACTTTTAGATACCTACTTGAGAAAAGAGTTGCCTGTGTATCAAAAACATAATGTACGTTTTCAAGCTATTGGTGATATGGATGGATTTTCTAAACCTCTACAAAAACGTATTAAAGAGACAGAAGAACTGACAAAAGACAATACTTCTCTCACGCAAGTCTTAGCATTAAACTATGGTGGACGAGCTGAGATTGTCAGTACTGTAAATACCCTTATACAAGAAGGCAAAACTGCTCTTAGTGAAGAAGATATATCTCGAGGATTGCAAACGCCATACTCAGACATAGACCTGCTCATACGTACCTCTGGAGAAGAACGCATTTCTAACTTTTTATTGTGGCAGATATCATATGCAGAATTTTATTTTACTCCTACACTATGGCCTGATTTCAAGACACAAGAACTAGATAATATCATCACAAATTATACGCAACGTACAAGACGCTTTGGAGGTGTTAAATGATAGAAATTAAAATAGGTACCATGGTATTCATCTTTGGCATTATGATAGGTTCATTTCTTAATGTCGTGATTTATCGTATACCCAATAATGAAAGCATCGCCTTTCCTGCTTCTAAATGTCAATCTTGCCAAACACCATTAAAGTGGTACCATAACATCCCTATATTTTCATGGTTGCTTCTTGGTGGCAAATGTGGGTTTTGTAAAGACCCTATAGCTAAGCAATATCCTATAGTAGAATTTATCACAGGTCTCATATTTGTAGCACTCTACATGAAAACAGGATTAGTATGGTATTTACCTTTTGTAGCAGCCTCTTTTGCTACACTTTTTGCTTTAGTAATGATAGACTTCAAATACATGGCTGTTCCAGACTCTATAAACTTTGTTGCCCTTGCCTTCGCATTGGTACAACCAGAGTTTCTTAATGCTCTTATGTATGCAGCAATCGCCGCTGGAGGGCTATACCTTGTGGGTCTTCTCTCTTCTTTTATTGCCCGTAAACAGGCTATGGGTGGTGCAGATGTTATTGTTGCAGGCACTATGGGTGCACTGCTTGGTTTTCCGAACTTCTTTGTGGCTATCTTTCTCTCAGCCATGCTCGCCATCATACCTGCTATGATATGGAGAGATAAAGGTGTACCTTTTGTGCCTTTTTTAGCATTGGCTACATTCATAGTATACCTCTATGACACACAGGCATCACAACTATTGGATACTATTATTTATGGTTAATGTTAGAGGGTATGTATCATCAAATTTTACGAAATCATTTCTGACGATATTTTTACCTTTTTTTCTCATCATATCACTGGTTTTTCTTGTAAAGATATCCTCACTTACCTCAAAAATACAAATTAATTTTACAGAAATACTCAAGCTTTATAGCTATTCTATACCTGATATTATTTTTTATACACTTCCTATCTCATTTGTTGCGGCTCTCTCCAATGTACTTTTAAGACTTTCTCAAGACAATGAGCTCATAGCTCTCTACTCCTTAGGACTTAAAGCAAGTAAAGTTTTAAAACCTCTTTTACTGCTTGGCATTTTATTTTCCCTTTTACTTGTAGTTATTTCGTTTTTGGCTATGCCATTAACTAAACAGTTGAATAAAGCATTTATAACCTCTAAGAAGTCCGAAGCAAAGCTTAACATTGTTCCAGGAAAATTAGGACAAAAATTTGGTAACTATTATATATATGTCAAAAAAAAAGATGGTGATACTTTTCATAATCTAGTTATCTATAACCGTACTAAAAAAAATGAAGAACAGTTCTTTTCATCACAAGAAGGGAAACTAAACAAAAAAAACAATATCACATCCCTACTCTTAAATGATGGCTATGGCTATACTTATACAGAGGAAAAACTACAACAAGCTAAATATAAAAGCCTTGAAGTATTTGATACTACCAAAACACAAGCATTTACTTTTGAAGATATTGTAGAGTTATGGAGTAAAGCACGCACAAATGATTGGATGTTAAGGAAAGTTCTCTTTTTTGCTTTTGTAAGTCTTATTCCTTTTTTATCTGTATATCTAGTAGCCTCATTTTCCATGATTAACCCTCGTTATCAAAAAAACTACTCCGCAATAGTAATTTTTATTACCACCTTAAGTTTTTATATTTTTGCATCTTCTTTACAAAAATGGGGCACTATACCCATGTTATTTGTCCTTATTATTATTTTATTTTTCTTAGGAAGATGGCTCTTTAAAAAACGTGTTTCAAGGTACTTTTAGTGGCTCTACTGCAACGTGTTAAAGCTGTCATAGCCTATGATGGTTCAGTTTATTATGGTTTTCAAAAACAAAAATCTACCACTAACACTATTACCCATGACATAGAACAGGTACTAAGCTCCTTACACATAGAAAGTAATATCGTAGGTTCTGGCCGTACCGATGCAGGCGTACATGCCACAGGACAAGTCATACATTTTGATATTCCAGCATACTGGGAAGACCTAGAAAAACTCACACTCAACCTAAACAGAAAACTCACACATATACATTTTAAACATATTACACATGTAAATTCAGAATTTCATGCACGTTTTTATGCAAAAAAGCGTCTGTATCGTTATGTATTTAAAACTACCCAGCCTTCTGTTTTTGAACAAAAATACATATCTAACTATCCCTCCTTCGATGCAGAAATACTAACTAAAGCACTTGAGTGCTTTAAAGGTAAACATGATTTTGATATGTTTCGAAAGACTGGTACCCATACACATACAAGTATAAGAGAAATATATAAAGCCTACTATATGCAAAAAGAAAACTACCATTTCATATACTTTGAAGCAAATGGTTTTTTACGTGCTCAAGTACGTATGATGATAGATGCTTCTATGCTCTGTGCAACATCTAAACTTACCATAAAACAACTACAAGAACAACTAAACAGACAAATAAGGCATACCACAAACCTTGCACCTGCTGAGGGATTATACTTAGCAAGGGTTCTTTACTAATGCTCACTACCTTTCTTTCACATTGTTTGGTTAAAATATGCCTATGAAAACTTTATTACTGCTCGTTATTTCAATCTTTATCTATGCTGATGCTTCTATGGAAGAGCTCTACTTAAAAAATGCTTGTAACTCTTGTCATGGTATGTATGGTGAAGGTATGGGAGCCAGTCCTAGACTACAAGGTGTAAGTGAAGAGATACTTCTAAGACGTCTTAAAGATTTAAAACAAGGCATTACACGTTCTGCCAATGGTGCTATTATGGTTTCTTTTGCTCAAGCATTAGATGAAAACCAAACCGTAGAAATGGCTAAGTATCTTTCAAATTTAAAAACAAAAATACCTGATGATAGATATGATATAGAATATGACCCTGCAGGAGATGGCGGGTCATAAATAGTTAATGGGTTTGGATTTTAAGCTTTTCCATATCTGAAGTAATATCTTTAAAAGAGTCTTCAAACTTTTTGAGTACTTTTTCTGATTGGCTTGTTTCTTTCCCTTCAGGAACTTTAATAGCTGATGTTTCTTGTGACACCTCTTTTAAAGTTTTATCCTTTATAGGTTTATCCGTCATTACATCCTCTGTGTTGGTAGTAGTAGAGGTAACCTCAGTTTTTAATGCTGTATTTTTATCATCTACCTCAGAAATAGTTTGTTCACTCTCGCTCTTACTTGGTTGTGTTACAGTAGTAGTCATTTTTGATACTGTTTCATTTTCTATAGATTTTGGTTTCTCTACTTTTTGTGGCTCTTCTTTCGTTTCTACTTCTTGTTTCGCTTGAGCCTCTTCAAGTGCATCCTGAGCATCAAAAAGTTTATCATCTAAAACTTTTACTCTCTCTACATTTGCTCCATACTCATAAACAAGTTCACCACCATCTTTACCTTGTTGAAACGTAACAACTATAAATCCAAGTAGCATAAGGAAAAAGAGTACCTTAAAAAACTTTTTACCAGTCATTGCCAATAATTTGAAAAAAAGTAACGCCACTGATGCCACTAACAGATACGTTCCTAAAAGTTTATGAAATTTAAGCTCTGTCTGACCTTCTGCAGGCAATAAATCATATGCCTCTTTTCCATCAACCACTCCAGTAAAATATGCAGCTGCAAATGCTATAACAGTTAAAATAAGAAGCATAAATGAAAAAACACCTATACTTTTACGTTTTGCAAAAAGGTTATAAAATTCCAATAATAATACAATCACAGGAAGGACAATAGCAAAGTGATCTATACTAGGATGGAGCAATACAGGAATGTCAAAAGGTAGGTCTATTTTTGGGAGGGGGAGTTCAGGTAATGTCATGGGTATGTCCTTTTTTTTAAATAAAATTGATTATAGCATTAAAGAGGTTTCACTACAACCATAATCACAATAATCATCATAAGTATTGTAGGTACTTCATTGTAAAACCTAAACCATTTTCCACTTTTGTACTGTGGATTTTCTATAAGTTTTTTACGAAGATTTTCCAATGAAAAGTGATATGTAATTAAAAATACTAAAAAAAGAAGTTTGACATGCATCCATCCACCAGATGAAAAAATGCCAGGGTTGAGATATAACATTACCGCACCAGAAAGTATGGTAGCCCACATTGCTGGTGTACCTATAGCTTTGTTGAGTATATATTCTTGTCTCTGCACTACTTTCACAAAACCTTCATTGTCACCATTTTCACTATGATACACGAACAATCTAGGCTGATAAAACAACATTGCCATCCAAGAGATAAAACTCATCACATGAAATGCTAAAATCCAAGAATAATATGCCATATTTTTACTCCATCACTGTAAAATCTTTTTTGCTATACACGACTAATTGTGCTTTCTTATAATACCCTAGATGTGCATAGTGTATCTTTATCTTAGAGCCATTTTTAGGTGTCAATTTTTTCTTTTTAAAATATATGGGTACTTTTTTATCTCCAATATATAAATGGCGTTTTTTATAGATACCTGTTATGCCTGTGATTACTTCATTTTGTTGAAGTGCGTCTAAGCTAGGAGCATGTTTCATATATACACTAGTATCTACTTTTCCCTTCTGCTTTAACTTATATGCCGAAGTTACCTCTTTTAGTCCTTTATAAGTTTTAAGGGCATCTACCAAGAGGTTATATTTATACCCCTCTTTTAGTTTTGTTGCACAACCATAAAGCAGTATTCCTCTACCATTTGGGCTTTGTTTTACTATTGCATTACGTCCACGTTTAAGTACTACAACAACATCTTTTAGTTCTACTTGTCCACGTAAAATTTCTACTTCATATAAATATTCTATGGTCTTGTTTTTTATAATTTTATGAGGTTTTTTTCCATCCCCTTTGTATGCTGTAGTATCAAAATACGCATATATGGGCAAATGGTCAGAGTAGCCTTTTGCCATATGTTTACCATTTTTATATCGCCATCTATTGATGTACCCACGTTTAGTAAACAGGTACTTCGCTTTAAAAACCCCAAAAGAGTCATTGACATAGTCAATTCCCTTACCATTAAACATATGCTTAGGTAATACTATCTGATCTAAGCTAGATTTTTTACCATAAAATTTATAGGACCATCGCTTATCTACCTCTAGTTCTTTCCACAGGGTATAGTGCCATTGTGGTTTTGCATGTGGCATTTCATACTCTTGAATTTTAGTCTTTAAAATGTCAGAAAATCCTGTTTTCCCTCCTGTATCGTTTATCTTATCATCTAATGTCAAGTATGCATTATAGTCTGAGTTAAAGTCACCTAATATAATGTATTCTTTACTTGGTGAAAGTTTGGCTATACGTACTTGCAATACTTTGGCGTATCTTATACGCTTACTTTCATAGCCCTTGTACGCTTTTGATTTCCAATGATTGACAAATAGTTTTACTGTTTTGCCTTGTATATCCACATCCACTTCAAGTATGTTTCTCACACGAGGAGAGTAGCTTACTTGTAGATCTTTTTGTTTTTTCAGTGGGTATCTAGAAAGCAGTGCTACTTGTATAGCAGCACCTTTTTTAGAAGTCATAGCACTGTATTTATAGCCACAGCCTACTTTTTTTAGTCTCGTAATTAGCTGCTTGAAAATATGTTTATTTTCTATCTCTTGAAGTCCAATAATATCTGCATCTATGTCACATATAACTTCAGCTGTATGGTTGAGTTTTATCTCTACCATACGCTTATTCCAATTATGTTTACCTGGGATATACTCTTCATATTCACTACCTTGATATACGGCATCAAAAAGGTTTTCTACATTATAGGTGGCAACTTTAAATGGTTTAGAAAGTACCAATATGGGGAATAAAAGAAGTAATACATAATGCAATAGAGTATCCTAAGTTTTGATACTATTGTAGCAGATTTATAACATAATACTACAAAAGTATGTCAAAGTGACATACTTTTTATGGTTATGTCTATTTAAACATTTTTCCTAACATATCCATGGCACCACCTGTACCACCTACTTGTGCTAACATATCTTCTATCATAGAGCCTTCACCAGAAGTTGCTTGGTCTACAACTTGTGGTAAAGCATCAGCTAATGCCCCTTTAGCTGAGTCTTCAGAGAGTCCTAAAGATGAAGCAAATTCAGAGATTTTGTCTGCACCTAAAAGGTCTGTGATTTGGTCCATAGAAATAGATGCGTTCTCACCATTACCTAGCCACGAACCCACAATTTCACCTAGTCCATTTTCGCCAAGTCCACTCACTAATGAACCCAGGTCTAAACCACCCTCTGAGTTACTAAGTAGCCCACTAAGAGCATCTGTTATCGTACTTGTGTCTAAACCTGTTGTCGCATCATCGCTGTTACCCTGTATAAGCGAAGCACCTGTTTTTAGTAAGTCCATTAAATCCATAGTTATATCCTTAAAGTTGAGATACTGTTAGTATAGCTAAAAAATTTATAAAAGCTTAATAGTTTTTTCTAACAATACTATCTCTTTTTTATCTATCAACTCCGTTAATGTCCTTTTAAAATTTTTCTTAGACATACCAAATACTTTTTTAATCTCTTGTGCATCACTCTTATATGTAAAAGGTAAAGACCCGTCTGCTTCTTTTAAGAGTTGGAGTATAGTACCTTCAAACTCACCGATACTCTCACTTTTACCTATGGGTTGTAGTGACAAATCTAACTTAAAATCTTTACGTATATTTTTAATATACACTTTTTTCTTATCGCCTATTCGTAAGTCTTCGAAAATTTCATTTGAAAAAAGCATACCCTCATATTGATTATCCGCTACCACCTTGTATCCTAATGGTGTTTGTGCTAAGACAATAGCTTCTAACACTTTATTTTGGTATAAGCCTTTCATATCACGGTTGAAATATTTACCTATCTTTTGTGTGGCGTAGAGGCGGTTTGTTTGTTCATCTAAACAGACCCGTAAAAGGTACTTCTTGCCTACGGTAAAATGTTCTTTTTGTTGAGAGAGTGGCACAAAAAGGTCTTTAGGAAAACCCCAGTTTATAAAAGCACCATAAGGCTTATAGTCTACCACTGTAAAGTAACCATACTCCCCTAACTTTGCATAGGGCATTTTAGTAGTCGCCACAGGTCTGTCTTCACTGTCAGTATAGACAAAAACATCAAGCAATGAGCCCATAGGCATTTCGTCTTCCATGATGTAGACATTTGGTAAGAGTATTTCACTTCCATCTTTGGCTTCTAAAAAGTATCCATAGTCTGTGTCTCTCATGATTTCTAAAGTATTCACTTCGCCTATTTTAATGTTGAGATTTTGAGTTTGTGTCATGTGTTATTCCGTATTTTCTTTTCATGATGTACTCATGCTTTTCATGATGTACTCATGAGTATAATTTATATCATTATAGCGTAATATTTTGCTATAATTTCCATAAAAAATACCAAGGAACAACTATGATACCTGATATATTAACCTCTTCATCCACAACTAAGTCTGGTAAAAAAGTTACCCATCTTGCATGGTGGGTAACTCTTTTACTTTCATTAGCACTGGCTATTGGCACTTGGAATCCATCAGGAGTACATTTTCTTCACTATATCTCAAATGTTGATGATATTCTCTCAGGGTTTAAACCATTTGGCATACTCATTATGTTGGCTCTATGGCTACTAGCACTCAAATCCATCTTTCAAAGTTTAGGATTTTTTGGGGCACTCATTACTTCCATCATCATTGGTGCATTTGTGTGGGGGCTACAACAATACAACATCATAGATGTCACAGATTTTGAACAAGCTGGATGGGCAAGTACTATAGGTATAGGACTACTCATTTGGTTTGGTCTTAATGCTTCTATTATCTGGAAAAAACTTACGGGTGTTTACACCACAGATGCAACATCTGAAGACATTTAGCTAAGCAAAGATGCGTAGACGCTATAAGGCTCTCGTTGCCATCGCTGTACCTACAGCACTGGTGTATGGACTTCAATATACCCACCCTTCTGCCTATGAATGGCTTATGGGCTATATGTTTGGTATTGCCCTTATATTTAAGGCAAGTATACTCTCTTTATGGTTTGCTTCTAAACTCAAGCTCATCGCTTTTTTTAAAACTTTTACTCTTTTTCAAGCTCTTTTACTGCTTGTTAAACGCTGGTTTTTAGACAACGTACTTACGCAATGGGTTAAAACCAATATCATAGACCATCTCGTTGAAGCATTTAAAGAGATAAAAGATTATTATATTCAACTCAACCTCAAAGCAAAACTAAAAAATATATTGACTATTATTTTAGGTCTTGTCATTATTATACTCTTTGCTCAATGGATTGGATATCTTGATAAACTTCTTTTCTTTGCACAAGTTAAGATGCTTGCTTCTGCTCTTTTTGAAACACTACTGAACTATGCGACTAAAATAGTCAAACTCATTTTAGCATGGTTTGCTACATCTTGGTTGGCTCCTTTTGTACAAGTTTTTGCACTCTCTTACCTGCTCACACTTTTTGAGAAATGGTTTGGAGCGAACAATCCACTCTCACGATTTTTCAACTTTATTGCAGACAAACTAAACCAAATGCTCTATTTTATTGGCTTACTGAAAAGCAAACACATTGACCCTATGGTACAGTGTAAAGTCATAGACAACTCAAAAAAAGTAGGCTCACGGCTTAGTCATATGATTAAAAATAAAAAAATACGTGAAGAGTACCGTTATTTTGAGCGTTTTGAAAATATCATTATGAAAGGGCATATTGATGCCTATCATACTTTTAAAGGTATGGAAAAAATAACCAACAAAAAAGAACTCTACCAACGTATCAACCAAAAAACAAATGACAACATAGACATCGTTGCCTACGTGTCACGTAATCATCTAGGACTCTTACTTGATGAGGATATAGAAGATACTTTTTACCATGACATCTTTCTACTAGAAAGTTTTGCAAGCCATCAAGAACATGGGGTCAAAGTCTATGATGAAGAGGAAGATGAAAACCACATAGACCATACTGATTTTTGGGTACTGAACACCTCTAAATTTCCTGTACTTATCGCCAGTAAAAGTCAAAACTTTGAAGAGACCTGTATCTTACCACACCATCTGACTCTCATCAAAACACTGAAGCCCTTTTGTTATAGCTCAGGAGATGTCTACTGTGAGTATGAGGGGGTACGTGTTAGTGTTACAGAGATAAAAAGAGTCTCCCAAACCTAGACTTTAGCAACTTATGCTATAGTGCAAAATAATTTAACCTACAAAACCAAAGGAAATACTATGGCATACAATGAACTCACAGCACAAGAAAAACACGTCATCTTAGACAAAGGAACAGAACGTTCTTTTAGTGGTAAATACTGGAACTATTCTGAAACTGGTACATACATCTGTCGTCAGTGTAACGCTGAACTTTTCCCTTCAAGTGCAAAATTTGACTCCTTTACAGGATGGCCAAGTTTTGATGACACAGTTGAGGGTGCAGTAGAGGAGATAACAGATGCAGACGGAAGCAGAACTGAAATTGTTTGTGCTAACTGTAAAGGTCACTTAGGACATGTCTTCAGAGGTGAAGGCATGACCGATAAAAGCACACGTCACTGTGTGAACTCTATCTCATTAGATTTCAAACCTAAAGAATAATCCTTTTTATCTTTTTATGCTTTGCAAATGCTTTGCAAAATCATCAGGAGATACAAATCCTGTCAGTGACTTTTCAGGCATGTAGTTATTCTCTTTATCAAAAAAGATGATGTTTGGTGTACCAAAAAGTCCATATTCTTTTAAAAGGGCTTTATCGTCATCATTGTTGGCGGTTAAATCTATCTTAATAAATGTAAAATCTTTCAACTGTGCTTGTACCCTCGCATCAGGGAATGTTATCTCTTCTAATTCTGTACATGCTGTACATGAGTCTTTGCCAAAGTCTACTACCACTGGTTTGTTTGAAGCTTTTATTTCTTTCATGAGTCTGGCTACAGAGTAGCCCAAATGGTCTGATGACTTTGTAGATGCTACCACAGATTGCACTGCTACACCAGAAGTAAATTTTCCCAAAGGATTAAACATAGATTTAGCACCGGATATAGCACCAACAAATAGAACAATACCGTAAATCAAAAATACCATTGCAAGTAGTTTAAAAAGTTTTTTTGCCCCCTCCCCTGCTTTACTTTCAAAAACACCCATGAAAAGTGCTGTGCCTAAAAAAAGCAAAGACCATAGTATCATGGTCACACCGCCAGGTAGTATACGTGAGAGCATAAAAATAGCAAGAGCAAGCATCATCACACCAAAGACTTGTGACACTGCTGTCATCCAACCACCAGGTTTTGGCATAAACTTACCTGCACCAACCCCTACAAGAAGCAGTGGCATACCCATACCCATACTCATCACAAAGAGGGCAAGTCCCCCAAGTAAAGCATCTCCAGTTTGAGAGATAAAAATAACTGCACCTGATATGGGAGCTGCAGTACAGGGACCTACGATAAGTGCAGAGAGTGCACCCATAATAGCTGTGCCCATAATGCCTTTTCCTTGTGCATTATCAGATGTCTTACTTAGCTTAGATTGCCACGATGTAGGCAATCCTATCTCGAAATATCCAAAGAGTGAGAAAGCTAAGGCTATAAACACCCCTGAAAAGAGTGTTAAAATCCAAGGGTTTTGCATGGCTGCTTGCAAGTCAGCCCCAAGCATACCTGCAACAAGACCTACAAGTGTGTAGGTTAAAGCCATCGCTAAAACATATACCAATGATGTAAAAAAAGCCTTTCCCATACTTGGTTTTATATTCTCTCCTTGATGAGATATAATTATAGATGAGAGTATAGGAATCATAGGAAAAATACATGGAGTAAGTGAGAGAAGTAGTCCAAATATAAAAAACAAAAAGAGTACAAAAAATGAGCTCTCGTTCACCAAAACATCTACTATCTTACCTGCATTTCCTTCTTTGGCAAGTGTAGAGATTTTATCCCACACGCTTAGTTTTTCTCCTTTAAAATTAAATGTTTTTATAATGGGTTGATAGCAAATACCTTTGTCTGAGCATCCTAAAAATTCTATGGTTAAAGTATAATCACCACTAACCTGAGAGGTGATGTCAGCTACTGGGATGTTTACAAGTATCTCTTTTTCAAAGACCATATCGCCATCAAAGTCATGTGAGGCAGGTTTTTTTACATTGAGTGTTACCTTTTTAGGAGAAGTAATTTTATATTGAAGTGTGTCATCGTCATAAACATGAATATGATCGGCTATAGTTATTTTTGTTTCAATAACGTCACCTTTTAATCTTGCTGAAACTTGAAATGCTTTATCTGGTGATAAAAATTTTTGCTTTTTAAGGGCACTCTCAAAACCTGCAAATAAAAAGAGGTTAAAAAAGAAGCTCACAAGAAGTAACTTTTTGATGATGTTTTGCATATTTTCTCTCTTTTATTAAAGTTATCATAGTATTCTATTGTAATATTTGTGTATAAGCTGTGTAATACTATCAAAAATCTGTTAATACATCACTAATGAAGGTCTAAGAAATGGCGAACCATCTTAAAAATGAACTCTCTCCCTACTTACAGAAACATGCAGACAATCCTGTAAATTGGTACCCTTGGGGTGATGAGGCATTTGAAAAAGCACGTAAAGAAAACAAGGTTATCTTCCTTTCTATAGGGTACAGTTCTTGTCACTGGTGTCACGTTATGGAGCGTGAGTCTTTTGAAGACAAAGCCACAGCAAAGATACTTAATGAACACTTCATTAGTATAAAAGTAGACCGTGAAGAGCGTCCTGATATAGACAAACATTTTCAAGAAGTCTACCAACTTATGAATGGTCTTGGTGGTGGCTGGCCTACTTCTATTTTTTTAACGCAAGAACTGAAACCTTTTTACTCAGCAACCTACATACCACCAGAGCCAAAATATGGCATGATGAGCTTTCCCTCTCTCTTAGAAGTCATCGCAGATAAATATAAAAATGAAAAAAAACTGCTCACCCAAAAAGCAGATGAAATTTTACGTTTTTTAAATCCAAAAGAAGACAAGATACAAGCAACAAAACTTGACATAAGTATACTCACACGTATATCTGAGCATGCAAAAGAACTCTTTGACTCTAAATATGGAGGGTTTAATAAAGCACCTAAGTTTCCTCAAACTTCTACACTTTCTTTACTCTTGGATGTCTATAAACTCACTAGCGACAAAGAGACCCTAAATATGGCACTGTTTACGCTCTCTGCTATGGCAAAAGGTGGTTTGCGTGACTTAGTAGAAGGTGGTTTTTGCAGGTACGCTACAGACAACGAATGGCTGGTGCCTCATTTTGAAAAGATGACCTATGACAATGCTCTACTAAGTGACGTGTATTTGCAGGCCTACCATGCAAGTGCCAACACTTTTTATAAAGATGTGGCATTTGAGACACTCGACTTCATGCTTGAAAAGATGAGTGAGAAATCACTCTTTTATTCTGCATCTGATGCAGACACGGATGGAGAAGAAGGTAAATATTTTGTCTACACTTATGACAAAGCCTTAAGGTCATTTAAAAAGGCTGGCATCCCCGAAAAAGCACATGCCGCTCTTGCCGAGGCTTTGCACATCACAAAAGAGGGTAATATTGAAGGTAAAAATATTGTACGTGTTAACGACCCTACCCATCCAAATATTCCTTACTACAAAGAAGCCTTAGAAGCCTTAGTTAAACGTAGAAAAAAACGTACCTATCCTTTCATCGATAAAAAAGTCATTGTCTCTTGGAATGCCATGATGATACACTCTTTATTTAAAGCCTCACGTGTTGACAAGAAGTACTTGCCAATTGCCATAAAATCTCTTGATGCCCTGCTGCAAAGTATGTACGTAAACTCTGAGCTTTATCACTCTACACTACTGGGTAAAACACCTAAAATAAAAGCTTTTCTAGAAGACTATGCTTACCTTACTGAAGCCCTTATAGAAGGCTATAAAAGTACACTGAGTGAAGTCTATCTGATGACAGCACAAAAACTAGCCAATAATGCCATAGAAAAGTTCTTTGAAAATGGAAAATGGAAATTTAGCCGTGGAGAATTCGAAGTAAACGCAGATGTCTATGATAACCCTTACCCTTCTTCAGTTTCCACAATGATATCTTCACTATATAGCATCTCTTCTTTGGTAGATGTGGTTTATAAAAAATTTGTCTTTAAGACTTTAGAAGTCTACTCTTATGATGTCATGCGTCAGCCACTTTCTACACCTCGTATGAGTAAAATGGTACTTCGTTACCTCAAAGATGATGTGATTATCAAAGCCCGTGAAGAGAAACTTAAACCTCACATAGCAGAACTCGATACCCTCCCCCATCCTTTTTCGCTTCTTAAAAATGATACCAATGATGGATTTATGATATGTAACTCTAACGCTTGTTTCGGACATGAAAAAGATTTTTCTGGAGTTTCAGAGATATTAGAGAAAAGAAAATAGTCTTTATTGATAACAACTTTCATTTTTAACTTATTCTAAGTTTTATTTACTATACTTCATTAGAGAAAAAATGATAACTATTATCATTAATATTTTGTTATTTTTAACTATAAGGAAAAGTTTTGGAAAAAATAGTCATTGCACTTGCAGGGCAACCTAATGTAGGGAAGTCTTCTCTCATTAATGCTATCTCAAATGCTAAACTAAAAGTAGGTAATTTCTCAGGTGTCACTGTAGACAAAACAGAAGTAGAGTTTACTATCTGTGATGATGTAACCTGTAAAGAGTATGAAGCTCACATTATTGACCTACCTGGTGCCTATTCACTCACAGAATACACCATAGAAGAAAAAGTCACTAAAAGCTTTTTACAATCAGATGAATATGATGTTATCGTTAATGTAGTAGACTCTACAAACCTCCAACGAAATTTACTTTTTACCACCCAACTACTAGAAATGGGTAAAAAAGTGGTGGTCGCACTCAACATGTCAGATGAAGCCCAAAAAGAAGGTATAGAGATAGATGAAAAACAACTCTCACTTATACTCGGTGTTCCCTGCATCAAAACATCTGCTACTAACAAACTAGGTGCAGAAGCACTAAAACATGCCATAGTAGAAACGTACGAAAGAGATAGAACTTCTGCAAAAGTAGTCTACTCTGATTTTATAGAAGAAGAGATAGAAAACATCATTACCTTCCTAAAAGAGAAAAACTACAAAGCATCAACCCTTCGTTTCCGTCATCTTGCAGTCAAACTGCTACAAGAAGATGAAGATGTCTACAAAAGACTGCATGAAGACCCTATATGGATAGAGCTTCTACCTATAGTGAGAGATGGCATACAGCACATTTATGTACATACAAATACTAAAGATTTAGATGAAATATTTGCAGATGAACACTTTGCTTTTGCAAAAGGTGCAAAAATGGAAGTGATGTCTGTCAAAGGAATGAAAGCACAAAGCCTGACACAAAAAATAGACAACCTACTTATCAATAAATTTTTAGGGATTCCTCTATTTTTGTTTTTTATGTGGGTTTTGTTTCAACTTACTTTTGAACTAGGGTCTATTCCAATGGACTATATAGATGCTGCTTTTTCCTGGTTAGGGGACCAAGCCAAAGCCATACTAGGTGACGGAGAATTAGGTTCACTTGTCGCTGATGGTATGATAGCAGGTGTAGGTGCAGTCATCATGTTTTTGCCTAACATACTCATACTCTTTCTAGGCATAGCACTACTAGAGACCACAGGGTACATGAGTCGTGTGGCATTTTTACTTGATGGCTTTTTCCATAAGTTTGGCTTACATGGTAAAAGTTTTATACCACTCGTAACTGGTTTTGGCTGTTCTGTGCCTGCGTACATGGCAGCACGCACACTTAAAAATGAAAAAGACAGACTCATCACTCTCTTTATTATCGGCTTTATGTCTTGTGGGGCGAGACTGCCTATTTATGTGTTGTTTTCGGGAGCATTTTTTGCAGGGCAAGATGCTGGTAATATATTGTTTATTATTTACATCTCAGGGGCTATTTTGGGACTTCTAGCAGCCAAAATACTTAAGGTGTTTGTCTTTAAAGGCGAAGATGAACCTTTTGTGATGGAGATGCCCAAGTATCGTATGCCTTCACTTGGTCTCATTTGGCACACAGTCTATGGTCAGGCAAAGAGCTACTTAAAAAAAGCAGGTACGTTCATCTTAGGAGCGTCCATACTCATCTGGTTTGCATCTAACTACCCAAAAGTAGATGCACCTGCAAATTTTGATGCCAACCAAGTCAAACTTTATGAGCTTGAAAACTCTTACATAGGTCAAATAGGACATGCCTCTGAGCCATTCTTTGCCCCACTTGGTATGGACTGGCGTATGGCAGTGGCTTTAGAGACAGGACTTGCAGCCAAGGAAGTAGTCGTTTCTACACTAGGTGTGCTTTATGCCTTAGGTGATGATGTAGATGAGGATAATGAAGGTCTCATAGAGCAAATTAAAGCGAACATTCCTTTTGCTTCTGCCATTGCATTCATCGTTTTTGTCATGATTTACCTGCCTTGTTTGGCGGCTTCTATGGTCTTTACCAAAGAAGCTGGAGGTTGGAAGTACTTGGGTTACCTGTTTTTAATGACTACCGTCTCTGCATGGGTATTGAGCTACATTGCATATCGTGTTACATTAGCATTAGGATATTAATATGGATTTAGTAGATTTAGTAAAAGGTGATACAGCCACCATAACAAGGATACATGCAGATAAAGCACTCAAAGATAGACTTACATCGTTTGGTGTCATGCGTGGTGAAGAACTCACTGTCAAAGGATGCTCTCTTGGAAAACAAACTATAGAGATAGAAGTAGGCTCTACACTTATCGCCCTACGTGCAGATGAAGCAAAGCGTATAGAAGTAGAAATAAACTAAACACCCCCCCAAAAAAAAGAAAAAAGAAAAAAGAAAAAGGAAAAAGGAAAAGGAAAACATGAACAAAATACTACTAATTAAATCTATAATATTGATAACAACTCTTACAATCAATACTAATAATTTTGGAAATATAAAAACTTTTGGCTATCTTAGGGTAGCCTATGAGATGCATGATGTAAGAAAGAATGACACCTTTAGTGATGGTGCCATAGGAGGGAAACTTCACATGGAGACAGGTACTTATGAAGGTATATCCTTAGGGATGAGTTTTTATACTTCAAATGCACTAGGTTCTAGCGACAACCAAGGATTAGTGCCTTTCAGAGGAGAAGTTGACAACGCATATACCCTTGTAGGTGAAGCCTATGTACAAGCACATTTTGGAAATACACGTATCAAACTAGGAAGACAAGAGATAGACACGCCTTTTGCAGATACCGATGACATAGGCATGGTACCCAATACCTTTGAAGCCTATATAGTTTATAATCAAGACATTGAAAATACCACTCTCTTTTTAGGACAAATTCAAAAAATGGCAGGGGTAGATGCAAAAGTGGTTGATACGTTTAGTCCTGTCAATGCTCACAACAATATGCAAGTGCTAGGTGCAACATACGAGGGGGTAGAAAATCTGACACTCACTTCATCGTACTACCACATTCAAAATGCAGAAGTGGACAGCATAGCTTACTTCGATGCAGACTATGAAACAGAAAACTACAGCCTTGGGATACAAATTGCCAAACAAGGTTACACTATAGGTAAAGACGCTACGGTATTTGGTATCACAGCAAGCACGCAGTATGCTCCGCTAGGACTAACAGTGAGTGCAAGTTATAACAATGCATGGGGTAATGCTGCATTTTCTGGCTTTGGTGGTGGACCATTTTTTGCAAATTCTGAATACCTCATCCTAGATAATGCAGGGGTAGCTGGTGAGCAGAGCAATATAGGTATAGAGTGGAATGGCACTAACATTGGCATAGAGAACCTAAGCATATCTCTCAACCATGCTATACTCAAAAACCAAGCCAAAGAAAAAGCTAAAGAAACTGATATACTCTTAAGTTACAGCCTAGGTAAACATTTTGAAACACATCTTATTGCATCGTATATCAAGGGTAAAAATGTAGGAGAAGACGATGCAAATCATATGAGAGTATTTATGAATTATATTTTTTAGGCTATTTTTAGCTTAGCTTGATAAAGTAGAGCATAATCTAAGGAGTGCACATGAATCAACTGATGAACTTTAAAAATGACTATGGCGTTAAAGTAGCGATGTTTATAGATGACCCCAAACACGCAGGGAGCATCTCACAAGAAGAAGCTACTGCTTTAAATGCCAAACTATTTAGCTATACCTATGGGAGTCAAGCCATAGGAGAAGAAATCATTTTAAATTGGGCGGTAAACCCTGAAGATGACACTATACTTTTAGCACGCTACACCTATTTTGGTACACCTTCTCTCATCGCAGCGTGTGATATGTTGGCATTGTTGTGTAAAAACAAAACCGTTCAAGAAGCCACGACCATGACATTTCAAGGATTAGAACGCTTTTTAAGAGACAACCCAAGTAACCCTGCACTACCTGAATGCGAAAACTATGTTATCACTTTAGCCCTTGATACCGTAAAACAAGCAGCCAAAGCATACTACCAAGATGCACTAGATCCAGATGAGATTACCCATCCATGTAAAGACACACCTATGAGCCTTAGCTCTATAAAAGAGAGCATAGCACTGCATAACATCCAGACGCTCAAAATGCTTATGGACTATACAAAAACAGGCTATTCTGATGCAAACTGTCTCAAAGAACTAGAAGCACTTTTAGTCGTACAAAAAGAGGTAGTGGAAGAAGAGAAAAAAGTCCAAGAAAACACACCAGACATCCCTTTTCGGCAGATGAACACCAAAGAGAAAATCATAGCCATAGACAAAGTCATAGATGGTTCAGTAAGACAGTTTCTCATTATGGATGGTGGAAACATAGAAATTCTTGATGTGAAAGAAAATGGAGAAAATATAGACATTTACATACGCTATCTAGGTGCATGTGATGGCTGTGCTAGTTCTAGTACAGGCACACTCTTTGCTATAGAAAGCTCACTCAAAGAGAAACTAGATGACAAGATACGGGTTTTGCCTATTTAAATAATACTAACCTAAAATGCCCCTAATAGACCGACCCAAACAGGGTAAATCTCGTAAATAGAGGGGCTAAACAACTAGTCAAAGAAAAACTTTTCTTTTTTTATTTTATTGTTTTAGTCGAATATTTTTCTACCAAATATTGTGACTGGTTCAATTTTTCTTTTGTAAATTCACCAATTCCTACGCCTTCTGTATTATAATCCATTGCAACTATATGTCTATCTAACTCTTTGGCTGCAGAATTTGCATTTAGCGTTGTAAAACCAAGTCCTAATATTAAAACTCCCGTTAATAGTAAATTTTTCATTATTGTATTCTCCTAATTATTTATGTTTTAATTTATTTTTTTATTGCTTAAATATGTATACATATAAGTATATACCAGTAAAAGTATATAGATATGATTGAACTTAAGAGAATTTAGGAGGTTTGAAGATATTATTGAAGTAAAATTGTTCAGCAAGAGATTTTGATAATCTATATTCTGAACATAACTTCATATCTTTTATAAAAGAATTTGAAATAATAGCTAAAATTTTCATTTGATTCTTTTTCTTCTAATGAAATTTCAACCTGTGCTTTTGAAGTACTATCCATAAACTTAGGCGAAGGAATGTCAAATGACATAGTAGTTAAAATAACAAAGATAAGCAATAAAATATAAAGTCTGTTTAATTTCATAAGATGGATATTACCCAGTTTTTTATAATATGTAAATATAATTTATATAATTTTATATAATAACATATCTCCTAAACTTTAAGAGTCAAAACATTTCAAAACCTTAGTATTTATATCTGTAAATAATTTACTAAAAATACTATTGATGATAAAAAATTTCAATCAGATGAGTCCTATTTAAGCAATATTACTTTGCTCATTTTTTTCTCTTTTTTCTATATAGGCTTTGACTCTGTCCTGTATGGCATGAAACATATTTTCTGTTTTATTTGTTTTGATAAATTCTAAAATATCTTCATAAGTCATGCCATTATCTATTTTTCTTTTACAGATATCTAGTAATAATTCATGCATTTTCTTCTCCATATTTTTACACATTATACTTAGAAAAAGTCAAAAAATGTCAAATCTTAACATTTCAACATTTTTCAGATAAACTTATTTAAATTCAAAAAAGGTTTAGCAACTTGAAAAAAAGATTGATACAGTTCTTACTATTGTTTTCTCTCTTTTCAACATCGCTCATACCACATTCATATTATAACTAAACAGTTAAGCTATGAAAACTTTAGCTCACTTAAAAAGGAAAGAAATCTCTACGACCAACTATGTAGATGAAAATGTTTATGTTCTATACCATTGTGATTGTGTTTATGTTGATGTACTAGCTGTGCTTTAATAAGTGTAGGCATATCTTCAAGTAGTGCATCTACACTTCCATCATAAATAAGTTCATGATTTCCTCCTAGTACTATAGCTCTTTGTCCAAGTTCTCTTCCCAAACTTAAATTATGTGTAGCTATAAGGGAAGTGACATTAAGTTCTCCAAGAAAATCTACCAACCAACCTGTACTTGGGGGGTCTAAGTG
>Ga0256839_1001606_pt1 | contig 26992 bp, 27 predicted proteins | sample 354166metaG_FD_185968 | JGI IMG/M metagenome (GOLD analysis project Ga0256839, IMG submission 185968) | Hydrothermal vent microbial communities from Mid Atlantic Ridge, Atlantic Ocean - 354-166 | ecosystem: Environmental > Aquatic > Marine > Hydrothermal vents | place: Atlantic Ocean: Mid... | reverse complement strand
ACGAAGTACCTCTTGCATAGCTGTCAAGTTTTGCAAGTGCAGACTGTAACCATTCTGGGTGACCTGTCATGCGTGCGGCACCTTCATCTGCCATGTACTCACGGTTGCGACTTACTGTCATCTGTATTATGCTTGCAGCAAGTGGCATTATGAACATAAGGGCTATCATGACAACGGGATTAGGTCTATCTCTATCACCACCACCAAAAAACATACCAAAGTTTGCAAGCATTGCAATGGCTCCCGCGATGGTAGCTGTCACTGTACCTATGAGCATATCATAGTGCTTGATGTGGCTAAGTTCATGGGCGATAACCGCTTCCACCTCTTCTTCTGTCATAAGCTCAAGTAGACCTTCTGTGACTGCAACAGCGGCATGTTCATAGTCACGACCCGTAGCAAATGCATTGGGTTGTTGCTCTGGTATAATGTAGATAGCAGGCATGGGAAGATTTGCTTTTTGTGTAAGCCTAAGCACGATGTTATACAGTCCTGAAGCGGAGTTATGGTCAACAGGTATGGCATTGTAGTGTTTGAGTACCTGTTGGTCACTATAGTAGTAGGCATAAAAGTTCATCCCAGCAGCTGCTAAGAATGCGATAATCATCCCACTCTGACCTGCTATCATCCCACCAAACCAGATGAAAAGCAGGGTGAGTCCTGTCATGAGGGCGTAGGTTTTAAATTGTTCCATATTATGTATCCTCTTGTGTATAGGTTTATGTAAGGTTCATAATAGTAAAAAAGTGTAAATTGAAGGTAAATATAGTTATTTCACACTCTTTTAGCTTATTTAATTGATTAGAATATAAAACCTGCTTGAAGGATAACGCGATAATTTTCATCATCTTTTGTAGTGATATCAGAATCTCCAAGTTCAAATGCTACTTGTGCTTTTGAGAAAAATGCTTTATAGTGTGTATAGAAACCTATACCGATATCTTGAACAGATATATCTTCGCTCGTAGAAAAAATACTATCTGATTCCCAGATTTTCCCATAATCATAAAAAGTTCCAACACTATTGTTTAACGCACCTAGTGCAGGTAATTTATATTTTGCTTCTATACTTGCAAAAATCCCATTTGAGGAATAGACAGAATTTTGTTCATAGGTTTTAACACCATTTATGCCACCAATAGTAAATGATTCACTGTCATCTAAGTTTTTGTTATTGAGGGCATATTGTGATCTGAAATTAGACTCAAGACTTGTTTTCTCAGAAAGGGTGATAATGTTTTTATATTCTAGATTTACCTTTGTGTAGGAACCCTTTGTTTTATAGGTAAGTTCATCTAGTCTCTCATTATCTTTATTATCAAAGCTCAAATACCCTGCACTGATCCCTAGATAAAATTTATGACTGGTAGGAAGCGTAAATAAAGGATAATTCTCTGCTTCTAAATCTATGTAAGCACTTGCTTCATACGAGCTTTTCCCACTGTTTGTAACAACGGACTCATTAGTAATTTCATCATTGATATTGTTATTGTTAAATGATATTGCTAAGTTCAATTTTTTTGTGTTGGAACGGATAGCAGGATAGATAATTTTACCTTCAAGGGTATTCATTGTACCTATTCCTGTGGCATCAGGAAAAGCAATATCGAGGATATAATTTGTCTGACTATAGGAGCCTTCTATTAAAAAACGCTTAGATAGTATGGGATAGGCATAAGATATTTTACCATTGATTAAACTCTCATCAGTAATAAGACCAAATAAAGATAATGTATCTCCATCTTTATAGAGAGAATAGATATCTGTACCAGCCATAAAACGGTTCTCCCCAATAGCAGTATCTCCGCCGTTATCAACTAAAGCCCACGCATTATAGCTTTCTTTTATTTCTTGTGTATTCGATGCATTAAATGGTTTCATTTGTATATCATTTGGAATATTTGGTATGGTAACACCACAAGCTCCTCCACTACAAGAGTTGGCTGTTAAAAAACTCGAAGTGATACATGAAATAATTGTTACCTTGACTATTTGAATACCTCTATTGTGTAAGCTGTTGTTGTGATGATTTCCCATTATTATTTTCCCTATGGTATTAGATTTTGGTATTGTACTTAGTTGCTGTGTAATGTATGTGTAAATTGTTAAAATTCCCCATGTTAATAACCCCATTTGATGGAGTAAAAAATGGGATTATAGCATAAATTATTCTCTATGCTATAATATGGACATGATAAAATTATTACTATTTACCCTTGGTTTCACAGTAGGACTCTTCGCTCAAGTAGGTGTTTACCCACTTACAAATGACATTCAAACACTCATGAAAAAAGGGGGGTCATGGAAAAAAGGGTGTCCTGTCTCTCTAGAAGATTTACGATACCTGCGTATACAGTACCATGGTTTTGATAAGCAGACACATATAGGTGAAATGATAGTCCATAAAGAGGTGGCAGATGAGGTGGTCGATATTTTCCACGAACTCTATACCATAGGTTACCCGATACACAAGATGAAACTAATCTCTCACTATAAAGCAAATGATTGGCTCTCCATTGAAGCAGACAACACCTCTGCGTTTAATTGTCGGTCTGCCACAGGCTCTAAAAAGTGGTCGAAGCACTCTTATGGAAAAGCCATAGACATTAACCCCATAGAAAACCCTTATGTCTTTAGGTCAGGAAAAAGTTCGCACAAGGCATCTAAAGCTTACATAAAAAGAAAAGCAAATCACCCAGCAGTTATTTTAAAAAATTCTAAGATATGTAATATATTTAAAAAGTATGGCTGGAAATGGGGTGGAGATTGGCATGGGGCTAAGGATTATCAGCATTTCTCAAAATAAAGAGGGTTGCTCTTTATTTCTTAAACACATTCCCCAACATCCCTTTAATCGCCCCTTGTAAATCTGCAGGATAAATCACAAATTTACTGTTAGAACTCTGGCTAATTTTTTCAAGTGAGTTGATGTAACGGTCACCCAGTAAGAACATCGTAGGCAGTTCTTTGTCTTGGATGTTTTCACTTATCATCCTGATGGCTTCAGCTGAGGCGTTGGCTAGGGTTATCTGAGCTTTAGCCTCACGTTCTGCTGCGGCTAGTTTACCATCTGCTTCTAAGATGGCAGCATTTTTGTTACCCTCAGCGGTAGTTTCTATGGCACGTCTTTCACGTTCTGCTGCTGCTTGGCGTTCCATGGACTCTTGCATGGAGGCACTTGGGTTGATGTCTTGAATCTCTACAGACTTTACCGTCACTCCCCAGTCTGCAACATCATCTATAATGGCATCTTTGAGCTTGTTTTTGATGTGCTCACGATTACTAAGTGCCTCATCGAGGCTCATCTCTCCAAGAATGGAACGTAAAGTGGTCATGATGAGTTGCTGGATGGCTACACGGAAATCTTCTACTCCATATAAGGCATTTTCTGGTTTAGTAACTCTTATAAAGGCTACGGCATTGGTAAGGATGACAGCATTGTCTTTGGTAATGACCTCCTGTTGTGGTATATCTAAGATGATATCACGTGTGGTAATCTTCTGGCGTACTGCTTCTATGTAAGGCACGATGATGCTTAGTCCTGGTTTCAAGACACGTGAAAATTTACCCAACCGTTCTACTAACCACTCTTCACCTTGAGGGACAATGTTTATACCTTTATAGAGGGTAACAACGACGAGTATGGCTAAGATGACAACAACATTTAATGCTTCCATGATTTTCTCCTATTTTATATTCTTTCTACAGCAATGAGCTGACCGTTTATTTCTATGATTTTGATGCGTTCACCTACTTCTATCTCTTGGGTTGAAGTAGCGTGCCATGAGGTATTTCCCAGTACAGGTGTGTCAAAAGTAACTTTGCCTCTTTGGTGGGGGTGTATCTCCTCTGTAACTGTGCCGCGGGTATCTAGTGTATGGTCTGACTGTCCTGTATTACTGACGTGCGGTGTTTTCACCCACTTTTTCCATGACCAGATAGAGATGACAGAAAGGACTATCCAAATAAGAAGCTCTGTGGTAAAGTTAGTGTGCATAGTGACATCAAGTACCCCAACGATGATGGCTGCTACACCTAGACCTAACATCACAAAAGTACCTGTATTCATCTCTAGTATAAGTAAGATAAAACCAATGACAATCCAATGCCACCAAACTATAGTCTCGTTAAGTACTGCAATCATCCTTGCTCCTTAAATGAATCTAAATTTATTATATCATAATAGTCAAAGGGCAAGTAAATAGTTGGTTAAGCATGCAAATTAAATTAAAAACTTTTGATATAATTCAACATATAATACTTGGGGTAGTGATTCATGAATCAAAATTATTTTTATCTTTACATGCAAAAGCAAATTGTACTGTTAATGCTCATAAATCTTTTACTAGGGGCAGTCTATGTTTTTACATGTTGGATGAATGATGTTCTGTTTATGGCACTTGCGTGGTATTGTGTGGTCAATGTAGTCTGTCTTTGGGGATGGAGTCTCTATCTAGAGTTAGATATCGTAAATATGACGTTTTATGATTTAAATAAATGGTACAAGAAAGTACGTTACTTTATCTATATTGTTTTTGGTTTATGGAGTATCATATTTATACTTTATGCACAAGAGACAGAACCCAATTTACATTATATAATCATATTTTTTCAACTGTTAATGGCTGTTATTGTATCTACCTTTTTGGGTTCAGATAAGAAGTTGTTTATGCCTTCCTTGCTGATATTGATGATACCTTTAGTAGGCTATTTTTATATGTTGGATGTATGGTATGGGTATTTTCTTGCTATTGCAACTATATCTTTATTTGCCGTGTTACTTTATGCGGCAAATCAAAGTTATACCTCCATTCAACAAATATACTACGAGGCCCAAACTGATAGCTTAACAGGACTTTATAATAGACGTTTCTTTTTGGTACATTTAGATACCTTGATTAATACCTTGAAAAATGATAAACAGTATGGATATATATTGCTCATTGACCTTGACTATTTTAAGACTATAAACGACTCAGTTGGACATAAAGTAGGTGATGCTCTTTTGATACAAGTAGGGGAAAGAATCACACAGATGTGTGGAGACACACATATCGCAGCAAGGTTAGGTGGGGATGAATTTATTATTGTGGGTGAAGAATATGATACGAAAGAAATTGCGGCTGAACATGCACAAGTATTTGCAGATAGGTTAAGAAATAAATTAAAGAAAACATATATTGTTGAACAACATCACTTGTATTTAAGTGCAAGTATTGGTATTAATCTACTTGGTCATTTAAATCGAAATGCAAGTGATGTTATAAAGGAAGCTGACATCGCGATGTCAGTGTTAAAAGATACAGAACGTGATGGTGTTATTTTTTTTAGTAATGACTTACAAGCCAGAGTAGATAAAAAATTAGAAATCGAAAGAAGGTTACGATTTTCTATAGAAAATAATGAAATATTTTTAAATTATCAACCACAGTTCAGTGGTGAGAAAAAAATTACAGGTGTTGAAGTACTTGTACGATGGGAAAATAGATTGTTAGGTCGTATTTCACCTGTGGAATTTATAGAGATTGCAGAGAGAATAGGCTTTATAGTAGAACTTGGAAATTATATCTTGGAAGAGTCTTTTAAGACATTAAAAGAATGGGAGAAAAAAGATATAGAATTAGAAAACTTTTCTATTAATATAAGTGTAAAACAATTTTTGCATCCAACATTTTTAGAGGATGTACATAAATTATGTCAAAAATATTTAACAAGACATAATCGAAATAAAATTATGTTTGAGGTTACAGAGACACTTTTTGCAGGAGATATTGATAAGATTGTAAAGATAATGAGTACACTAAAAGAATGGGGTATCTCACTTTCAATGGATGACTTTGGAACAGGATATTCGTCTTTAAGTACGTTAAAGAATTTACCAGTTGATGAGTTAAAGATTGATCAGCTATTTGTATCTCGTATAGGACATGATTTTTCTGATGAAATGATGTTGGTTTTGATTTTATCTATGAAAACCATATTTAAGGTTGACATCGTTGCAGAGGGGATAGAGACAGAAGCGCAATATAATTTTTTAATAGAAAATGGCTGTAATATTTTTCAAGGATATTATTTTTCCAAGCCTCTTAGCAAAAAAGAGTTTGAAACAAAATACCATCAGTTACATTTAGAATCTAATTAGGCACAATAAGCTAGTTTTAGGTATAATCGCGAAAACAAAACGAAGTGGTCGATTTATCGATTGTTTCTTTAGTAAATTTATTAAATAGGTAAGGAACATACATGTCAACTTTAAATGTATATTATGACAAAGATTGTGATATCAATATCATCAAATCTAAAACAGTAGCAATGATCGGTTTCGGTTCACAAGGACACGCACACGCAGAAAACCTTAGAGATTCAGGTGTTGAAGTTGTTATTGGTCTTAGAAAAGATGGTTCTTCATGGGCTAAAGCGGAGGCAAAAGGTTTTGAAACACTTACAGTAGCTGAAGCATCTGCTAAAGGTGACGTAGTTATGATCCTTCTTCCTGATGAAAATCAAAAAGAGATTTATGAATCAGAAATTGAGCCAAACCTTAAGCAAGGTGCTACGATAGCCTTTGGGCATGGTTTTAACATTCACTATGGAAGAGTCGCTCCAAGAGCAGACATCAACGTAACGATGATTGCACCAAAAGCCCCAGGACATACTGTACGTTCTGAGTTTGTAAGAGGTGGTGGTATACCAGACCTTATCGCTGTGGGACAAAATCCATCAGGAACAACTAAAGAACTAGCACTCTCTTATGCATCAGCTATCGGTGGTGGTAGAACAGCTATTATCGAAACGACATTTAAAGACGAAACTGAAACAGATCTTTTTGGTGAGCAAGCAGTACTTTGTGGTGGTGTAACATCATTGGTTCAAGCTGGTTTTGAAACACTTACAGAAGCTGGTTATGCACCAGAACTAGCATACTTTGAGTGTCTACATGAGCTTAAACTCATCGTTGACCTTATGTTCGAAGGTGGTATCGCTGACATGAGATACTCTATCTCTAACACAGCTGAGTATGGAGACTATGTTTCTGGTAAACGCGTCATCAACGCTGAGTCAAAAGCAGCGATGAAAGAGATCTTAACAGAAATCCAAGATGGTAGATTTGCTAAAGACTTCATCTTAGAAGGTCAAGCTGGTTACCCTCGTATGAACGCTGAACGTGCAAATGATAAAGAGAAGCTTATTACTAAAACAGGTAACTCTTTACGTGAAATGATGCCGTGGATTTCAGCAGGTAAAATAGTAAACCAAGACACTAACTAATACCCTCAAGGGGTAGCCCCTCTTTGTAGTTATTTCACTATATCTTTGATGGATGTGTTCGGTCAGCTACTACTCGTAGCCTCCCTCGCACAAACCATCAAATCTACAGCAAACTAACTAAAAATATTACGTTAGTTGAGTGCTACATAGCTACTTTTTAAACCCAAACATTCAAATCTAAGCACAACTAAGAAAAAATCCTTAGTTAGTTATGCTAAAATACTTTCCCAAATTAATTTTAACTTTTTATTCTCTTGCTATAATGTTTAAAATATAATAGAAGCGAATTTGATGGCTGTCCAACCTAAGAAAAAAAAATCTCCTAGTAAAAGTACCACTAAGAAAAAATCTACAAGTAAAAAAAATACAGCTAAACCTAGAAAACGTAAGAAAAAAAACAAAAGTAATAAAAAGAGAAATATTTTAATCATCCTTATAGTGTTTATGATGGTTACTTTTGTGGGGTTTGGTTTTTACCTCGGTAAAAACAGTGATAAACTATCACAAATGATAGAGAGCGGTGAAGTGGAAGGTGACTACACGACGAAGAAACTTTTAGAAGATTTGTCTACAATCAAGACTAGACCTCCTAAAGAGAAAAAGGTTATTATTCAAAAGCCAAAAGTGAAACCTAAAGAGGTGAAAAAAGAAAAGCTTAGCAAAAGTAAACCAAAGCTAGAAAAGAAGCATATCGTTTCTAAAACTGCTTTGGTATATAGAACAAATAGACCAAAGTTAGCCATAGTGATAGATGATGTTTCTAAACAAAGTCATCTAAGAGCCATAAAAAAAACGGGAGTAAAGATGACCCCATCTATTTTTCCTCCTTCTGAACTTTCCATGACTTCTCATCGTTTAGCTAAAGGCTTAAAGCATTATATGATTCATTTGCCTATGGAGTCAGGCAATAAACAGTTTAACTCACAATACAAGACTTTACTTACAACTTTCTCTCCAAGACAGATTGCAAATCGTGTGCATGAGTTGCGAACACTCTTTCCTCATGCTAAATATATAAATAACCATACAGGCTCTGTCTATACCAATGATTACGTAGCGATGAAAAGACTCTATGAGGCTTTACGTCAAGAGGGCTTTATCTTTATAGATAGTAGAACCATTGGTAGCTCTAAGGTACGCAAGATTGCACATGATTTTGGTGATGCCTATGTCTCTAGAGATATTTTTATAGACAATAAGCATACGGTTAAGTATATTCATAAACAGTTAAAAAAAGCAGTAAGCATAGCCAAGAAAAAAGGGTATGCTGTAGCTATTGGTCATCCACATAAGGTGACGATGCAAGCTTTAGCATCGGCTAACGCTATTTTAAAAGATGTTGAGCTAGTCTATATAGATAACTTATACAGAAGGAAGTAGATGAAGGGCATTGGTATTGCGATTGCGATTGGGTTGGCATTTAGTTTTGTGGCATTGTTGGCTTTTTCAACACAGCATGCGGTACTCATAGGCTTAGTGGCATTTCTTGTGACACTATGGACAAATGAAGCGATGCCTTTGGGGGCGGTTTCTATTTTACCTATTATCCTCTTCCCAATTTTTGGTATCCTTGATACCCAAGCGGTTACTTCTAACTACTCAAAGTCGATTATTTTCCTTTTTCTGGGTGGATTTATGCTCGCAATTGCCATCGAAAAGATAGGGCTACATAAGTACTTCTCTGCACGACTTTTAAGTTTTTTTCCTAAAAGTGCCAGAGGTATCATCTATGCATTGGCTGTGACTTCAGCTCTGCTTAGTTCTATACTCTCAAATACGACTATCACGCTCATGTTCATGCCCATAGCACTCTTTTTAAGTAACAATGTAAAACTCAAAGTACGGTTTTTGTTAGCCACTGCTTATGGGGCAAGTGTGGGAGGCATATTGACTCCCATAGGGACTGCACCAAACCTTATTTTACTAGGATTTTTAGAAGAGCATCACTTGCCTACGCTTGCTTTTGGAGAGTGGATGATGTATATGCTCCCAGTTGTAGGGATGATGCTATTGATTATCCCCTATATCCTTTCACTAGGTGTGAGTCATGAGTGTGTGGAAGATGTAAGTCATGCCGTGCCAGAGTTAAGTTCTTCTCAAAAAAGACTCTATGGTATCATCGTATTGTTAGCCATAGTATTGGTGGCAAATACGTTTATGAAACAGGCATTTGAAGTGGCGTTAGATGAGAAGCTTGTTCTTTTAGGTTTTGGATTGTTGATGTTTGTACCTAAGATTGGGTTTTTAGAGTGGGAAGATACACGGGTTATGCCCTATGAGATCATCTTCTTGTTTGGTGCAGGTTTTAGCATTGCAGCTGCATTTTCCAGTACAGGTTTGGCTGCAGATATTGCTACAAAACTAAGTTTTATCTCCGATATGCCTTTGTTTTGGATGTTTGTCGTGGTTGCACTTTTTGTGACATTTTCTACAGAGGTTACCTCTAACACGGCCCTTACTTCTATTGCTATACCTATCTTCTATGAGTTTGCTAAAGAGATGCCAGCACAAGAGGGTATGATGTTACTGATGGTCGCAACTGTAGCAGCTTCGTATGCCTTTATGTTACCTATTGCCACACCCCCAAATGCTATTGTGATGTCTTCGAGGGTTATCAGTATCAAGCAGATGGCATCTATTGGACTGAAGCTTAACTTTATTGGGGTGACTGTATTGTCATTGATTGCTTATTTTGTGTGGAGATTATTTTAGCAGGTAGATAAGGCAAAAAAATATGTCAATTTGCCATATTTTTTAGCTAAAACGACTTTCTTGGTTATCATACTAAAAAAGGTATATGATGAGTTTAGCCATGATAGAAACAGTTTCTGCATTAAATAGCATGAAAAAGTATCCTAAGGAGCTTTTTTATAAAGGAAATATTGAATTGCTTAAACGTCCTAAAGTCTCCATAGTAGGAACTAGAAGACCTTCACAGTATACCAAGCAGTTTACGCACACGCTTGCACGTGCTTTGGCTAAAAGAGGTGTATGCGTAGTCTCTGGTGCTGCGATGGGTGTTGATGCCATAGCACATGAAGGTGCTGGAGCAGACAATACTATTGCAGTTGTAGCAAATGGTCTAGATATACGTTACCCCGCAACCAATAAAAACCTTATAGAGTCCATAGAAAATCAAGGTTTAGTGATGAGCCAATTTAAAGATGGGTTTCGTGCTACAGGCTGGAGTTTTGTAGTACGAAATGAAGTGGTAGTTGCCCTTGGAGATATGCTGATAGTCGCACAAGCAGACTTAAACTCTGGCTCTATGCGTTCTGTCGAATTTGCACAACAAATGGGAAAGCGTATCTTTGTGTTGCCTCATAGGTTAGGGGAAAGTTCTGGTACGGCACAATTATTAAAAAATGATGAAGCAAAAGCTATACATGATATTGATACTTTTGTAGCACAGTTTGGTGTAGAGGTTGAGAGTAGGCTGGAAAAAGATGAGTTCTTTTATTTCTGTCAAAAGTCACGTACCTTTGATGAAAGCATTAAAAAGTTTGGGGAGAGGGTTTACGAAGCTGAACTAGAGGGCATCATCACGATACAAGAAGGCATCGTGAGATTAAATTAGAAAATGATTGAGCTGTCTATTTTTTTGGTTTAGAGAGTTGAGAAATGAGTTCTTCAAGTGATGCTTCTGGAAGCATACCAGCTTGGATAAATTGTACATTGCCTTTGGTATCTAATGCAACAAGAAAAGGTATGCTTCCTTTCCATTGAGCTCTTTGCTGAATATAGCTTACAACGGCAGATGCTTTCTCTTCAGCTATAACAGTATAGTTCATGCCTTTCTCTTTTGCAAATGCTGCAGTTTGAGTATGGTTGTAGCCTTGCACCTCTATAGAAATGATGGCTAAAGTATCTTTATATTTTTTTTGTAAATTAATGAGATGTGGGATAGATGCTAAACAAGGAGGACATTTATGTCCAAAAAACTCTAAAAAGACTACTTTTCCTTCAAGCCCTTCTATCTTTAGTCCCTGTTCTGTGCCTGTTACGTTATAGGTTTTCCCTGTAACATCTGTCATAGTCATTTGTGGTAGTGCATTTTCTTTTGCAAGTACAAAGTTGCTTAATGCAACAACGAGAAGTAGTGTGAGTAATTTTTTCATTAGTAGACCTTTATAGTATTTATTTTAAATTATACAGTATGAATATGTAAAAATTGTGTAATTTTCAAATATGGATAAATATTTTTTCAAAGAGCATCAAAAAGGGAAAAAGGAGGGAAAATAATGATGTGCATGAATCCCAAATAAAATAAAAGGGAGACAAGGGAGTTCATACACTTTGATGCTCTTATAAATGAAGTATAATATTATAAGGTTAACTCAATATTAATAGAATTAAAAATTATAATAAAGCATTTTGAAAAGGGGTTAAAAGAGCATCATCATATTTAAAAGGAGGGGGAGAAAAATGATGAAATAATGTTAGTTTATAAAAGGGAGACTAAATTTATTTCTTAAGATGATGCTCTTGCACTCATATTGTAGTTATCTAAGGTTAACTGAATACTAATAGAGGGTATAATTAAAAATTAAAAATTAAAAATTAAAAATTAAAAATGAGAAATTAAAAATGATTAAAAAAGTTTTTACTGTAGTTAGTTTGTTGTGTTCACCGCTATTGGCTCAAATATCTTTAGAGCATAAAATAGGACAGATGTTGATGGTTGGGTTTTATGGTACGTCGGCTAGTCCAAGTAGCCAGATTTGTAAGGACATAAAAAAATACTATGTTGGCTCTGTAATACTTTTTGACTACAACCCTGTAGATAAAAGTAAACCTAAGAACATCGCAACAAAGGCACAACTTAAAAAGTTGACTTCAGAGTTGCAAGCATGTTCTCATGATGGTAAGCTACTGATAGCAGTAGACCAAGAAGGCGGGAAAGTACAGCGTCTTAAAAGTAGGTATGGGTTTTATGGGAAATTTCCTAAAGCATCTGATGTCATCAAAATGGATCAATCTCAAATAAAATCTACTTATACCAAAATGAGTGCAGAACTAAAATCTGTAGGGATTAACTATGACTTAGCTCCTGTTGTTGACCTTGACATCAATATGAAAAACCATGTGATACATGGACTAGGACGTTCTTTTGGTAAAGACCCTAGTGTCGTTGCTAAATACGCATCTACGTTTATAGATGCTATGCACAGTAACGGTGTATTGACTTCTATTAAACATTTTCCTGGTCATGGTTCTTCTGTGGGAGATACCCATAAAGGTTTTGTCGATGTCACAAATCTTTGGAAAGAGATAGAACTCGAACCTTACCGTCTACTAAAAGACAAAGCAGACACCGTGATGGTAGCCCATGTGTTTAACAAAAAGCTAGATACAAAGTATCCTGCAAGTTTATCGTATGACACGATAACCAAAATGTTACGATGGAAGTTAGGGTACCATGGTGTAGTTATCACAGATGATTTACAAATGGGTGCCATCAGTAAAAAATATGGTCTTAAAAATACGCTTAAACTCGCTATAAATGCGGGGAGTGATATCCTACTAATTGGCAATCAGATGGATCCTAGGCAGGTAAAAAGTACGAAATTACTTGTAGATACGGTAAAGGCACTAGTCAAGTCAGGTGAGATTAAAGAAGAGAGTATAGATAACGCATATAGCCGTATACAAAAGTTGAAAGAAAAACTATAAGGAGAGAATGTGAAAAATATATTATGGAAAGTCATCAAATATGGGCCTATACTTTTTGGGCTTTATAAAAAGTTTAAAAGAAAATAGTTGCTTACTTTGATGTTAGGTAGCGTTCTAAGATAATTTTCGCAGCAATAGAGTCTATCTTCCCATCTTTTTGATGCCTAAAGACACCTTGCGTGAGTTCTTTGGCTTCTATGCTGGAGCTTTGTTCATCTTGGTAGACTACAGGTATGGTGAGTTTTAGTAGAGAGACAAAGTGTTTGATGCGTCTTTCCATCTCTTCAGAGCTTGTAGCATCAAGGGGAAGTCCCACGATGAGCTTTTCTATCTTCCACTCTTTTAAAAAAGTGTTGACATCTCGTGCAGCTTGGTTACGGTTTTTTCTCAAAATGGCATTTTGTGGTATGACAATGTCACTTGAGAGACAAATCGCCACACCGATACGTTTGAGTCCTACATCTATACTTGCTAATTTCATACTGTGATTATAGCAAGTTTAGTATCTATCATAGCCTCTTTCATAATTTCTGTTATCATAACCTCTTTGTGGGTATGGTGAAACTAAGTGGGTTGCAAAGCCATAGTATCTTGCATTGACAGGCATATAGTACTGATGGTTAAACAGTCCTCGTCCTTTAACGCGATCTGCGTATGTATAATATCTATCATATCTGTAAAACACATCTTCAAAGTAGTATCCATGTCTATTAAAGTATCCATAAAAGAAGCCTTCATTGTCATAAAATGAAGCTCTGTCGTATTGATAAGCAAGTATCCAACCTCTTTTACTATGGCGGTATCCACGTTGTCTTGTTGGACGATAGTCATCTCTGTACCGTTGGTTGTTGTAGTTGTATCCATTGTTGTATCTCATATTTTTTGAGTGTGTTTTATTCATACGTTTATAGTGTTTACGATTAAACTCTTTTGGGCTGTTAAAGTTTCTTGAGCGTGCTTTATGTTTACTCATTTTCCTATCCATTTTTTTAATGGTAGCCTCTGGCATAGCTTTGGTGTTTTGGTTTTGAGTTGATGCTTGAGCCGTTAAGGTAAGCCCTAAACTAAGCATAAAAGATAAAAGTATTTTTTTCATTGTATATTCCTGTGTTATGGTATTGAAATCATATATCGCTAGATAGTTGTTTCATAAAGCTATCATAAGTAAAGTTTGTGGAATGATTGTGAGAAAGAAAAAATAGTTATCTAGGTACAGCTCTTTTGGGAAGTCTCATTCCCACTTTCCATGGGGTTGTATATTTTGTGGAGGTACTTTTCATTTTTTGAAGAGGCACATCACAGTTCATGTACTTCGCTTTTTCGTCTTCACTTAGGTAGCGTTTGCAGGTTTTCATACGTTTTAAATATTGTGGTTCATTATTGAAATGGCTTATGGTTACTTTTCTGTCTTGAGAGCTTGCATGTGCAAACCATCCTCCACTTAAGTAGATACCAACATGGTTAATGTATTTACTGCGTTTATTGGTATTTCCAAAGAAGATGAGGTCACCATAGTGTAAGTTTTCAAAGGCAATGGTCTTACCTACCTTAGCTTGTTCCCGTGCAACACGTGGGATATCTATCCCCATTGAACCATAGATGTTATAGGTAAGCCCTGAACAGTCAAAGGCATCAGGTCCTTCTTCTGCCCAGACATAAGGTTTACCTAAGTAGCTAGCCAAAAGCACTTGGATATTTTCTCTTTTTGGTACACAAATCTTCTCTGGTTTTATGATGTCATAGTTTGGGTAGGTATAAGGTTTTTTTTGAGAACAACCTGAAAAAAGGAAGGCAAGTGTAATCATGAGTAAAAAAAAATGAAATGTTTGTCTCACAGTAAACCTTTACAGTATAAGCATCGCGTCACCATAGGAAAAGAATCTGTAGTTTTTTTCAATGGCTTCTTTATATAAGTGTAACGTTTTTTCTCTTCCAATAAAGGAAGAGACTAACATAATGAGTGTACTTTTAGGCAAGTGGAAGTTTGTGAGTAGGTGTGTGACACGCTCAGGTGGATTTGAAGGGTTTAAAAAGAGGTCACATTCACCTTGCGTTTTTTGTGTTCGCACATAGTATTCTATCGTTCGTGTGACGGTAGTACCAATGGCAAGTACATCTCTGTTACTATCTAGTATAGATGCTGAGGCTTGAGGTATATAAAAATACTCAGAGTGCATAGGATGTTCCAGTATATGTTTTGCATCAACAGGCTTAAATGTTCCCGCTCCTACGTGCAAGGTAATTTTATGTGTTTTATGTCTGCTTTGAAGTGCTGCAAAAAGTTCAGGTGTAAAGTGTAAAGATGCAGTAGGAGCAGCTACAGCTCCTGCGTTTTTAGCAAAAAGTGTTTGGTAGTCGGTTTCATCTTCTTTGTTATCTTCTCTTTGCATGTATGGAGGCAGGGGAAGGTGTCCTATGTTGTCTAGTATAAGCACTAGCTCTTCAAAACGTATAGGTTTAGTATGATGGGTAAAACTGACCACACGTGAACCATCTGCATTGAGCTTTGTGACAGTCGCTATAAGCGTATCATCAAATAAAAGTTTTGAACCTATCTGTACTTTACCCCGTATCATGACAAGATAATGGTGTGCATCAAGGGGTTTGTTAAAAAGAAGTTCTACTTTTCCTCCGCCTTGTACAAAACCTTTATCATTGGTGATTTGTGCCTCTTTTTTCCCAAAAATTCGTGCTTTTATGACACGCGTATCATTAAGAAAAACATCACACTCTTTAGGGATAAAGTCCAACAGATGTTTAAAAGTAGTATGGGTAATACTATCAGTACTTCTGTCATAGACTAACAGTTTAGCATGGTCTCTAGGATGTACGGGTACAGTGGCTATGAAGCCCTCAGGGAGGGTATAGTCATAGTTTTCAGTGTAAAGATCAAAAGACATTATCTGTTCGTGTCTTCGTTTTCGTTTGCTTCTTCCTCTTCATCATCCTCATCTGGGATGTGAGGGTTCACCATTTTTACGATGAGTATAGATACACCATAAAGTACTATGAGTGGTGCAGCCATAAGAAGTTGTGTAAGGACATCTGGAGGAGTAAGGAGTGCCGCTAAAACAAAAATGATAAGCACAGCATAACGGAAAAAGTCTTTCAGTGTTTTGTCTGTCACAAGTCCAAGAAGTGCCAAAAAGTAAGCAAATACAGGAAGCTCAAATGCTAGACCAAAACCCATCATGATTTTAGTAAAAAATCCTACATAATCTTCGATATTAATAAGAGGCGTATACAGGAATGAACCAAAGGTGATGAGGAACTGAAACCCAAAAGGTGTTACAATATAGTAGGCAAAAAGCACACCAACCATAAACATAACAGTTCCACCTACTACAAAAGGGAGTACCATCTTTTTTTCATTTGAGTAAAGTCCTGGAGCGATAAAAAGCCATATTTGGTAGAGTATAAAAGGTAAAGCCCCTAAGAGTCCTGCAAAAAATGAAACTTTAAGTGCTACAAAAAATGCACCTCCGACTTGGTGCGTCGTCACCATACCGTCTGCTGCTTTTTTAGAGAGGTGGGCTACTTGTGCTAGGGCTTCGTTAAGTGGGGCTGTTATCCACTCTAGTATGGCTTCATGAAAAACAAATGCGATAATAAAAGCAATAAAGATAGAAAGAACAGAAAGACCAAGTCTTTTTCTAAGCTCTACAAGGTGGGGTCTTAACTCATCAAACATTATGCATCACCTTTTGTATTTTTTTGCTCATTTTTAGTCACTTTTTCTTTTTTGGGTTTTTTAAAGGTCACAGTTTCATTTTTAGGTTCTACTTGTGTGGCTACATTTTCTGTATGGCTTTCTAGCTTAGAATCTACGTCTTTGCTACTCTTTTCTGTAACTTTTTCTGCTTTGGGTTGTTTGGCAAAATCTTGAGCTGATGTCGTAGAGATTTCATCGTCATAACTGACATCATCAAAGTCATCAAATGAGATGTTCTTGAAGCTTTTTAGTTCTGCTGTGGCATCGTTTAGTTGTTTTTTATACGCAAGTGCCTCTTCTTTTAAGTCCGCTATTTTCATCTCTTCTTCTAGTGAACCTTTGGCATCACCGATGGTTTTTTTTACACTTTTGATGAACTTTGCCATCTCTACAAGAGCTTGGGGAAGTTTATCTGGACCCAAAAAGAGTATAGCGATTACAGAAATAAGAAGTAATTCGGTAAAGCCGATTCCAAACATATGTTGACCTTTAAATTTATTGATGTATTTTAACAGATTATCCTAAAATGTAGAGAGAGAGTTCATCAGCTAAGAAGAAATTGTCATTATAGAAGTGAGATGTGTTACTGCGTAGTTTCTTTTCGTTGCAGAGGAGCTTGGCTCTTTCTTGCATCTGAGGGCTAAGTAGACTTTTCTTTATGCCTATTTTAGAACGCATACCTAAAAAGAGACGTTCTGTGAGTAGTTCGTCTTTGCTAAGGAGTTCTTGACTCACAAAAAGAGGATTTTTCACATAGGCATCGATATTTTCTAAAGGGTAGAAACGTGTGTCCTTTAAAAATCCAACTGCTCCAGCTCCAGCTCCTATGTAGTTTTCTATTTGCCAGTAGCCTTTGTTGTGTTTACTTTGATAGGTGCCAAAATTAGAAATTTCATAGGCTTTGAATCCTCTTTTTTCTATCTGTTCTGTGACAAAGAATGCAAGATTTTCATCGTCTTGACGCACTTGGGGGGTACTAGAAAATGTTGTGCCGTCTTCTATGGTGAGTTCATAGGCAGATATATGGTCAATAGGTAGAGAAAAAGCTGTTTCTATATCATTGAGTATCAACGCTTCAGTATCTCCTTGATAGTTGTAGATTAAATCTAGTGAAAGATGCTCTATCCCAATGGTATGTGCATAAGAGATGGCATCTTTCGCTTGCTGAGGGTTGTGGGCTCGGTTAAGGGCTTTGAGTTTGTCTTCATCAAAGCTTTGCACACCAAAACTTACACGGTTTACCCCTAGTTCATGCATCCCTTTTAGCCACGTTTTTGTGGCTGAATTTGGGTTCGCCTCTGTGGTGATTTCTGCATCTTTTTGTAAATACGGGGCCAGGAGCTTAAAAATAGGCTTATAGAGTTCAGGACTTACCGTAGAAGGGGTCCCTCCACCTATAAAAAGTGTTTTTATGCTTTGCGCTGTTGCTTCAAAACGCTCTAGTTCAAAACTGAGTTGTGTATAAAGGGCCTTCATGTAGTCTTCACGCGTATCAAACTTATCGACATAGGTGTTAAAAGAACAATAGTGACACTTAGAGTCACAGTAGGGGATGTGAAGATAGACCAACAAATTAAACGCCTTATAACTGTTATTTTGATAAAATAATATCAGAAACTTGAGAGTAATTCTCTTGAAGATAAAAATAAATTTAAAATAGGGACAAACAAGGTGGGCTTTGCCCATTTTACGTTCTATAAATAATAAGAGTTGACACTATGCAAAGACAAAAGACATACCGTCCAAATGTCGCAGCTGTGATACTCTCTTCCAAATATCCAAGTAAATGTGAGTTTTTTGTGGCTCATAGAAGTGATATTAAGAATGCGTGGCAGTTTCCTCAAGGGGGTATTGATGAGGGTGAAACACCCAAAGAGGCATTGCAACGAGAATTACTAGAAGAGATAGGTTGTGATAAAGTTGAAATTTTAGGGGAGTATCCTGAATGGATTTCATATGATTTTCCACAAAAAACAAACAGTAAAAAGCTGTATGCTTTTGATGGACAAACGCAGAAGTATTTTCTTGTACGCCTAAAAGAAGGTGCCGAGATAGATTTGCAGGGGTATGATATTCCTGAGTTTCAGGATTATGCCTTTGTGGGCTATGATGAGTTATTTAAAAAAGTAACCTATTTTAAACGTAAAGTGTATCGTAGAGTGATTGATCATTTTATCAAAGAAGGATTGATATAGTATGTTAGTTGTACATAAATATGGTGGTACAAGTGTTGGTGACGTGGAACGTATTGAAAATGTCACAAACCGTGTAGCCAAAGCAAGAGAAGCAGGTGATGACATCGTTGTGGTTGTCTCTGCCATGAGTGGAGAGACCAACAAGCTGATAGGATATGCAGAACACTTTACCAAAGAACCTGCAAAAAAAGAGATGGATATGCTACTAAGTTCAGGAGAACGGGTTACTGCAGCACTTCTTTCTATAGCTTTACAAGCACGAGGCTATGATGCCGTAGCGATGACAGGACGTGGAGCAGGTATCGTTACGGACGATACACATACTTATGCACGTATTATGTCGATAGACCCTACTGCTATGCAAAATGCTATTAAGGCAGGGAAGATAGTCATTGTCGCAGGTTTTCAAGGGGTCAATAAAGATGGTTCCATTACTACACTAGGGCGTGGGGGTTCTGACCTCTCTGCTGTAGCACTCGCAGGAGCTTTAAAAGCAGACCAATGTGAAATCTACTCAGACGTTGATGGCATTTATACGACTGACCCACGTATCGAACCCAATGCAAAAAAACTTGACCGTATCTCGTATGATGAGATGTTAGAACTATCATCTTTAGGGGCAAAAGTCTTACAGAGTCGTTCTGTAGAATTGGCAAAAAAATTAGGTGTAAAACTCTATGCAAAAAGTAGTTTCTCAGACAACGAAGGAACATTGATAACAGAGGAGAATGAAAATATGGAAGAGGTATTGGTATCTGGTGTAGTACTAGACAAAAATCAAGCAAGAGTCACACTTAGAGGAGTGTCTGATAGACCAGGTATAGCAGCTGAAATATTTACGATGCTAGCCAATGAAAATATCAATGTCGATATGATTATTCAAAATAGAGGGACAGACGGTTCAACGAACCTTGGATTTACAGTACCTCACTCTGAACATGAAAATGCAAAGAGACTCATGGCAACATTTGACCATGACATAGAGGGTATGGACTTTGATGAACATGTGTGTAAAGTCTCCGTGGTAGGTGTGGGCATGAAGTCACATACGGGTGTAGCTGCTGCGGCATTTACAGTGATGGCAGAAGAAAACATCAACATACAAATGATTTCAACTTCTGAGATAAAAGTCTCCATGGTTATAGACGAAACTCATGGTGAACAAGCCATTCGTGCTTTACATAAAGCCTATGAGTTAGACAAGTAAACCACGATGCAGCAGCTACTCAAATGGACACTTGACACCATACGCGAAGAAGAGTCATGTTTCTCATGGATGGAGGAGTACCGTTACGAGTGGGCACCACTGGTTAAGTCTGCTGTGTCTCAAAGTATTGAAGGTAAAGCTGTCTTAATAGTGACTGATGAGCCACGTAAGTGGTTTGGTAAATACATTTTAAACGCAGTCAATGACCTACGTAAAAATAGACCATTGTTACCTTTTTATCAGTTGTCCGAATGTTTCCCTAGTCTTTCTATTTTGACTTCTACATCTGACATGCAACTACTTGAAGATATGTTAGAAATCTCCTATCCAAATGGCTACTACATTTGGTACATAGGTAAAGGTGACCATCCTTATACAAAGATAGCATACCGTTGTGAAAATAGTTTTTTATGGGTACTAGATGAAGAAGTGCAAAATGCTTTTGCTTTGCGTTCTTCTGATCCTTTACTAGACATAAAGCTCTTACAACTCTATAAACTTTTTGACCAAACCCTTTCAGTGACACTTTTTGGGGAGTTAGATTTAGAGGCATGAGACTCACTAGTCAAGTTGTGATAACAGCACAGATGAGCAAGACCATTGAAACACTAGAACAACTTCGTACCACAGAGACGGTGATTGAAATCATCACGCCTTCTATAACCACACTTTTACAACAAGAGGATGATGCATCTATACTACCCTATCTGCATCGCATCGTCACAGATAAAGTCTCTTTTTCAGTGAGTGATGCAAAAACAGCGATAGAAAAAGCCTATATGGCAAGCGATGAAACAACCGTTATCATACTAGCAGACAAGGCATTTACCCCTTTGGTACAAAATAAACTTCTTAAAGTCATAGAAGAACCACCTAAAAATAAAGTGTTCATCTTAGTTACGGAGAGTAAGTCTACGGTGTTAGCGACTATTAAGTCTCGCTTGCCTATTACCATCCTTTCTGAAAAAAAAGAAGAGGAGGCACTGGGCTTAGATATTATGCAACTTAGCTTAGGCTCAGTGTATGAGTTTGTGCAACTCCATAAGCGTACAGATGCTAGGTCTATGACTATACTTGTGGAACGTATAGTCAAAGAGGCTATAAGCTCACAAAAGTTTAATCTTGATGAGAAGAGTTTGACTTTGTTTTCAAATACTTATGTGGCTTTGGATATGGGGTCTCCACCGCAGTTTGTTTTGAATGCGTTGCTTTTAAAGTTATTGGCTCGCAAGAAGCGATAATATAAAAAACGATAAAATATTCATAATGATTTCTTCGCAGTTCCTTTTAATTTGAAGTGAGGCGTTGTTTCTCTCTTCATTTTTTTTAGAAAAAACCGAAGCAAAAAAATCGTCGTGGCTCTCGAAACGCTATCGCTTTCAAGGGCGTTCGCCACGACAAGGCACACTAATGTGTGATTAATGAGGAGCTTTTATGTATATCTATCAATTGGGTTCAATAGCAGATAAAAAGTCTGCACTTAAAGCCTTGGGTGTAGAGTCTGGTGGGGTGGGGATTATGGCTAAGAAAATGGAGTTGATGTATTTTTACATTAAAGACCTTAGATGTCCTGCAGCTAATATATTGAAGCAAGATGCATTGAGCATTGGAGCAGACCTTGCAGTACCTGGTGGGGTGATACTGTGTGAAAAAGAGGTGTACGACTGTATACTCATAGGTACGCGTAAGCATATGGAAGTACTTTCACGTAAAGAATTGGCACAGCCTTTTGGGCTTAAAACAGTTGCCAATGCACTTAAAAAGTTTTTAGCTGTAAAATCTAAACCTACGCAAATTATGGGTGTCATTAATGCAAACGATGATAGTTTTTTTGAGGAAAGTCGCTTTCAAAAAGAAGATGCTATTATGCAAATAAAACAGATGATAGATGATGGTGCTAACATCATCGACATAGGTGCCGTAAGTTCACGTCCTAATGCAGATGCAGTGAGTGAGCTTGTCGAACTCGAACGCATCAGACCTATTTGTGATGCCATAGCTTCTGAAAAACTCTATGAAAAAGCTATTTTTTCTATAGATAGCTACACGCCATCGGTAGTAGAGTATGCACTCAAAAGTGGATTTAGCATTATCAATGACATCACAGGGGCAATCAACGAAGCCATCATACAACTAGCTGTAAAGTATAATGCCAAACTTTGCATCATGCATATGCAAGGCACACCTCAGACGATGCAAGACAACCCGAGTTATGAGGATGTAGTGGTAGAGGTGAGTCAGTTTTTTGAAGAGCGTATAAAAAAATGTGAAGCCTTGGGTTTGGAGCGAAAAAACATCATCTTAGATGTGGGCATAGGTTTTGGTAAGACGCTGGAGCATAACATCACCCTCATCAAAAACATGGCACATTTTCAAGTGTTTGGCTGTGAAGTCCTTGTGGGGGCTAGTCGTAAGTCTATGATAGACAAAATTATTTCTACCCCGACAGAAGAGCGTTTGGCAGGTACATTGGCACTTCACCTCAAAGCGGTAGAAAATGGTGCAAGTATCGTGCGTTGTCATGATGTGATGGAACATGTGCAGGCTTTGGCTGTGTATGAAGCGTTAAAATAAAACTAAAAAGAGATACATTATATTATGACAAACAAACAATACCTCGAAAAAGTACAATTGTTAAAAAAATGGGCTCACGCCTACTACGTAGATGATAATCCTATAGCCACCGATGAGGAGTATGACAAGCTCTACCATGAAGTACTAGACTATGAAACAGCCAATCCCTCTGAGGTGGTAGAAGACTCACCTACAAAGCGTGTGGGTGGTGTGGTGCGTGATGAGTTTTCTAAGGCAACACACATCAAACGTATGTGGAGCATGGAAGATGTTTTTAGCACAGAAGAGGTGCAGGAGTGGCTAGATAGAGTCGAAAAGAATGTAGGGACGTGTGAGTACTTTTGTGAGCCTAAATTTGATGGGGCGAGTATGAACCTGCTCTATGAGGATGGGAAACTGGTACGTGCCATTACCCGTGGGGATGGTGTGGTAGGTGAAGAGGTGACGGACAATGTGCGTACCATTCGTTCTGTGCCACTGAGCATTGATTATGATGGGCAGATAGAGATACGTGGTGAGGTGGTTATACGTAAAGATGATTTTGAAATTATCAACCGTGAGAGGCTGGATGAAGGGGAACAACCTTTTGCAAACCCGCGTAATGCAGCAGCAGGAAGCTTACGTCAGCTTGACTCATCTATTACCGCTAAGCGTAGGCTTGTCTTTTACCCTTGGGGTTTAGGTGAGAACAGTTTGACACAGAGCAGACTCTCTGAAAAGATGGACTTCATTTATGCACAAGGATTTCTGCAACCACCATATTCCAAAGCGTGCAATACTATTGAGGAGATAGAAGATTTCTACCATTTTCTCATCAGTCAGCGAGATGAAATACCTATGATGATGGATGGTATGGTTATAAAAGTAGATGAGGTGAGTTTACAAGAGGACTTGGGCTATACCGTTAAAGTACCTAAGTGGATGTGTGCCTATAAATTCCCCGCAGTAGAGAAGGTGACGAAAGTCAACGACATCACCATTCAGGTAGGACGTACAGGTGTGCTTACTCCTGTAGCCGAGGTAGAACCAACAGACTTAGACGGTGCCATAATAGCCCGTGCAACGCTACATAATTTTGATGAGATAGAACGTAAGGGTCTCATGATAGGTGACTCTGTTATCCTCATACGCTCTGGAGATGTGATACCTAAGATTACCAAGGTGCTAGTAGATAGACGTGATGGCTCAGAAAAAGCTATAAGCCGTCCAGCAGAGTGTCCTACCTGTCACTCTGAAGTCTTAGATGAGGGTACACTCATTAAGTGTCAAAACTTAGATTGTCCAGATAGAGTCGTTAACGCCATCATACATTTTGCAAAAAAAGGGTGTATGAACATAGACGGACTAGGCTCTAAGATAGTAGAGATACTTGTAAATGAGGGCAAGATAAAAGATATATTGGGTCTGTACTATCTACGTTATGATGATTTGGTAGATTTAGAAGGTTTCAAAGAAAAGCGTATCAAAAACTTACTTGATGCCATAGATGCTACAAAAGGTACAGTATTGTACCGACTGATTAACGCTATGGGCATAGAGCATATAGGTGAAGTGGCAAGTAAAGCTTTGGCGTTGGAGTTTGGATTGGGTGTAGTAGATGCAACTTTTGATGAAGTGATAGCCATTGATGGTATCGGTGAAGAGATGGCAAACTCGTTACTAGAGTTTATGAGAGTAAACAAAGAAGAAGTACTTAAACTGTTTGAAGTAGTGCAACCCACTGTAGAAGAGAAAGTAGAAGCTAAAGAAAACCCTTTTAAAGACAAAACAGTGGTACTCACAGGTACGATGTCTGTGAGCCGTGGTGTCGTCAAAGAGATGTTAGAGAAACTTGGGACAAAGGTGAGTGGTTCTGTGTCCAAAAAGACGGACTATCTTATCTATGGAGAAGATGCTGGATCTAAGTATGATAAGGCTGTGAAGTTGGGGGTGGAAACACTGACTGAGGATGAGATGAGAGGAATGTTATGAGACTAGACAAATACCTAGTAGATGAGGGTTACTTCGAGAGTCGTAACCGTGCGAATGATGCCATAAAGGCTGGGTTGGTAACAGTAGATGGGAAGAAGGGGAAGCCTTCTGCTAAGATAGATGAAAATACAGTCGTTGCAGTAGAAGACTCTAAGTTTTATGTGAGCCGTGCAGCACGTAAGTTAGAAAACTTTTTAACCGAACATAGTGTAGACATGCAAGGAAAACGAGCTTTAGATATAGGCTCTAGTACAGGTGGCTTTGCTCAGATAGTCTTGGAAAATGGGGTGGCTACGCTTGATTGTGTCGATGTAGGGTCTGACCAGTTGCATATTTCACTTAGAGAGAATGAAAAGTTGTTTTTACGTGAAGAGACAGACATACGTGAGTTTGAAAGTGCTGAGAGCTTTGAACTTATTACCTGTGATGTATCGTTTATCTCCATTTTGAAGATAACAGATGACATAGATAGGCTTAGTCATAAAAATACAGACATCATCATCTTATACAAGCCACAGTTTGAAGTAGGTAAAGATGTGAAACGTGACTCTAAGGGTGTGGTGCAAGATGTAGATACTATCGCTAGGCGTAAAGAAGCGTTCGAGGCAGAGGCTATGAAACTTGGCTGGGAACAAAAATATCAAGCAGAGTCAAAAGTACAGGGTAAAGAGGGCAATCAAGAGTACCTGTATCATTTTGTAAAGCATAGGTAAGAACATTGGCATACACTAATCAAATAAAATCTATCGCTATAGGCTCTTTTGACGGCATACACATCGCTCATCAAGCACTCATAAACAAGGCAGATTCCCTTGTCATCATAGAGCGAAATGGTGGCTACTTAACCCCTGGGTATAAACGTTCTAACTTTACTTCTAAAGTGTGTTGTTTTTATCATTTTGATGTTATCAAAGGTTTGACTCCTGAAGGATTTGTGAAAAAACTAAAAACAGACTTTCCTTTGCTAGAGACCATAGTAGTAGGCTATGACTTTGTTTTTGGAAAAGACAGAGCAGGAAATACAGAGGTTTTACAAGCACTATTTGATGGCAAGGTAGAGGTGGTAGAAGAAGTCTCTATAGAGGGTATATCTGTTCACTCTCGTACCATAAAACAGTATCTAAAAGAGGGTAATGTAAAGATGGCAAATAAGCTACTTGGAAGAGAGTACAGCATTGATGGTAAAGTCATCTCTGGTCAAGGACTGGGCAAGAAAGAACTTGTCCCTACGTTAAACTTAAATGTAAAAGAGTATCAACTACCCTTAGAAGGTGTCTATGCTACACGAACAAAGATAGCTAACAAGTGGCTTGATTCTGTAAGTTTTTTAGGACACAGAGTGACGACAGATGCCTCTTTTGCCATAGAGACTCATATCTTAGACAAAGATGTTGGAATTGTACGAGGGAAGGTTGAGCTTAACTTTGTGGGATTTGTAAGAGCCAATCAAAAATTTGAAAGTTTAGAAGAGTTGAAAATCCAAATAGAAAAAGACATTGAGTCGGCAAAAGAGTTTCAGTGTTAAAACGTTTAGCTAAAATTGGATTGGGTACCATCATTATTGGATATGTAGGTATAGGTGTATTGCTTTATAGTTTTCAAAAAGAACTTCTTTACCATCCTACACCCAATGTCAAGATAGAGTATCCTCAGATAGTACTACATCAAGAGGATGCCGAGGTAGTAGTACATGTATTGAACGAAGGGCATCAAAATGCCATACTCTATTTTGGTGGCAATGCAGAGTCTATGGCACAAAGTGCAAACTATATTGCAGCACAGTTTCCTGAGTTTACTTGTTACTTGATGGACTATAGGGGGTTTGGAGAGAGTACAGGAGAGCCTAGTGAAGCAGCACTCTATGGTGATGCCTTGGCATTGTATGATAGGGTAGCTAAAAAACATGAGCGTATTAGCATAGGTGGGCGTTCCTTGGGTACAGGTATTGCCACGTATGTAGCAGCATATAGAGAGGTGAGTAAACTAGCCCTCATTACACCCTATGACAGCATTGTCTCTGTGGCACAGGGACGTTATCCTCTTTATCCTGCTGACTTGTTACTCAAAGAGAAGTACGATTCTCTAAGTCGGGTCAAAGAAATTAAGGCAAAAACGTTTATAGTTGTAGCCCAAAATGATAAGGTGATACCTAGAGTGCATACACAAAATCTCATAAATGCTTTCAACAAAGAGCAACTTCAGGTAAGAGTTATTAAAAATAGAGGACATATAGATATTTCTTCAGATAAGATATACTATAAAATAATGCAAGACTTTATAGGAGAGGGGTGACGTATGTCAAAAGATAAAGTATTCACAGAAAAGATAAGTAAAAAATTTGAGTTCGATGAGGCTGTGGCTTCGGTGTTTGATGACATGCTTTCACGTTCA
>Ga0256839_1001605_pt1 | contig 27019 bp, 19 predicted proteins | sample 354166metaG_FD_185968 | JGI IMG/M metagenome (GOLD analysis project Ga0256839, IMG submission 185968) | Hydrothermal vent microbial communities from Mid Atlantic Ridge, Atlantic Ocean - 354-166 | ecosystem: Environmental > Aquatic > Marine > Hydrothermal vents | place: Atlantic Ocean: Mid... | reverse complement strand
GAGTTGCCTATCTTTCTATAGGCTGTCATTATCTGCGCTTACTTGAGTGTTGGAGTCGGAATTGAGCAAGGCGTTGATCGACCCGCAAGGTCGGCATATTACCTATCTACGGTTATCGTTAACTGATCGCTGCAATCTGCGGTGTTTCTATTGTCTCCCCAAGGGTGCTAAGGGCTTTTCCACGCCGCGTGAGTGGCTTAATTTCGATGAGATTGAGCGGGTGGTGGCGGCTTTTGCTTCGTTGGGTGTTTCGCGCATTCGTCTCACTGGGGGCGAGCCGCTGGCGCGCCCTGATATCACTTCGTTAATCGCACGCATCGCCGCTATTCCGGCGATTGATGACCTCTCTCTAAGTACCAATGCCACACTACTTGCCCACACTGCCCGGCCATTAAAAGAGGCGGGTATTTCACGCATTAATGTGAGTCTGGATACGCTGCGTGCGGATCGATTTTCCACCATAACGGGTGGTGGTGAGCTACAACCCGTGCTGGATGGGTTGGCAGCGGCACGGGAGGCTGGCTTGGCTCCGGTTAAGATCAATATGGTTGCCATGAGGGGTATTAATGATGATGAGTTTGCCGATATGGTGCGCTACTGTGGTGATAATAACTTCACCCTGCGCTTGATTGAGACGATGCCGGTGGGCAGTGGCGGCCAAATGGCAAGCGAGCACTATCTGGATCTAAACACGGTGCGCCGACAGCTCAGTGATACCTTTAATATGGTGCCGGGTGCGATGCCCGGTGGTGGCCCTGCCCGCTATATGCAGGTGGTGGATAGCAACCTGAAAGTGGGCTTCATAACCCCCATTTCACAACACTTTTGTGAAACCTGTAATCGAGTAAGGCTCTCTGCCGAAGGGGTGCTCTACCTCTGTTTGGGGCAAGAGCATAGCGTTGACCTGCGGCCGCTGCTGCGCAGTGGTGCCAGCGATGAAGTGCTGCAAGCGGCCATTATTAAAGCCCTTGCACTCAAGCCTGCACAGCATGACTTTAATGAGCAGCCAGAGAAGATTGTTCGGTTTATGTCCAAGCTGGGTGGTTAGGGTTATAGCCGCCCAGCCCTCGCTCTGGGGTCAGAGTAAAACAGGAGCCGATATTGGCTCCTGTTTTACTCTGACCCCGCAGAAGTGAGCGCCTGTGAGAAGTCATCCAGCAGATCTTGTTGATCTTCAATGCCGATGGAGAGGCGGATGAGTGAGTCATCAATGCCCATTTCGGCGCGGCGGGTTGCGCCCATTTCCCAGTAAATGGTGTGTGCGACCGGAATCGCTAAGGTGCGGTTATCCCCCAGATGACTGGAGAGAATCACCAGTTTTAGCTGGTTTAAGAATGCAAAGCAGTCATGCCCCTTGGTCAGTTCAATGCTGATAATTGCACCGTGGCGTTTGAACAGTGTTTTGGAGAGTGCGTGCTGCGGGTGTGCTGGTAGCCCCGGGTAGTAGACCTTCGAGATGGCCGGGTGGCTGGAGAAGAAGTTGGCCAGTGCGGTGGCGTTATCGCAGGCGCGATCCATACGCAGTGCTAGGGTTTCGGCACCAATGGCGATTTTATGTGCCGACTCTGCGGTGAGGGTGCTGCCAAAATCGCGTAACCCTTTTTTGCGAATCTGTGTAATACCCCAATAGCAGGCTTCAAACTTTTTGTAGGTGTCGTAGATGTTTGGATAGCGGCTCCAATCATAGAGTCCGGTATCGGTCACTGCACCACCTAGGGCGTTGCCGTGGCCGCAGATATATTTGGTTAATGAGTTGATAACAAGGCTGGCACCCACCGCTTTAGGTTGGAACAGGTAGGGTGAGGTGAGGGTGTTATCAACCACATAGAGCACGCCCCACTCACGACAAAGCTCGCCAATTTTAGCTAAGTCGGCAATTTGCGTGCGTGGATTGGCGATGGTCTCCACAAATACCAGTCGTGTTTTCTCTTGGAGTGCGGCTTCAATCTGAGTGACATCGGTAGCATCGACTAGGCTCACCTGGCAACCGAGGGTGTCGATGGTACCCATCAGGCTGTTGGTATTGCCAAACAGGTATGCACTGGAGACGATATGGTCTCCCGCTTTTAACAGCGCCAGAAAGGTTGAGCCAATCGCCGCCATGCCGGTGCTGAAACAGGCGGTGGCTAGGCCATCTTCCATGGTGGTGATCTTGGTTTCTAACGCCGCCGTGGTAGGATTGGATTGTCGGCTATAGACAAAACCACTCTCCTCTCCCTTAAACACGCGGGCCAGATGGTCGGCATCGGGATAGCCGTAGGCGATGGTGGTGTGAACAGGCTTGTGCACCGCAAAGTGCTCGATGGAGGCTGAACGGTCTGCATGGAGAATCTGGGTGGTAAATTTTCTGGTCATATCCTGATGCTTCTATAAAAAGGGGTGTGAGTGAATAAGTGTACCAATAAAGTGGTCGATGTCGCAGGGCTATGATAACAGGGGGTGGTATTTGATCGAAGTTAAAGAGCTGATTTTTGAGTACCCGGGTACCTTGGCGCTGGATAATGTTTCACTCTCGATTGCCGAAGGTGAAATTGCGGCGCTGGTCGGCCCTAATGGTGCAGGAAAAACAACATTGATGCGGGCAATCTGTGGTTTGGATGCGCCGATTTCAGGCTCCGTTCGGGTGGATGGTCTGGATGTCCTTAAATACCCTCGTCAGGCGCATCAACGAATGGGTTATCTGGCTGATTTTTTTGGGCTGTATAACGAGCTGACACTGCGACAGGCACTGCACTATGCGGCACTCTCTCATGGCATTAAGGGCGAATCGCTGGCAGCCTCTATTGTGTTGGCCGCCCAGCGGCTCCAACTGGAAGAGCGGCTGGAGCAGCCGGTTAAAGCGCTCTCTCGGGGGTTGAGCCAGCGCCTTGCCATTGCCCAAGCCATTATTCATCAACCAAAAGTGCTGCTGCTGGATGAGCCTGCCGCAGGCCTGGACCCACAGGCGCGCAAAGCGCTCGCGGATCTCTTTTTGGCACTGCGTGATCAAGGGATGACGCTGCTAGTCTCATCACACATATTGGCAGAGCTGGAGGCGTATTGCAGCGTGATGGTGGTGGTGGAGCAGGGACGAATTATTGACCAGCAATCACTGAACGCCACTCACCCCCAATATGAGGTGCTCCAGATCGCCTGTGCGACACCCTCGCCAACACTCACTTCCGTGCTACAAGATGACTTGGGGGTTGAGTTGATTAGTGAGGATCAACACGGCTGCTTAATAGAGATCTCGGCGGATCCTGCCGTTCAACATCAGCTATTGCAGCAACTATTATCCCGAGGGTTTAGCGTGCATCACTTTGCACCGGCACAGCGCAATATGCAGGAGAGCTACTTACAGACGGTGAGCCAGTATCAGGAGCGTAAAAAATGATGAGTCCTGAGTTTTTACGCAATTTTTGGTTAGAGATGACACTACACCGATGGGTGATGATGCCAACGATACAGCTGGTTCTCTTTTTTATCATCCACACCATGGGCGGGTGGTCGTGGCTTCATGATGCCACCCGCTTGACTATTGTGGCGCTGGGGATGTTGTGGGGGGTGCGACTGGCCGGTGAAGCGTTGATTGATGAGATCGATAACCGCACCTGGGACCAGCAACGAATGAGTGCGATTACCCCGTGGCAGATGAGCTGGGGCAAACTATTTGGTAGCACTGTTTACGTCTGGTACGGCATATTGCTGCTGGTGCCGGTTTTTCTATTCAGTGGCCTGATGGCCGGCGAACCGATGTTAGAGGCCAAGTTGATACTGCTGCTGAGTGGCTCAGTACTGGTGCAGGCATTGGCACTATTGATGAGTCTATTGATGGTTCGGCGAATGGGTCGACATCGCCGAAGCCTGTCGAACATTGCGCTGATTATTACACTATTTTTCATCATAACGATTGGCCCCTTTTACGATGAGTACTTTGCGCAGTTCAACTGGTATGGCCTAGCGATCAGTGAACTGGTGTTTATGGCATTAAGCAGTGTGGTTTTTTGTGGCTGGGTGCTGCTTGCGCTCTACCGCACCATGGGTGAAGAGTTGCAGCTAAAGCATCGCCCTTTGGCTTGGTTTAGTTTCTCACTGTTTCTGATTTTCTATGTGCTGGGCTTTAGCCCGGTAGCCGGGGGCGGCGTGCTGGAATTGAACTTGGCAGGTGCGTTTTTCATCACGCTTTTTCTCTGCTATGTGATGATATTTATCGAGCGCAAGGAGCCGCTGGAGCTGCGTCGTTTTCAGGTAACCCGTGGACAGCAAGGGTGGGTTGCTGCATCCGTACACCTGCCTTGCTGGCTGGTGAGCGTAGCGGTAGTGTTGGTATTGGGCGTGTTGTTACAGTGGATTGATACACCGAAAATGGGCTTTATGGAGACCCTGCTGAGGGTTGATCAAGTGGTGCTGTTATCGCTACTGTTTCTATTGCGGGATATTGCCATCGTTATCTATTTCAACCTGACCAAACAGAGCCAGCGAGCAGATGCCACCGCGATGGTTTACCTGCTGCTGCTCTACCTGCTGCTGCCGATGCTCTTTGGTGCCATGGGGATGACCACACTCAACAACCTGCTAATGCCACTCTTGACCACCAATCCACTCACCACAGTGATATCCGGCGGCCTACAGCTTGGCGTGGTGGGGTGGCTGATTTATCAGCGCTGGCAGCGTAACTACCAGCCGCTCGGATCCAACAAGCTGGGCGAGTTGAGCGGGGATTAGGGGTTTACAGCGAGCCATCGTGTTGGCGTTATTAAATACTGCCTTGCATATAATCGTTGCCTTGTGCCATGTTAAAGCCTACCTTTAATAAAAGCACGCACTGCGTCAGTTATTAAAGGTAGGCTTTAACAGATGAAATCCCAAACCCGTTCAGGTGAATTTGTCGTCCAGCCCGGAGGCTACCGGGCGTTCATCCCCAAACCGCTGCCGCCAACACCCCCGCTGGTGGTTGATGCCGAGATGCAGGTGCTGCTATCCAAGGCAGACCGCGCGCTTGGGCGGCTGGATGGCTCCATTCGTACCCTGCCCAATCCTGATCTATTTATCTTTATGTATGTGCGAAAAGAGGCGGTGCTCTCCAGTCAGATTGAAGGCACCCAAAGCTCGCTGAATGACATCCTAGAAGTGGAAGCCGAAATCTTTGGCAATGAACACCCCCGTGATGTGGATGAGGTGCTCAACTATGTTCACGCCATGAACTACGGTCTGGTGCGTTTGACTGAACTGCCGCTGTGCAATCGACTGATTCGTGAGATTCATAGTGTGTTGTTAACGGGCGTGCGTGGTGGCAATGCCCAGCCAGGCGAACTGCGTAAAATCCAGAACTGGATCGGCCCCCAGGGCTGCACCTTGAAAGAAGCCACCTTTGTGCCACCACCACCGCAACAGCTCGAAGCGATACTGTCCCAATTTGAACGCTTTCTGCATGACGAAAGCTTGCCCGCCCTGCTGCAAATCGGCATAGCGCATGCCCAGTTTGAAACCATTCATCCTTTTTTGGATGGCAACGGTCGGATGGGGCGACTGCTGATCTCTTTTATGCTCTATCAGCGTGAAATACTAGAGATACCGGTGCTCTACATCTCCTACTATTTCAAAAAATATCGCCAGCAATATTACGAGCAGCTGCAATCAGTGCGCGAAAATGGCAGCTGGGAGGCGTGGCTCAAATTTTTCCTACAAGGCATATACGAAGTGTCCCAAGAGGCTACCGAGACCTCGCGAAAAATCGTCGACCTGCGCGAAGCCCACCGACAACGAATAGCCGAAAATTTTGGTCGAGTGGCAGGCAACGCCATGCAAGTGCTGGAAACACTCTACCAACGCCCTTTTATTAAAGTGCAGGACATCATAGAACTAAGCAAGGTCTCCTACCCGGCAGCCAACCAATTGATGAATAAATTTGTCGATCACGGCCTGTTAACAGAAGTGACCGGCCAAGCGCGCAACCGCCAGTTTAGGTATGGCTCGTATATCGAGCTATTCAATTAGGTGCGTAGTCAAACAAAATTTGGAACAATTTACCCATGATAAAGTGGGTGAGTCAGGAGGTGGATAGTGCTAAGTTGTCGAAATCTATATGAATAGTCTCTGGGATGTTCCAATTGAATCGGTAGTCACGCTGACACCTGAGCGTGCCGTTGATGTCATTCGCGCTACTCTTCGAGCTGAATGCGGCTATGGCAAGCTGAGTCCATCGGCATTAACGATCTCTAATCAACTCATGGCCGCTGACGGTGGTATTGATGCGGAGATTAATGTGCCCAATGGGCATACGGTTCCAACAGATTGTATTTTCCAGTCTGGGCTCACAGGAATCCAAATTAAATCAGGAGCGACATTTAAACCTTGGAGACTGGGCGCGATTCGGAAGGAGTTACTCAACCGCAAAGGGAGTCTATGTTCGGAGGTAGAGCGACTTGTTAAACGACAAGGGCGCTATACGCTGATTTGCACCGGCCATGACTTAACGCCACAGCAGCGTAATAAATCCCGGCAGCATATTGCGGATGTTCTGGAAAAAGCCGGATTCGGAAAATATGAGGAGCGGGTAGATGTCCTCAGCGCAAGTCAGGTTGCGGAATTTGCCGAGCGCTATCCAGGAGTCGCATCGCTGCTCACGGTTGATTCCATTCAGGAAGCTTTGACTCTTGAAGAGTGGAGGCAGGATGCCCATATGGCAAATGAGTTTGAGGAGTCCCCCGAACAAGCCCAGTTAATTACCGATATTCGAACCGGACTACAAGGAGAAACCAAGCACATCCGCGTTCTCGGAGAGGCGGGTCTGGGAAAGACGCGCATCGTTCTTGAAGCAGTGAAAGATGAAAATATTGCACCCTACGTGCTGTATATACAGCACGGTTCCCAGTTTGGACAGACAGGGCTTTTCCGCCAACTGCTGAAATCTGGCCGTGACAAACCGCTCACATTGGTCATAGATGAACTTCCTGAGTCTGAGCTTTCAGATATTTGGCGGCATTTGAAACCGCGTTGCGGCCATCTGAAAATTATATCTCTGGATCATGGGAGAGATGACACCCACGATGAGGAGATTGATCGATTAGAGGCCCCCCGCCTGTCTGACGAAATCATCAAAAAGATATTGGCCAGCCGTGTCGGTGAATCTCGCGAACTCTATCGGTGGATTGAAATTTGTGAAGGCTCTCCGCGAGTCGCACAGGCGGTAGCAGATAACCTGCACGCTAACCCTGCGGATATTTTGAAGTCTCCAGCGACGATACCCATCTGGACGAGATTTCTGCATGGTTACGGCAACCGGGATGAGACGGGTGCAAGGCAAGTTGATTGTGTGGCTCAGCACTTGGCGCTATTCAGTCGATTTGGCTATGAAGACCCGGTTGGAGATGAAGCTGAGTATATCGCCAAGTTGATTAAAAACGTAGATCCAACCATTGGTTGGGCGCGCTTTCAAGAGATAGTTAAAAATCTGCGCGAACGGAGGGTATTGCAGGGTAGCAGGACGCTTTTCTTTGTTCCAAAGGCGTTGCACATCTATTTATGGAAACAGTTTTGGAAGTGCTATGGGCGGGGGTTTGACTTTGCACAGACGTTTGATTCTATGCCTAAGTCTCTGCATGTCTGGTTTATGAGCATGTTTAAGTATGCAGGGGATACAGCGACTGCTCATATTATTGACGACATTCTTAAGTCAGATGGCATTTTCTATCAACCCATGACTTTAACGTCAGAGAAAGGCTCTCGATTTTTGTCTATCTTGGCTGAGGCCAGTCCCATTGCGGTGTTGAGGTTGCTTGAAACAACGATTGGTAAATGGGGCGATGATGAAATTTTGAGCTTTAGTGAGAATAGGCAGAATTTGGTTTGGACACTTGGAAAGATTGTGGTTTGGTCTAATTTTACGGTTAGAGCAATGCAACTGTTAGCCCGGTTGGCCGTTAATGAAAATGCTGGCAACGGCAATAACGCTACTGGTACTTTGATTGGCTTGTTTCGCATCGGCCCTGAATGGGCTGTTACAGGATCAACTCCCGAAGCCCGACTTCCGGTGTTACTGAAACTTCTTCGCGCATCCAGTGATGCTGAACGCCATCTTGGACTTAAGGCGATGGAGGCTGCACTCGATAGGCGGGGTATGGGCTTGCGGATTGTTGGCCCTGAATACCAAGGCTTAAAAGAGAGGGCCAAATTATGGGAGCCTGCGACATATGATGAATGGTGGCAGGCTAGCTTTATTTACTTTCAGGCGCTAGTCGATGAGACTCGACGCTGGCCAATCACCCTGCGCCCTGATGTTTGCAGTGCATTGCTGGATGCCATCGGGCAGCAAATAAAAACACCACCATGTACGGAGTTGGCTTTTCAGGTGCTCAATATTCTGGTCAATGATAGTGAAATGTTGCCAGAGAAACTGAATAGATTTTTTTGGTATTTTCGAGAGCATGAAAGTGGGCACACTGAAGTTGCAAAGAGGCTGTCAGTCTTTGAACGTCGCTTTACAAGGCGCAATTTGGCGAGCCGGTTCCAGCGTTATGTAATTGATGTGGAGTATAGCGAGTGGCTGGAAGGTTTTCGTGAGCAACATAACAGACCTAAGAGCCGAGCTAAGGCACTTGTAAAAGCCTTGGCCTGCCGCATCGCGCGACACCCTGAAAAATTCAGCCAAATTCAGCACCTTATTACGCCAACGAAAGATACGCCTGCGTTATGCTATTTCAGTGAGCAGATTGCACAATATGATGAGGCTCGCGCTTTGCTACCGGCCATCATCCAGCGAGCACAGCAAGCAAACTGCTCAGCCTGTTTGTGCAATTATCTATTGGTAGTGAAAACAAGCGATCCCGAGTTCTATCGTTCCACGGTTAACACTTTTCTGGATATAGAAAACAGCGCTTGGCTAGGGGCCGCCATTGTACTTTGCACTGGCTATGATGATGGCTTATTTGTGAAGTGCCTGGATGCACTTGAAAAGCGGTGGATAGCACCTCGATATTTCGCAAGACTTTGGTTCGACAAGTCAGTTGAGCCGCCGATTCCTCCGGAAAGAACAAAAGCCCTGCTTCGCCAATTGAGTGATCATGAAGCTAAAGAGTCACTGCCGTTATTGATAAAAATGCTTGACTCTATTCCACTTGATGACTCCGCTCCATTTGATTCAGAGTTTGTGTTTGGAGTGATATCGAGAGCTGTACCTAGCGGGAAAGGTCGGGATGTGATGAGGGGCTATACCTGGAAGAGTGTCTGTTTGAAGCTGATAGCGTGGGATGTGAATCGCACACTTCCACTGCTCGATTTATTGCTTACCAAGATGGGGGGGAATGATCGCTTAAGTTATGACTCTAATATCCAACCCCTTGCCAATGAGCTCGTACTAGCTAACCCCTTCGGGGCGTGGAAAGTTGTGATCACACATTTTGAGGCGGCATTGCCAAAATGGCGCAATGATTTATTGAATTGGCTCAAAGGTAAGCAGCCATCTACATTCGATGAAAAAGTCCCGCGAGGTGCAATAGCCGACATGCCGCTGCCAAAAATACTTGAATGGATTGAAAAGGATCCTGAGGCTAGGGCCTCCTTGATTGCTCATGCAGCCCCCCGAACACTTGATGATGAGCATGGAGGGGAGTTGACTCGGGAGTTGTTGCATCAGTACGGAGGGTTTGATGGTGTACAAAGAGGCATCTGTTCGGGTTTTCATTCTGGATCTTGGAGTGGCCCAACAAGTATTTACTTAAAAAATATCCGAAAAAGATTTCGGTGCTGGCTGGCGGCTGGTTTTGAAATCGAGGTGATGCAGTGGGTTGAGGCCGAGATTGAAGATTTAGATCAGCGAATCAAGCAGGCAGAGATCGAAGAGGAGCGCTCTCGGTTTGATTGATTAAAGTGATTTATTAATGCCGCCAAAACGCCGGGGTGAAGAGTATCAGTAGGGTGAAGACTTCGAGTCGTCCCATGAGCATGGCCAGTGAGAGTGTCCATTTGGCGGTGTCGCTTAGGTCGTCAAAGTGTGCGCCGACACTGCCGAGGCCGGGGCCGAGGTTGTTCATGCAGGCGGCGACGGCTGAAAAGGCGGTGGTCTGGTCTTCGCCGGTGGCGAGAATAATCAGCATGAAGATGATAAAGCAGGCGACGTAGAGTGAGAAGAAACCCCATACGGCTTCGATAACCCGCTCGGGGAGCACTTTGCCGCCAATTTTTATCGGGATTTGTGCATTGGGGTGCACTAGGCGGGTCACTTCTCGCGAGCCTTGTTTAAACAGCAGTACGATCCGTATGACTTTCATGCCGCCACCGGTGGAGCCGGCGCAGCCACCGACAAAGCTGGTGAGTAGTAGCAGTACTGGCAGGAAGCCGGGCCAGGCGTAAAACTCGGTGGTGGTGAAGCCGGTGGTGGTGCCGATGGAGACGGCTTGAAAGATGCCGTGATGGAGCGCTTCGCCGAAGGTGTCAAATACGTTGTTGTAGTGGAGGTAGCTGACGGTGATGGCGGCGACGGTGGCTAATATGCTGAGATAGACTTTGACTTCGGTGTCGTAACGGTAGGGGCTGAGGCTGAGGGAGCGCCAGGCGAGGAAGTGCAGCGCAAAGTTCATCCCCGCCAGCAGCATGAAAAAGACCGCGATCATCTCAATTAGTGGGCTGTTGAAGTAGGCCATGCTGGCATCATGGGTGGAGAAGCCGCCGATGGCGATGGTGGAGAAGCTGTGGGCGATGGCATCAAAGCCGCTCATGCCGGCTAGCCAGTAGGCCAGCGCGCAGATGATGGTGAGTGAGAGGTAGATGTACCAGAGTGCCTTGGCGGTCTCGGTGATGCGGGGGGTGAGTTTGCTGTCTTTCATCGGTCCGGGTGTTTCGGCCCGATAGAGCTGCATCCCCCCTACGCCAAGCAGTGGCAATATGGCGACCGCCAGTACGATAATACCCATGCCGCCCAGCCACTGGAGCTGCTGTCGATAGAAGAGTATTGATTTGGGGAGTGTGTCGATGCTCTCTGAAATGACGGTGGCACCGGTGGTGGTGAGGCCAGACATCGATTCAAAAATGGCATCGGTCGGTGATAGCTGTGGGTTGTCGGAGAGCATAAAGGGCAGTGCGCCGGTTAACCCCAGCACGGTCCAGAAGGTGACGACGACGACAAATCCATCCCGCAGGCGTAGATCTTTACGGCGGTTTCGCACCGGAAACCAGACCAGCAAGCCGGTGAGTAGGCTGGCGAGGAAGGTGATAATAAATGGCATCAGGTTGCCATCATTATAGATGATTGAGACCACCATGGGGGGCAGGGTGGTGACGCTGAAAATCATCAACAACATGCCGATGATGCGCTGGATTGTGGCGAATTGCATTGCTTTGCTGCCCTTTTTTACAGGAAGGTGATGCCAACCTGGAACAGTTTTTCCACGGCGGGTACATATTTTTTATCCACCAGGAAGAGAATAACATGGTCGCCGGATTCGATAACGGTGTCGTGATGGGCGATCAGTACGGTTTCACCGCGCACGATGGCGGCAATGGTGGTGCCGTGGGGTAGTGTAATCTCTTCGATGGCGTGGCCAACTACGCTGGATGAGCTGCGGTCACCATGGGCAACGGCTTCGATCGCTTCGGCAGCACCTCGGCGCAGTGAGTGCACGGCGACCACATCACCCCGACGCACGTGAGCCAGTAGGCTGCCGATCATCGCCTGCTGTGGTGAGATGGCGATGTCGATGGTGCCATTCTGCATCAGGTCGACATAGGAGCTGCGATTAATCAGTGCCATGACTTTGCGTGCGCCGAGGCGTTTGGCCAGCATCGCGGAGAGGATATTGGCTTCATCATCGTTGGTGAGGGCGCAGAAGACACCGGTGTTTTCGATGTTTTCATCCAGCAGTAGCTCTTCATCTGCGGCATCACCAAACAGTACCATGGTTTTTTTGAGTTCAGCGGCGATCATTTCGGTGCGTTCGCGGTTGTGGTCAATCAGCTTCACCCGACAGCTCTTTTCAAGTGCTTTTGCCAGTCGTTTACCGATATTTCCACCACCGGCAATAATGACGCGCTTGATCTTTTCATCAATATTTCGCAGCTCTGCCATCACCGCACGAATATCTTTGCGTGCGGCGATAAAAAAAACCTCATCATCGACATCAATCACGGTATCGCCATGGGGCGGTATCGGTATTCCGTGACGGAAAATGGCCGCCACACGGGTCTCCACTTTGGGCATATGTTCGCGCAGTGTGCTGAGTGCGTGGCCTACCAGTGGCCCGTCATGGTAGGCGCGTACCGCCACCAGTTGTACTTTTCCACCGGCAAAGTCGAGTACTTGCAGCGCACCTGGGAGTTCGATCAGGCGCTGGATATGGTCTGTCACCAGCTGTTCAGGGCTGATCAATACATCAATCGGCAGCGCTTCTTGGTTAAAGAGCTTGGGGTAGGCGAGGTACTCTACGGCGCGGACGCGGGCAATTTTTGTTGGAGTGTGGAATAGCGTATAGGCCACCTGGCAGGCAACCATATTGATCTCATCGCTGTTGGTGACGGCGAGGATCATGTCGGCATCTTCAGCGCCCGCTCGCTCAAGTGTTTGCGGGTGAGAGGCTTGCCCTTCGATGGTGCGAATGTCGAGCCGATCTTGCAGTAGCGCTAGACGGTTGACATCGGTATCCACCACGGTGATGTCATTGGCCTCGTGAACCAGGTTTTCTGCGACGGAGGAGCCAACCTGGCCAGCACCCAAAATGATGATTTTCATGGCGTATTATTTTTTTAATTAGGTTTTTACTAGTGTACAGCGAATCACGTGCTGCGCCACTGCTCATTTTTCTGTGTAACTACATAGGGAGGCTCTGATCAAGTCATGAATGTTTTATGCTGGCTGAAATCGCCCTCATTTATCCCGAAAATTGCACCAATAGAGCGACTATTACTGCGCATTTCGGAACAAAGTGAGAGCGATTTTCTCTCAGCCTAAATTTATCCAGACTTAATCAGGGCCTCTATAGCGCATAAACACGCTATGTAGTTACTTTCCCGATTTAAACTCGATGCCCAGTGCACGTAATTTGCGGTACAGGTGTGTGCGCTCTACGCCGGATGCTTTGGCAACTTTTCCGACAATGCCATTTTGTTGCTCCATTTGGTGCATAAAGTAGCGGCGTTCAAAGGCTTCCCGTGCTTCGCGCAGGGGCAGGGAGAACAGTTTGTCGTAGCCAGAGGGTGCAGATTTTACCCTCTCTGTATGCAGCAGTCCGTTCAGCTCTTCAAGTTTCACCTCTGGCTCTGCGCCAGTGATTAGCAGCTGGCGTATGATGTTGTTGAGCTCTTTGATGTTGCCCGGCCAGTGGTAGTTGCGCAGTTGGTTTTGTAGTGGTAAGCCAAAGTGGCGATAGGGGAGCTTCTCTTTTTCAACAAAGTGATCAACAAAGTGGGTGAGTAGCTCTGGAATATCTTCACTGTGCTCCCGTAGTGCCGGGGTGTGGATGGAGGCGCTTTTTAGTAGGTGGTAGAGATCATTGCGAAAATGGCCCTCACCGATCAGTGCAGGCAGGTCGCGGGTTGAGGTGCAGATGAGGCGACACGCCGACTTAAGCGGGGTGCTGCCCCCTTGGCGGAAATATTCGCCGCTCTTTAGATAGCCGATCAGATAATCCTGCTGCTCTAGGGGAAGCTGCTCAATGTTAGTGATATAGAGGGTGCCTCCATTGGCTTGCTCAACCTTGCCTTGGGTTATTTTGCCATCCTCCTCTTTGCCGAAAAGGGTGCTTATCATCGCCTGAATGGGTAGTGCTGCGAGGTGGCACTCTACAAAGGGGCCATCACACTGCGAGCCATTATGATGCAGGTAGCGTGCGCTGAATGCTTTGCCGGTGCCCGCCTCTCCCTCTATCAATACCGGCAGTGAAAATCGGGCAATATGGGCAAGCTGCTCCCTGAGCTGTTGCATGGTTTGGCTTTTGCCGATCAGCTGACTTGCGGATTGATGTTTGTGGGTGTTGGGGGGGGTAGTTTGGGCAGATTGTGATGCTGAAAGTGCGCGCTCTACGGCGGGTAACAGGCGACCCATTGAGAGTGGTTTTTCTAGGAATGTATCTGCACCTAGGCGAGTGGCTTCTACTGCGGTCTCAACGGTGCCATGGCCGGACATGAAAATTACCGGTGCTTGGCACCCTTCGGCCAGCAGCTGCTTGTAGAGGGTGATGCCATCAACTCCTGGCATCCAGATATCCAGTAGGATCAGGCTGGGTGTTCGGTTGTGAATTTGTGTGTGAGCATCTTCGCCATCTTTGGCGACCGCAACTTGGTACCCCTCATCCTGAAGGATCTCTTGGATCAGCTGGCGAATGTCAGGCTCATCATCGACGACCAATATGTAGGGCTGTTTCATTCGCTCTCCCGCGGGGTAGGGGGTTGTGGTTGTTTTGGCTGTTCGGGCAGTGGGGTATTGTATTGCAGTGGTAGGCGCAATGCCATGTGAGTCCCCCCGTGCGGGCGGTTGTGGGCCGTTATGATACCGCCATGCTCTTCGATAATCTTTTTGACAATCGCCAAGCCGAGTCCGGTGCCCTTGGGTTTGCTGGTGATATAGGGGTCGAAAAGTTGCTCCAGCAGTGACTCTGAAATGCCCGGGCCGTTGTCATCGACGCAGAGTTCAATATGGCCGTTGGGGTGCTTTCCATGCAGTGTGGTGGTGAGGGTGACTTGGCCATTTTCTTGTTGGCTGACCGCTTCAACACTATTTTTGATGAGGTTGTGTAGCAGTTGGCGCAGTCGACCTTTATCGCCCAGAAGCTCACCAAGCTTCGGATCTAGCTGCTGTTTAAAGGTGATTTTTCTATCGCCCCGGTAGAGCTCGACTACTTCATCAATGAGTTGGTTCAGGTTGAATTTGGTCAGTTGAAGCTTGGGTGTGTAGGCGTAGTCACTGAAAGCTTTTACCATCTCCTCCATGGCTTGAACCTGTTGGATGATGGTGTGGGTGGACCTATCCAGTAGTTGTCCATCGGTGATGGAGAGTGTCTCCAGGTAACGGTGGCGCATCCGCTCTGCTGCAAGCTGAATAGGTGTGAGCGGGTTTTTTATCTCGTGGGCGAGTCGACGGGCCACCTCTGACCAAGCGGCATCGCGCTGTACCTGTAGCAGGTTGGTAATGTCATCGATGACCAATACATAGCCGGAGACCCCTTGCCGACGCTCGGCAAGACGGGTGCCGTGGCACATGACGACTTTACGCCCATGGGGGGTGAAGATGATGATCTGAGTTTGCCAGTCATGACCCTGCTGTTCAAATTGTTGCAGGATGTTGCTGCTGAAATCCTGTAGGTGTTCATTCAGTTTGCCCAGTAGTGCGATCTGCTTGCCCATGAGTGGTTCAAAGTCTATCTCAAGAATTTGTCGGGCTGTGGTGTTGACGGTACGCACTTTGTAACGATGATCGAGGGTCAAGACACCAGAGGTGAGTCCGCCGAGTACAGCGCCAAGATAGGCGCGCTCTCTTTCAATTTGTTGCTGGCTGCGGCTTACATCATCTCGCGCTTGGGCAATTTTACGGGTCATATCATTGAATGAGTTGACCAGTGAGCCAAACTCATCATAACTGGTTAGGGGAAGCTGCTGGTTATAGTCTCCCGCAGCGACTGCGCGAGTGCCCCGTGCCAGCACTCGAATCGGCTCAACCAGTCGCTGACTGGAGAAGAGGGCAACCCACACCGCAGTTAGGAGGGTGAGTAGCAGTACCAGTGAGAGGGTGAGGGTGAAGCTGTTTTTGAGCGGCTCCCGCAAATAGACCATCTCATTGTAATAGGCGAAGGAGTCGTTAACGCTGTCGAGCAGGGCGCCGATGCGCTGGGGGACGGTGTAGAGTGCCTGTAGAATTTGGGGTTCACCCAGTGTGGCATCGTTTTCGATCAGGCTTACGATGCGAATAGTTAACTGCTCATCCTGGTTTGGCTCTAGGCCAACATAGTTGTAACCATGCCGCACCTGCATCAGGATGGCATCATTAGGTTTTTGCGGCAGTATGTCGGTGCTCTCTAGCGTGCTACTGGCGATGATGCGGCCCGTTGCACTCATTAGGGTCAGTTCAGTGCTCTCATTTTCCCGGTGCAGTCTAGCCAGTTGCGAAGCATGATGCTGCTTGGTGCTTTGCAGCTCTTTGACGACGGTCGATGTCTCATCGATCAGCTGTTTAATCCGCAGGTCCAGTGAGTGGCGACTCAACTCCAGCGCATCTTGCAGCGCTTGCTCAATGCGCACATCGAACCAGCTATCGATACCCTTTTCAATAAATTGCAGCGAGAAGTAATAGACGGCACTTACCGGCACAATCGATATCAGAAGGAACATGGTCACTAGGCGTAGCGCCAGCCGTGAGCCAATGGCATTGTTTCGAAAGTCATGGATGAAATGGGTAATACGGAAGCTAATGAGGGTGATGAAAATCAGTGTTCCAACAATATTGATCGCTAGTAGTTGGAGGTATTGTCGCTCAAAGCGGGCCGAGTTTTGGGTGGCATCACTGAGCAGTGCCAGTGAAGAGAGCATGATAAGAAACAGCAAAAAAACCGGCAACAGGCTGAGTAGTGGGCGTGCTTTAAGATAGCGCCGTATTTTATTCAAGCGGGTTGTTGATGGGCGCATAGCAGGGGCCTAGAGCGGCATATCCCACCACGCGCTCTCACTGCGCCAAGGGCCGTAAAAGTAGGAGGTGAGTTTTAAGGGTATGGCGAGTAGACCGGTGTTGATAGCGGCACGCACCCGCACCCGGTATTCAACGCCTTCTGTCAGCAGGTTTTTATCAATGATCGGCAGGTTGTTGATCTCTCCCAGATGCTGTAGCGCAAGGGCGAGTGAGCGGTAGCTGGTACTGGCTCCGCTGTTGTGGTTGGTGACGATATATTGCCGTGTTAGCGCGTGAAAGCGCAGCTCATAGCGCTGTTTCAAGAAGGCGATTTCGGTATCTGGGAGGTAGCTCCGAGGTAGATACACCTCCACGATCACTTTAATGGGCAGAACAACGCCACGGTGCAGTGCGGTGGTTAACTCCGTATCCAGTGGGTAGCGGATGGTACTGCTGAGATGGTAGATCTCATTTTGCAGTGAGATGTGTGCCTCCACTATTTCAAACTTTTCAGCGAACACCGGCTGATAGCAGAGCAGCAACAGTAGCGGCAGCAGGTAAGCGGTTATTGTTGGCTGCTTTCGTTTCAAGCGATTTTCTCGATACAGCCGTAATAGAAACCATCCATCCCCGCTTCTCCGGTTAGAATTTGGCGCCCAACCGTGCAGCGGATTCCCCAGTTAGCGGTGATGATATGCTCTTGCGCTTCGGGGTGACTAGCTAAAAACTGGCTAAGTTGCTCACTGTTCTCTTTTGGCAGAAGTGAGCAGGTGGCATAGAGCAGACGGCCACCCACTTTCAGAAGTGGCCAGAGTGCTTCTAGAATATGTTGTTGTACCCGCGCTAACTCATCAATATCACTCTCTTTGCGCAGCAGTTTTATATCCGGATGGCGGCGAATAACGCCGGTGGCTGAGCAGGGTGCGTCGAGCAAAATGCGTTCAAACTGCTCACCGTTCCACTCGCTGGATGGGTCACCGGCATCGGTGCAATGGAGTGTTGCGCTGAGTTTAAGCCGTTGCAGATTCTCCTCTACCCGTGCGAGGCGAGTAGCATCGCTATCGATGGCAACCAGCTCTTTCAGCTGGGGTTGGCGCTCTAATATGTGGCAACTCTTCCCCCCGGGTGCTGCGCAGGCATCGAGTATTCGCTCACCCGCTTGCGCGTCCAGTAACGGTGCTGCCAGTTGTGCCGCACCATCTTGCACTGAAAACCAGCCCTCAGCAAAGCCGGGGAGTTGTGTGACATCTTGAGGCTCTGCCAAGGTCAGTGCACTGGGGCTATGGGGGTGTGGTGTTGAGTCGATTTGCAGTTTAAGTAGCTGCTGCTGGTAGCTTTCGGGGGTGTGGTGTTGTGCATTGATGCGCAGGGTCATCGGCGGGTGCTGATTATTCTCCTCGAGGATATCTTGCCACTGCTCTGGCCACGCCTGCTGGAGTTTTTTAATCAGCCAGTCAGGGTGGGAGTATTGGCTGCTGTAGTGTGTGTCTGCTTGAGCCTGCAGTGTGTCGAGATTGCGCTGGCAGTTGCGTAATACGCCATTCACTAGCCCTTTGGCCCAGCCCTTTTTTAACGCCTGAGTTGCGGTGACCGCCTCCGAGACGGCGGCATGTCCTGGGGTGCGCATATAGAGTAGTTGGTAGAGTCCTACAATGAGTAGACTTTCGATGTCGCTATCTTTTGTTTTAAGGGGTTTGCTCATCTGTAGCTGTAGTAGTTTTTTGAGGCGAAAGTGGTAGCGCAGTGCGCCATAACAGAGTGCTTGTAGTAAACTTTTGTCTCGCGGTTTGCACTGCGCCAGGATGGGCGGGAGTTGAGTGGCGAGCGAGCGCCCCCGGTAGGCAACATCTTGCACGGTTTTGGCAGCGAGTGCGCGTACATTATTCATTCTTTTTGCCCCAGTAGCTTGCCCAGTAGTGATCGGCCACGTATGAACTCTGCGGCCGAGGTGGCGCGTTTTCCCGCGAGCTGTATTTTTGTGAGGCGCAGCACTCCCGCGCCACAAGCAACCTCAATGCCCTCTTCCCCCTCCTTGATAACGGTGCCAGGCTCGGCATGGCTAGTTTGGGCTAAGGGTTGGGCGGTTAAAATACGCAAAGATTTGCCATCTAGCCATGTGAAGCAGACGGGCCAGGGGTTGAACGCGCGAATTCGTCGTGACAGCTGCGGGGCATCCTGTTGCCAATCAATTTCGGCTTCATGTTTCTCCATTTTTTTGGCGTAGTTGGCTAGGTTATTCTCTTGGGCAATGGGTGAAAGAGTGCCACTTTTAATTTGTTGCAGCACCGTTAGCAGTGCTTCAGACCCTATTTTGGCCAGCCGGTCATGCAGTGTTTGTGCGCTATCATCATCCTGAATGGGGCAGGGTGTGGCCAAGAGCATGTCGCCGGTGTCGAGACCAGCATCCATCTGCATAATGGTGACGCCCGTTTCACTATCTCCCGCTTCAATGGCGCGCTGGATGGGGGCGGCGCCGCGCCAGCGGGGTAAAAGTGATGCGTGAATATTGAGGCAGCCGTGTAGGGGGGTGTCCAGTACGGCTTGAGGGAGAATCAGCCCATAGGCAACTACCACCATTATGTCGGCTTCCAGTGCAGCAAGTTGTTGCTGAGCCGTCTCATCGCGCAACGTCAAGGGTTGAAAAACGGGAAGCTGATGTTGGATCGCCCGCTGTTTAACCGGGGATGGCGTGAGCTTACGGCCTCTGCCAGCGGGTCGGTCGGGTTGAGTGTAGACGGCACAAATTTCATGCTCAGACCCAAGGAGTGCATCAAGGGTGGTGGCTGCAAAATCGGGGGTGCCGGCAAAGATGATTTTCAGAGCGGTTGCCTCTTTATTTTTTCTAGCTTCTTTTTAATGCGCCGGCGTTTGAGTGGCGATATGTGGTCAATGAAAACTTTGCCATTGAGGTGGTCTATCTCGTGTTGTATGCAAATTGAGAGCAGGCCGTCTGCATCAAGCTGTATCTCTTCATCGTTACGGTTGCGTGCTGTTACGGTGATGTTTTCTGCGCGCTCGACATTTTCATAAACCTCAGGGACAGAGAGGCATCCCTCTTCATTTACCATTAAGCCATCATGGGTAATAATTTCAGGATTGATCAGTATCAGAGGCTGGTTTTTCTCCTCTGAAATGTCGATGACCACAATACGCAGGTGGATGTTGACCTGTGTGGCCGCCAAACCAATGCCGGGAGCCTGGTACATGGTTGCCAGCATATCATCCAGTAGGTTCAATATTTTGGGGGTTATTGCCACCACGGGTTTAGCCACTTTGTGAAGCCGAGGATCGGGGATGGTCAGGATCTCTAACAGTGCCATGATTTAACCATATGATATATTAGTGTTATGCAAGATTATAAGGGATGATGGGCAGACAAACCAGTCGGTGCTAATTTTAACTGTGAAATGGCCGAAACAGTGGGTGTGTTTGTGAGTGAGCCTTGAAAGACCGATAGGCTCCAGATCTAAATGAAGAACAGAGTTACTAGAGATATAATGAGGCATCGGCTACACTCGATGTTATTTTTCAAATTAACAAGGATTGACTATGGTCATGAAAACGCTGTTGATTGCCGTTTCGATGCTCCTATTTACAATGAGTGCAGTCGCTCAAGATGTGGTCATTAATCCCGACCACCCCGACCATTATACCGTTGTAAAGGGTGACACTCTTTGGGGTATCGCTGGGAAGTTTTTACGCGATCCATGGCGCTGGCCCCAAGTTTGGAAGCATAATCCTGAAATTAAAAACCCTCACCTGATCTATCCCGGGGATGTTATTTATCTTACTTATCAAGATGGTAAGCCGGTGTTTAGAATGGAGCGAATGAGCGACCAAGTGGTCAGGCTATCCCCGCAAATCTATACCGAGGCCAATGCGGCACAATCGGTTCCGGCGATCCCCATGGATACAATCAAGCCTTTTCTCTCTAAGTCCTACGTGATTAGTGATCAGGAGTTGGGCTATTCAGGCTATATATTGGAAAATGGCGAAGGGCGGCTGATTGCTGGTGAAGGCAGTACAATCTTTGCGCGCAATTTATCTATGGAAGACTCCAAAGAGTATATTATTTATCGTACCGGGGAGGCCTATTCCGATCCGGATGATCCAGAGCAGGTGCTGGGGTATCAGGCAACCTACGTTGGCATGGCTCAATTGCTAGTGGCTGATGATCCTTCGACCTTGCGAGTGGTTGAGTCTGATCGTGAGGTTTTGAATGGTGATCAGCTGTTACCTTTTGTTCCTCAACCAACACTGGATCAGCTCAACCCTCGTGCACCAGACGAGTTGATGGAGGGGCATATTATTGGTCTTCTGGATGGAATTGAACGTATTGGGCAGTATCAGATAGTGGTGTTAAGCCTTGGTGAAGTTGATGGTGTTGTGCCGGGTCACACGCTGTCTGTCTGGCAGCATGGCCGCAAGGTGGTTGACCAGCGTAGCGAAGAGAGAGAAGAGGTTATACTGCCCGATGCTTTGGCCGGTGTGGCGATGGTGTTTCGTGTTTTTGAAAACACCAGCTACGCACTGATTATGAATGCTTATCGAGAGATGTATGTAAATGACAAGGTGATGAATGACGTTTTCTAGCCTTTGACCTAAGGAAGCTCTGATCAAGTCATGAGTGTTTCACCTAGGCTTAATCAGATTCTTCCCAAGCAGGAAAATAGCTCATGGATGAGATTAAGTACTGGCTGGAGTTGCTGCACACACCTACAATAGGGCCGCGCCGCTACAGAGCGATACTAGAACGCATTGATACCCCAAAAAGATTGTTTGATGGAGGTCATGATGAGCTGTTGTCAAAGCTCCCACAGCGTGCCCAAACTTATATAAAAACCCCTGACTGGAAACGTACTGAGCGGGCTCTTTTATGGGCAGAGCAGCCAGCTTGCCATATTATCCCCCTCAGTAGCCCCGATTATCCGCTGCTCTTAAAGCAGATTGCTGACCCCCCGCCCCTGTTGTTTGCCAAGGGGGATATCTCTCTGCTGAGAGACCCCCAGATAGCCATTGTGGGGAGTCGAAACCCCACGCCACAGGGCCAGCAAAACGCGTATAACTTTGCATATGCATTAAGTCAGGCGGGTTTGGTTATTACGAGTGGTCTAGCAATGGGTGTCGATGCAGAGGCACACAAAGGGGCGCTCAGCTCACAGGGGCAGACGATTGCGGTCACCGGCACCGGTCTGGATATTCTCTACCCGCGCAGTAATCACGCTTTAGCACGACAAATTGTTGAGTCAGGTGTGGTGGTTTCAGAGTTTCCGCTGGGCACTACCCCCAACCCTGGGAACTTCCCCCGCCGCAATCGTATTATTAGTGGTTTGTCACTCGGCGTGCTGGTGGTTGAGGCTAGTTTGGCAAGTGGCTCACTGATTAGTGCGCGCCTAGGGGCAGAGCAGGGCCGCGAGGTGTTTGCAATACCGGGTTCAATTCATAACCCGATGAGCAAAGGGTGTCACCAGCTACTGCGTGATGGGGCAAAGCTGGTTGAGTCGCTATCGGATATTTTGCAAGAGCTCAATGTGCAGCTATCACCCTTTTTATCATCAAAAACCGAACCCTCAGAGAGTGCCTTAAATGTACGGTTGGATGAGCCGCTGGCGCTGCTTTTAAAAAATATTGGTGATGACCCTATTTCAGTGGACGAATTGATTACACGCTGTGGATTGACGGCGGAACAAATTTCCTCCATGCTGATACAGCTAGAGTTAAATGACCTTGTTGTATCCTCCGCGGGGCGCTATTACAAGCTTCCCGAAAAGGTGACTAAATGAAAGAAAATGTACTGGATATCCTTATCTACCTTTTTGAAAACCACCTGGAAAGTGACGGCCCGGAAGCCGATCAGGAGACGTTGCAGGATGAGCTGGCTGAAGCCGGTTTTGAGCCGCAGCAAATCCATAAGGCATTCTGCTGGTTAGAGGGTTTGAGTGATCTGGAGGGTATTAGTCCATCGTTACCAAAGCGCCCTGGTCAAGCGACTCGCATTTTTAGCAGTTACGAGTGTTCGCGGCTTGATTTGAGCTGCCAGGGCTTTCTTATCTCAATGGAAGCGTTTGGCATTCTAGATGCTATTTCGCGAGAGCTGGTGCTGGATCGCATCATGGCGCTGGAGAGCGATGAAATTGAGCTTGATCAAGTGAAATGGATTGTGATGCTGGTACTCTACAATCGGCCTGGACAAGAGGCTGAGTTTGCGTGGATGGAAAACATTGTCTTTCAGGAAAATGAGAGCGCCGTACACTAGGTCTCTTTTCGTATTATTTTGAACGCCCGATACCCTTAGTGCTGCCAACATCTGGCAGCGTACATCTCCTACAAAGAATCACAACCTAACTTATGGCCTCAAAACTCGTTATCGTCGAATCGCCAGCCAAAGCGAAGACAATCAATAAGTACCTTGGTAAAGATTATTACGTGCTTGCCTCTTATGGGCACGTGCGCGATCTCCTGCCCAAAGAGGGCGCGGTAGACACTGAAAACTTCACCATGAAGTATCAGGTTATTGAAAAAAACCAGCGGCATGTTGATGCTATTCGCAAAGCGATGAAAAAGGCAGACACCCTGTTGCTGGCAACGGATCCGGATCGCGAGGGTGAAGCGATATCTTGGCACTTGTATGACCTGTTGGAGAAAGAGGGTGCGCTAAAAGGGAAAAAATGTGCGCGGGTGGTTTTTCATGAGATTACAAAGCGCGCCATTCAAGAGGCGATAGAGCATCCCCGCGAACTCTCTATGGACCTGGTAAATGCGCAGCAGAGCCGCCGTGCGTTGGACTATCTGGTCGGCTTTAACCTCTCGCCTCTTTTGTGGAAAAAAATACGCAGAGGCCTCTCTGCTGGTCGGGTTCAGAGCCCGGCACTGCGTATGATCGTTGAGCGTGAGCTGGAGATTGAAAAGTTTCAATCCCGCGAATACTGGAGTATTGAAGCAGATACCCCCGATTTTTCTGCCAAGCTGGCTCGCTACCAAGGTGACAAGCTCTCCCAATTCAGTATTACCGAGACAGAGCAGGCGAACGCGGTGCGTGCCGATCTGATTTCTGCTTCTGCTGGAAAGTTGACCGTTACCAATGTGGATAAGAAGCAGCGCAAGCGTAATCCCGCCGCACCCTTTACCACCTCAACGCTGCAACAAGAGGCCTCTCGTAAGTTAGGCTTCTCTACGCAACGCACCATGCGTACCGCCCAGCAGCTCTATGAGGGAATTGAAGTTGATGGTGAAACCGTTGGCTTGATCACTTACATGCGTACCGATTCGGTAACGCTCTCTCAAGATGCATTGGCCGATATTCGGGCGCTTATCAGTGAGCGTTACGGCGCAGAAAACCTGCCAGAAAAGCCTCGCATGTTTAAAACCAAGGCGAAGAATGCCCAAGAGGCACACGAGGCGATTCGACCAACCAGCGCCTATCTGCGCCCTGAAAAGATAAAAGGAGCCTTAAGCAAGGATCAAGCGCGCCTGTATGACCTTATCTGGAAGCGTTCGATCGCCTCTCAGATGGTACATGCCACCATCCATACGGTCGGTATCGATTTGATGGCGGGAGCGCCAGAAAATCTATTTCGCGCCACCGGGTCGACCATTGCCAAGCCAGGTTTCATGGCGGTTTATCAAGAGAGTGTCGATGACGCTAAAGCGGGTTCGGGTGATGAGCGTTTACTGCCGCCAATGAAAGAGGGTGATACGGTCGAATTGAATGAAATTAGAGCCGAGCAGCATTTCACCGAGCCACCCCCTCGCTATACTGAGGCGAGCTTGGTTAAAACATTGGAAGAGCATGGCATAGGTCGCCCCTCGACCTACGCCAGTATTATTTCAACGCTCACCTCCCGTGAGTATGTTGACCTAGAAAAACGCCGTTTCACGCCCACCGATGTTGGTCGGGTTGTTAATAAGTTTTTGACTGAACATTTCACTCAATATGTTGATTACAATTTCACCGCAAAACTTGAAGATGAGCTGGATGAGGTCTCGCGGGGGGAGAAGGAGTGGATCCCGTTAATGAAAAGCTTCTGGGGGCCATTCAAGGCGCTGGTGGACGATAAAGAGCAGTCGGTCAGTCGTAAGGATGTTACCCAGGAAGAGTTGGATGAAAAGTGCCCCAAGTGTGGTAAACCACTCAGCAAGCGCCTTGGGCGTAGAGGTACTTTTATTGGTTGTAGCGGATACCCTGAGTGTGATTACACTCGTAGCCTTGATGGTGAAGAGGGTGGGAATACACCCGAAGTGGTTGAGGGACGAACCTGTCCAAGTTGTGACGCGCCTCTTTTTATACGCCAAGGACGCTATGGGAAGTTTATTGGTTGTAGTGCCTATCCAAAGTGTAAACACCTAGAGCCTATCGAAAAACCCGCTGAGACTGGGGTCGCCTGTCCGGAGTGTGGTAAGGGGCAGATGCTGATGCGTAAATCGCGCTACGGCAAAATCTTCTACTCCTGCTCCAGTTATCCGGACTGTAAGTATGCGGTATGGAATGAGCCTGTGAACGAGGCTTGTCCAGATTGCGGCTGGCCTATATTGACGCTTAAAACTACCAAGCGGAAGGGTGCTGAAAAGATTTGTCCGCAAAAAGAGTGTGGTTACGCGGTTCCTGTTGAAGAAAGTGACTCGGATTCCGCGTAGATTGATTGTAACGCTATGATTTATTGGCTATTTTTTATTTGTAAAATTATGGTAGAATAGCCGGATTCTGGTGTGTGCTAATATCGGTCGTTAGCAATAAAACACCACACAGATTTTGCTTTTTAATATTGTTTAAGGGAGAGACTCTATGTCTGCCAAACATCCAGTTATCGCTGTAACCGGCTCTTCAGGTGCCGGTACTTCAACCGTAAAAAATGCTTTTGAGCACATCTTTCGTCGCGAAGGGGTCAACCCGGTAGTGGTTGAGGGTGATAGTTTTCACCGTTATGACCGCGTGCAAATGAAAGAGGAGCTTGCAAAGGCCCAGGAAGAGGGTCGTGTTCTGAGTCACTTTGGTGCGGAAGGCAACGAATTCGACAAGATCGAAGAGCTGTTTAAAGTATACGGTGAGACCGGTGCAGGGAAAAAGCGTTACTACCTGCACAACGATGAAGAGGCTGAGCCGTATGGACAGGCCGCTGGTACTTTCACCCCTTGGGAAGATATCCCCGAAGGTTCAGACCTACTCTTTTATGAGGGGTTGCACGGTGGCGTTGTTGATGGTGATGTCAATGCCGCACGCTTTGTCGATATGCTGATTGGTGTTGTACCGATTGTTAATCTTGAGTGGATTCAGAAAATCCATCGCGATACCGCACAGCGTGGCTACTCCGTTGAGGCGGTGAATGACACCATTCTGCGCCGTATGCCGGACTATACACACTATGTTACGCCGCAGTTCTCACGCACGCATATCAACTTCCAGCGTGTGCCAACGGTTGATACCTCAAATCCTTTTATTGCCCGTGATATTCCAACGCCAGATGAGTCGATGATTGTTATCCGTTTCCGTGATCACCGCTCAGTTGACTTCCAATATCTCCAGAGCATGATTCATGACTCATTTATGTCACGTCCGAATACCTTAGTAGTGCCGGGTGGCAAGATGGGCTTTGCAATGGAGTTGATTCTAACGCCAATGATTCATGAAATGCTGGAAAATCGTGGCCGTTAATTTTTAGCTGGCTCGGTTTAAAGTAAAAAAGGCGGCCTCTGGCCGCCTTTTTTGTTTTATCACCTGCCTGCACAATTGAATTGGGTTGTTGCTATGAAAATCTCCTCAGTCGCCTTAGCTTCTCTTCTCTCCTTTACTCTCACTGCTCCATTATGGGCAAGTAGCGCGGTGGTGCTGACCTACCATCGGGTGGGAGAGGATGACGTGCCCAGTACTAATGTAACCATTGCGCAATTCGAGCGGCAGCTCGATTATCTACAGCAGCATGACTTCAATGTGTGGCCACTGTCGAGAATATTGACACAGCTGTACAGTGGTGGAGTGTTACCTGAGCGGACCATTGCCATCACATTTGATGATGCTTACCTCTCTGTCTATACAGAGGCGTTTCCGCGATTGCAGGCGAGAGAGCTTCCTTTCACCGTGTTCGTGGCGACAGACCCAGTTGACCAGAAGCTTAGCCGTTATATGAGTTGGTCGCAGCTACGTGAGGTGAAAGCGGCGGGTGTGACGGTTGCTAACCATAGTAAAAGTCACGCCTATATGGTGCGTTATTTGGAGGGCGAGACAGAGAGTGGCTACCAACTGCGTATCAAGGGTGAGATAGCGTACGCTCAGCAGCGGTTAATAGGTGAGCTGGGTGAAGCGCCGATGCTGTTTGCCTACCCCTATGGTGAGTACTCCATCGAGCTGATGACAATTGTTAAATCACTGGGTTATTACGGCATTGGCCAGCACTCCGGGGCAATATCGGCCAAGAGTAACCCGCAGGCGCTTGCGCGTTTTCCGATTAACGAGCGTTATAG
>Ga0256839_1001604_pt1 | contig 27020 bp, 21 predicted proteins | sample 354166metaG_FD_185968 | JGI IMG/M metagenome (GOLD analysis project Ga0256839, IMG submission 185968) | Hydrothermal vent microbial communities from Mid Atlantic Ridge, Atlantic Ocean - 354-166 | ecosystem: Environmental > Aquatic > Marine > Hydrothermal vents | place: Atlantic Ocean: Mid... | reverse complement strand
CCGACCCGGCCGAGAAGGGAAACAGCAGGCCGACGATGCCGGTGAGATTGCCCTTGCTGAAGTTGATCTGGCTGAAGTTGGTGCGCAGTTGCTTGAGCACATCGCGCTGCACCTCCGCCAGCCGCACCTTGATCATCACCTGGTCCTTGCCGGTGATCCTGATGGCGTTGACCACCTTCATGCCGCCCTTGTCGCCATCGCCGCCACCGGCAATCACCTTGCTGCCGATGCTGGCGGCGTAGCTCTGGGCGATCTGCATGGCCTTGTTCACCTCCGCCGGCGTCTTGGCAGAGCCGGAGAGCAGGATCTGGTTCTCCATGGTCTCCACGGTGATGTTCGCGTTCGGCAGCGCCTTCTTCAGCAGCCGCTGCAGGCCGGTGGGGTTGAGCACCACGGCAAGATCAATGCGCGCCAGCGGCCGGCCGGAGGCATCCAGCAGGAAGATGTTGGTGCCGCCCAGCTTGCGGGCGAACACATACATGGTGCGCTTCGAGCGCAGCACCACGTCGGCCACCTCCGGATTGCCCACCAGGATGTCCTTCACCCCGGCCGGCAGGCGCACCACGGCGGACTTGTTCAGCGCCAGGCTCATGGCGCGCGTTGGCTCGGCCTGCGCCTGCTGCACCATCAGCCCCTGTTGTGGTGCCGCCACATCGGCCACCAGCAGCGCGCCGAACAGGGAAAGCCCCAGCGCGGAAGCGCGCAGCATGTGCTTGAGGATGGATTTGCGTGCAATCATTGTCCTGCTCTCCCGACCGGAGTCATTCATGTTCTGCGGCATCTCTCAGTTGGCCACCGGCTGGCTGCCGGCAACGCCAAAGCGGAAGACCTTCACATCACCGGCGTTGTTCTTCGTGAACATGGGTGAAAGGCGCGGATTATCGCCTTCTTCCGCCGTGCTTTCCGCCATGGGGCGCAGGGCCAGCGACAGCTCGCCCATGCTCTGCACCTTGGCCAGCACCTTTGCCTGCTCTTCGGTTACCGCCAGCGTGGCCGTGCGCACGTTGGCCTCGGCGATGGTGCCACCGGACTCGCCCTTGTTCTTCTCGTCCTGCCTGCCGGGCAGCGCCTTCTGGTCAATGGCCATGACGCGCACATTGTGCAGCACGATGTTGCTGACCGTGCGATCGTTGATGCGGCGGGTGAGAATGACGTCCACCCGGTCATTGGGCTGGATGAAACCGCCCGATGCCGTCTCGATGGAAATCTTCACCGCCACCGCGCGCATGCCCTCCGGCAGCAGCGAAGAGAGCAAGCCTCCACCAGCCGGGTCCAGCACCTTGCCCGGCATCAGCGGCTCGCCACGAAACAGTGGCGCACGGGCGCGGCGGCCGGCAAACTTCCGGATGGCTTCCGGCTCGGCATTGCGGGTGATCATCGCCGGCTCAACCATCTGCGCCGGCCAGGCGCGCCACTGCAGCGCGCTGGGCGGAATGAGGCTGCCCATGGGCACATCCTGCGCCACCACCAGCACATCGGTGCGCTGCACCGTATCCTGCTTCACCACCTTCACCGGCTGCGGTGCCGGCGTCATCACCCCCTTGGCCATCATGGCCGCGGTGATGGCGGCGGCAGACGCCACGCCCAGCATCATGACCTTCTTCTTGCTCATGGCCATTCCCCAGATGTTATCCAAGCAAGCGCCGCAGAGTGTCCTCTGCGCATACGGCGCAACCCCTGTTCGCAGCCAATGTGGCGCAAAACCTTCAAAACATGGTTAACGGGTGGTGATTTGTGGTATCGGGGGGTTTACGGGGCGTTTGCCATGCCTGTTGAAAGGAAGGTTCCGGCATGAAAAAACCCTCCGCCCGGACAGGCGGAGGGATACATCGTTGCACACATCATGCTGGTGGTTGGCCGGTGGTGCTCCTACTTGTATTCCACCTTCAGGATCTCGTAGGACTTGCCACCGCCGGGGGTGTTGACCTCCACGTAATCCCCTACCTCCTTGCCGATCAGCGCGCGGGCAATGGGCGAGGAGATGGAGATCCTGCCGGCGTTCACATCGGCTTCCAGGTCGCCGACGATCTGGTAGGTAACTTCCTTCTCGGTGTCCTCGTCAATGAGGGTAACGGTGGCACCGAACTGCACCTTGTCGCCGGAGAGCTTCGAGACATCGATCACCTCGGCGCGGGAGAGCTTGTCTTCCAGCTCTGCCACGCGGGCCTCGTTGAAGGCCTGCTGCTCCTTGGCAGCATGATATTCGGCATTCTCGGACAGATCGCCATGAGCGCGCGCCTCGGCAATGGCCTTGATGATGCGCTCGCGCTCCACCGTCTTCAGGTGGCGAATCTCCTCCATCAGGGCCTTGTGCCCTTCTGCCGTCATCGGAATCTTTTCCATGACCGTATCTCTGTGCCCCGTTGTTGCTGCCGTCAGCACCCTGCCAACGGCCATCTTGCGCCCTTGTGCGTGGAGCCCGGATGCTCCCATGCTCCGGACAACAAAAACAAGCCTGCCTGCAGGGCTGATTGCGCCTTGCAGGGGCTTTCTTGCATCGTTCCTCAGGCCCTGCCCGAGTGCATCAGGCAGGGCGGGGGGCAATATACTCTTGCAGGGAGCGCACTTCAAGGGTGCGACCTTTGAGCGCAGCGATGGCCTGCGCCATGGCGCGGGCACCGGCCAGCGTGGTGGCATAGGGAATGCCGGAGATAATGGCCTGCTGGCGAATGGAGCGTGAATCACGAATGGCGGCTGCGCCCTCGGTGGTGTTGAACACCAGCTGCACCTCACCGTTGGCCATGGCATCGACGATGTGCGGGCGGCCTTCCAGCACCTTGTTGATGCGTTCCGCCGGCACGCCGTGCTTCACCAGGTGGCGCTGGGTACCGGCAGTGGCGATGATGGTGAAGCCCAGCTCGTGCAGCAGCCTTGCAGGCTCCACGATGGCTTCCTTGTCGGCATCGCGCACGGAGATGAAGACGGTGCCGGCGCGCGGCAGACGCTGACCGGCGGCCAGTTGCGCCTTGGCGTAGGCCATGGGGAAATCGGCGTCGATGCCCATGACCTCGCCGGTGGAGCGCATTTCCGGCCCCAGCAGGGTATCGACGCCGGGGAAACGGTTGAAGGGAAACACCGCCTCCTTGACGCTGATGTGCTCCAGCTTCCGCGGTTTCAGGCCGAAACCGGCAAGATCGCGCCCGGCCATGACCTTGGCACCGATGGCGGCGATGGCATCGCCGGTGGCCTTGGCGACGAAGGGCACGGTGCGCGAGGCGCGCGGATTCACTTCCAGGATATAGACCGCGCCATCCTTCACGGCGAACTGCACGTTCATCAGGCCGCGCACGTTCAGGGCGCGCGCCAGCAGCTCGCTCTGGCGGATGATCTCGGCCACCACCTCATCCGGCAAGGAATGCGGCGGCAGCGAGCAGGCGGAATCGCCGGAGTGCACGCCGGCCTCCTCGATGTGCTCCATGATGCCGGCGACGTGCACCGTCTCGCCATCGGCCAGCACGTCCACGTCCACCTCCGTGGCCTGCTCCAGGTAGCGGTCGATGAGCACCGGCGAATCGCCGGAGACGACCACGGCCTCGCGGATGTAGCGCTGAAGCTCTTCCGTGGAGCGGACGATCTCCATGGCGCGCCCGCCCAGCACGTAGGAGGGGCGGATGACCACCGGATAGCCGATGCGCTCGGCAATCTTGCGCGCCTCCTCGCCGGAGCGGGCAATGCCGTTCTCCGGCTGGCGCAGCCCCACCTCGCGCAGCAGGGCGGAAAAGCGGTCGCGATCCTCGGCGAGATCGATGGCATCGGGCGAGGTGCCGAGGATGGGAATGCCGGCGGCCTGAATGGCAGCGGCGAGCTTCAGCGGCGTCTGCCCGCCGAACTGCACGATGACGCCCAGCAGCTCGCCCTTCTGCTGCTCGCGGCAAAGGATCTCCAGCACGTCCTCGGTGGTCAGCGGCTCGAAGTAGAGGCGGTCGGAGGTATCGAAATCGGTGGAGACGGTCTCCGGGTTGCAGTTGACCATGATGGTCTCGATGTCCTCCTCCTTCAGGGCGAAGGAGGCATGGCAGCAGCAGTAGTCGAACTCGATGCCCTGGCCGATGCGGTTGGGCCCGCCGCCGAGGATGACCACCTTGCGGCGGTCGGAGACCTCCGCCTCGTCGCCGTCGGTGAGGCCCTCGATGCCGATATCGTAGGTGGAATACATGTAGGCGGTGGGGGAGGCGAACTCCGCCGCGCAGGTGTCGATGCGCTTGAACACCGGGCGCACGCCAAGCTGCCAGCGGCGCGCGCGCACCTCCTCCTCGCTCAAGCCCGCCAGCTCGGCCAGGCGGGCATCGGAGAAGCCCATGGCCTTCAGCTTGCGCAGGTTGGCGGCGTCCTCGGGCAGTCCGTGGACCTTCACCCGCTCTTCCATCGCCACGATCTCGGCGAGGCGCTCGATGAACCACGGGTCATAGCCGCTGATGCGGTTGATCTCGGCGACGCTGACGCCCTCGCGCAGGGCCTGGGCGATCTTCAGCAGGCGGTCGGGCGTGGCGGTGGAAAGGGCGGCGCGGATGGCGTTCTTCTCCAGCGCCTCGCCGTCTTCGGCCAGCGGCACCTCGTTCAGGCCCGTCAGCCCCGTTTCCAGGCTGCGCAGCGCCTTCTGCAGGCTCTCGTGGAAGGTGCGGCCAATGGCCATGGCCTCGCCGACGGACTTCATGGCGGTGCCGAGGATCGGCTCCGCGCCGGGGAACTTCTCGAAGGCGAAGCGCGGGATCTTGGTTACCACGTAGTCGATGGTCGGCTCGAAGCTGGCCGGGGTGGCGCCCCTGGTGATGGCGTTGTCCAGCTCGTCCAGCGTGTAGCCGATGGCGAGCTTGGCGGCGACGCGGGCGATGGGAAAGCCGGTGGCCTTCGAGGCCAGGGCGGAGGAGCGGGAGACGCGCGGGTTCATCTCGATGACCACCATGCGCCCGTCCTTCGGGTTGACGGCAAACTGCACGTTGGAGCCGCCGGTCTCCACGCCGATCTCGCGCAGCACGGCGATGGCGGCGTTGCGCATGCGCTGGTATTCGCGGTCGGTGAGCGTCAGGGCCGGGGCAATGGTGATGGAATCGCCGGTGTGCACGCCCATGGGGTCGATGTTCTCGATGGAGCAGACGATGATGCAGTTGTCGTCCTTGTCGCGGACGACCTCCATCTCGTATTCCTTCCAGCCGAGCACCGATTCCTCGATGAGCACCTCGGAAGTGGGCGAGGCCTCAATACCTTTAAGGGCGATGTCGTAAAGCTCTTCCAGCGTGTAGGCGATGCCGCCGCCGGTGCCGCCAAGCGTGAAGGAGGGGCGGACGATGGCGGGAAGCGAGGTGATGCGGAAGGCCTCGAAGGTCTGGCGCATGGCCTCCAGCCTTATCTCCTCGCGGCGGATCCATTCGCTGTGGTGCCATTCCTCCTCGAAGGCGGCGAGCGCCTGCTGCAGCGCCTCCTCGTCATCGGCGTGGGCGCGCTTCAGCTCATCGACGCGGGCGGCGTATTCCTCGCGGTAGCGGCGCTTCAGCTCGGAGACGTTGACGAAGGCGGAGCGCGGCAGGTCGAGGCCGATCTTCTCCATCGCCTTGCGGAACAGCTCGCGATCCTCGGCCTTGTCGATGACATCGGCCTTTGCGCCGATCATCTTCACGCCGTGGCGGGCGAGGATGCCCTCGCGCTCGCAGCTGAGCGCGGTGTTCAGCGCCGTCTGCCCGCCCATGGTGGGCAGCAGGGCATCGGGCCTTTCCTTCTCGATGATCTTCTCCACCACCTCCGGGGTGATCGGCTCGATGTAGGTGGCATCGGCCAGTGCGGGGTCGGTCATGATGGTGGCGGGGTTGGAGTTGAGCAGGATGACGCGATAGCCCTCCTCCTTCAGCGCCCGGATGGCCTGGGTGCCGGAATAGTCGAACTCGCAGGCCTGGCCGATGACGATGGGCCCGGCGCCGATGATGAGGATGCTTTCGATGTCGGTGCGTTTCGGCATGGTATCCCGTGCTGTGTTCGTGGCCGACTGCCGGAAGGTCAGTGGCTGGCCAAAAGAAACGCCAACGGCGGAGCCATTGGCGTGGTTTGAACTGTTGCTGCTGCCTATGGCATCACTCGCCCTCGAACTCCACCAGGGTATGCACTTTCACGCCCTTCTTTCGCAAGCGCTCGGAACCACCGATGTCCGGCAGGTCGATGACGAAGGCGGCGGCCACCAGCTCGCCGCCGGATTCGCGGATGAGGTCGATGGCCGCTTCCGCCGTGCCGCCGGTGGCGATGAGGTCGTCCACCAGCAAGACCTTGTCGCCCTTCCTGATGGCATCGGCATGCACCTCGATGCGATCGACGCCGTATTCCAGCTCGTAGTCCTTGCCGATGACCTTCCACGGCAGCTTGCCCTTCTTGCGGATGGGCACGAAGCCCCGTCCCAGCTCATGCGCCACGGCACCGCCGAGGATGAATCCGCGCGCCTCGATGCCGATGACGTAGTCTATGTCCTCCTCCAGGAACGGCCACACCAGCTCGTCTACCGCAGCGCGCAGGCCATGAGCGGAAGCCAGCAGGGTGGTGATGTCGCGGAAGATGATGCCGGGCTTGGGATAGTCGGGAATGGAGCGGATGTATTGGCGAATGTCGAAGACGCTGCGGGTATTCATGGCGGTTTTCCCGTGTGGCGGGCTGCAGGAGCAACTTTCGTTCCCCGAGCTGCTGGCGAATGCCTGCTGATGCGCTATAAACCACCATGTGGCAACGATGACAAGTGCCGGGGCGGATGGCAGCCATGAATACCCTGGAACTGCTGGAGCGTCTGGTGGCCTTCGACACGGTGAGCCGCCATTCCAACCTGTCGCTCATCGCCTTCGTGGAAGATTACCTGGGGCGGCTGGGCTTTTCCACGCAACGCATCGACTTCGGCCCCGACAAGGCCAACCTGCTGGCCAGCATCGGGCCGATGGTGGAAGGCGGACTGGTGCTCTCCGGCCACACGGACGTGGTGCCGGTGGACGGGCAGGACTGGTCCTCCGATCCGTTCACGCTGCGGGTGGAGGATGGCCGGGCATACGGCCGCGGCACGGCCGACATGAAGGGGTTCATCGCCTGCGTGCTGGCGACGGCACCGCTGCTGGCATCCGAAGCGAAGCGGCTCAGGCTGCCGGTGCACATTGCCCTTTCCTGTGATGAAGAGGTAGGCTGCACCGGCGTGCGGCCGATGCTGACGTGGATGCAGCAGAACCTGCCGCCGGTGCAGGCGGTGATCGTGGGCGAGCCATCCGGCATGCAGGTGGTGAGCGCGCACAAGGGCATCACCGTTCTGCGCACCTCCGTTACCGGACTGGAGGCGCATGCCAGCTGCACGCACGTGGGCGTGAACGCCATTCACGTGGCAGCAAGGCTGATGAACGAGATTGCCCAGATCGCCTGGGAGGAGCGACGCCAGGGAGAGCAGCATCCCGGCTTCGAACCGCCATACACCACGCTGAGCATCGGCACGGTGGCCGGTGGTATTGCCAAGAACATCATTCCGCGTTCCTGCACATTCGAGTGGGAAATCCGCTGCCTGCCGGGGCGGCGACCCGATGCCATCATTGCGCGGATGGAGCGCCTGGCACGCGAGGAGCTGGAACCGGAAATGCACAGGGTGAGCCGCAACACCGGCGTGCGGACGGAAATTCTGGCCGATGTGCCGGGGCTTGAGGACGCCCCCGATTCGCCCGCCGTGCGGCTGGCGCTGCGGCTGGCCGGACAGAACCGGGCGCAATGCGCGGCCTATGCGACGGAAGCCGGGTTGTTTGCCAACGCCGGCATGCCTGCCGTCATATGCGGCCCCGGCCACATCGCCCAGGCACACAAGCCGGACGAGTTCGTGGCGCTGGAGCAGCTTGCCTTGTGCGAAGGCTTCCTGCAGCGCCTGGTGGCCCATGCCACCGGGCAGGAGGCTGCCACGTGAGCCGGGCAGCATGATTTCGCGCAACCTGCAAGCGATTACACTGCATGCCTGAATCCCGAAGAGACCCGCCGCAATGGGCGGGTCTTGCGGATTGCATGTTCATGACATGTCGTGCACGACAGTGCCATTGGCTGATGATGCCTTGCACCTGCCTGCGGGCAATATGCTGCGGTGTTCTCAGCCGGCGCGAGCGGCGAGGAAGCTGTCGCGCAGCACGCTGGCTTCCAGCTCCTTGTCGCGCAGCTGCATGGCCAGGCAGTCGCGAATGGAGAGCATGCCCTTCAGCTTGCCCTCCTCGTCGACAATGGGCAGATGGCGGAACTTGTGGTGCATCATCACCTGCATGGCCTGCGCCATGTCATCATCCAGCTGGCAGGTGATGGGCGGCGAAGACATCACATCGCCCACTCGCAGCTGCATCATGTCCTGCGCCTGCTGGGAGAAGGCGGCAACGATGTCGCGCTCCGACAGAACACCGACAAGATTGCCGTTGGCATCCAGCACCGGCATGGCACCAATGCGATTGGAAAACAGCAGCGTGGCAGCACCCTGCAACGTGTCCGAACGACGGCAGGAAATCATCCGCTGCTGGTGGTGCTCGAGAAACTCCCTGACCTTCATGCTTCCTTCTCCCTGGCTGTTTCGGTTGCAATCCATGCATGCGGCCAATCCGGGCCTGCATGCCCTCCCCTCTTAACTTACATGAACGTAATCATATATGTGCGAGAGCGTTTTTGCAAAGCGCAATCAGCCATGCTTGCGCATGATGGACTGCCGCGGGGCTTGCACTGCGGCATACCGCACCATTTCCGCTACCCGCACACCAGCGCTGCGCATCCCGGGATGCCGGGAAAATGAAGGCGGCAGCGCATGAAGCGGCTGCCGCCTTCGGCGATTCGTCTTGACCGGCTTTCTGCAACTGCCCGGCAGCAGGGTGCGTCAGGTTTCAGACATTCACTGTCATGCATCTGGCAACGTTGTCTGCCCTTCCGCTGCTTTTCTTCAACACCTTCCTCCAGCCCGGAGGATGCCGGACAGCCCAAACAGCCCCGCAGGCATGCAGGGATGCCTGCAGGTCCTGAAGCCTGTTCACGGACGCTTCGGCGTCTCGTATTCGGCTTCCTTCTGCCACGGCTCCCAGATCGTCTCGAAGCCCACGAAGCCTTTCTCGTTCTTGGGCTTGGGACGGGTCTCCATGCGCCAGACCTTGCACGGCGGCACCGTTGCGGGATCAGCAGGCTTGCCCATGTCTCTTCTCCTCCAGTTGCTGCTTGCCGTTTTACCAGGCAGCCTTCAAGCAGGCTGCGTTCTCCTCAAATCCATCAGGCACCCGTGGCCTGCACCCATGCGCTCATGCGCTACTGCAGGGGCACCATCCTGCCTTGCGGCAAGTCGGGCTGCTGCCCTGCAGGACTGCCGGCCTCCAGCTCCTCTGCCGTGGCATCGCGCACCTTCAGCACCTCCAGCCGGAAGCGCAGATCACGACCGCAATAGGGGTTGTTGCCGTCAATCACCACCTTGCCGTCCTCGATGCGCGTTACATAGAAGGTGCGCACATCGCCATTGGCGTTCTCCATCATGATCTGCATGCCGACCTTGCGGTATTCCTCCGGCACGTTCTCCTCGCGGTCGATGAACACCAGGCTTTCATCGCGCGGGCCGAACAGCTCATCACCGTTGAAGGTGAACTCGATGACATCGCCGGCCTGCCTGCCTTCCAGCGCCTGCATCACCTCCGGGTTGAGAATCTCCTCGTGTCCATGCAGGTAGGCGAGCGGATACTCCACCGCGCTGACCACCTGCCCGGTGGCGACATCGGTGAGGCTGTATTTCAGCTCCACCACCTTGCCCGATGTGATCTTCTCGCTCATGCAGGCACCTGTTTTTTCCCGGCATTGTTTCCTGCACCACGCGGGCAGCAGCGCAGCGCGTGATGCGGCGGCGCATCAGAAGATGGTTGCGCCGAAGATCTTCACCTTTCCGTCCTCGATGCCCAGCACCAGCCGGCCCAGCCATTCGCCTTCCTTCACCGTGCAGCGCTGGCGATAGAGCACCGTTACATGCTCGCCACGGCGGATGATGCCGAGATAGTCGAAATTCTCGTCCAGGTGGCGCGCCAGCTCGCTGTTGGCGAACTGGTGGTTGACCACCACGGTGTTCATGGCCAATGCGAACTCGCGGGCGAAATAGCGCACGAACTCGCCATAATTGGCCTCGTTGGACATTTTGACGAGGTGCGCCCAATACTTGTCGGCAATTTCGCGAATCTCCTCATCCGACCATTCGGTGATGTTCGGCTGATGCAGGTTCACGACGTTGTCCGCACTGGTGTCAGACATGGTGGCTTCCGTGTTCATGCGCGTGTTCTTTCTGCGTGGGGGAAACCGGCGGAAGCCCAAGGGCCTTGCCCAGTGCTTCCGCCGGCCATCGTTGCTCCGGAAGAGGCCTTACGACTTGGCGGCCTTCTTCTTCTGATACTCCTCCTCCACATCACCGACGATGTGGTAGAGCGGGGCCTTCTCCATGGTCCACTCACCGGTCTTCGGATCACGACGCGAGACGGTCAGCACATGCCAGTTCTCGTCGTCCAGATACAGGTGGTCGCCACGGTAGTAGTAGCCCGGCCAGCGGGTTTCCTTGCGGAACAGGGTGTGATGCATCACTGCCTCGGAGGTCAGCACGCGGTGGTGCAGCTCCCAGCAGCGCAGCAGCTCGTGCAGGTCGCGAGCCGCCAGCATCTCCATGTCCTCGCGCAGGATGGCCAGCTTCTTCAGGCCGATGTTCAGCAGCTTCTCGTTGGTCATGTACTGCATGGACACGCCACCGCAGTACTCGTCCATGATCTTCTGCATGCGGATGAGACCCTGCTTCGGATACAGGATCGTCGGGTTGACATCGCCGGCCACCACCTCGTTGTTCCAGATCTTGTAGTTCTCCAGCGGCTTGTAGATCTTCTCGCGGAGCTCCTCGATCTGGCGGTCGGAAACCACGATGCCCTCGGCCTTGCCGTCATCGATGTACTGGCAGGCAGCCTTGGCGGCCAGGCGCCCCTCGGTGAACGAACCGGAGGAGAAGGCGTGCGGCGTGCCACCGCAGGCATCACCGGCACCGAACAGGCCGTGCACCGTGGTCATGCGGTTGTAGCCCCAGAAGTACTCAGGCGGAGACACGTCTTCCGGGCCGGAGCACCAGGCACCGCAGGCGGTGGCATGCGAGCCCATCACGTAAGGCTCGGAGGTGGTCAGCTCCGGGTTCTCGCACTTCGGGTCGAGGTCGGTGGAGGCCCACAGCACCGCCTGGCCGACGGTCATGCCGAGGAAGTTGTGCCAGCCCACCTCCTCCAGGTGCGGATCCTGGAAGGAATGCATGGTAACCATGTGGATGGGGCCGCGGCCGGCCAGCACCTCGCGGATGAGCGCGTGGTTGCGCAGGCAGGTGGGCACCGGATGATGGTCGATGTATTCGCCCACCATCTTCTTCAGCTCGTCATACCAGTGGGACTCGTATTCCTCGCCCAGACCGTTCTGCGTGTAGGTCTTCAGGTGCAGGAAGTAGGCACCCACCGGACCGTAGCCGTCCTTGAAGCGGGCCAGCACGATGCGGTTTTCCATCTGCGTCATCTTCGCACCCGCCTGGATGAGCAGGCCATAGGCGGAGCCGGAAGACCACGGAGCATACCACACGCGGCCCGCACCCTCGCCGGTGGAACGCGGCTTGTAGATCATCGACGCGCCGCCGGCGGTTACGATGACCGTCTTGGAACGGAACACGTAGAAGTCGCCGGTGCGGACGTTGAAGCCAACGGCACCTGCCACGCGGTTCTCCTTGGCCTCGTCCATCAGCAGATGGGTAACGCAGATGCGGTTGTAGACCTTGTCGGCAGACTTCATGGCGGCCATGGCCACGATGGGCTTGTAGGACTCGCCGTGGATCATGATCTGCCACTTGCCCTCGCGCTGATACGTGCCCGTCTCCGGGTCGCGCATGATGGGCAGACCCCATTCCTCGAACTGGTGCACCGTGGAGTCCACGTGGCGCGCCATGTCGAACAGCAGATCCTCGCGCACCATGCCCATCAGGTCGTTGCGGGCGTAGCGCACGTGGTCTTCCGGGTTGTTCTCGCCGAAGCGGGTACCCATGTAGCAGTTGATCGCATACAGGCCCATGGCCACCGCACCGGAGCGGTAGATGTTGGCCTTCTCGGCGATGACGATCTTCTTGTCCTGACCCCAGTAGCGGGCCTCCCATGCCGCGCCGGTACCGCTGAGGCCAGCACCGACGACGAGGATGTCGATATCATCGACGACAATGGTCTTGTAAGCCATCAGTAATAGACTCCCTGCCTCATCTTCAGCCCCTGCGACTCCAGCGTGTAGAGATCGCCATCATCGAGCCGGATGTATTTCGGTTCATTGAACAGCAGCTGGCTCTCGCGCTGCTCCTTGGTGGGTGCCGGCACCTGCTTCAGGTCCGGGATGTACTTGCCCCACGGCTTGGTGGTGATGGGCGCCACCAGATCCTTGATGCGGCCGCTGCGGAACTTGATGCGCCAGGCGATGATGCCCTCCTCCTCGTCGCGGTGCACGCGCACGGCGTGGCCCAGCGGGCAGAAGTCGGCATAACCGCGCACGTCGATGGCATGCATCGGGCAGGCCTTCACGCAGGAATAGCACTCCCAGCACATGTCCGGCTCGATGTTGTAGGCGCGACGCCAGGTGGTGTCGATGTGCATGATGTCGGAGGGACAGATGTCGACGCAGTAGCCGCATCCGTCGCACCGGGTCATGTAAACAAAAGTGGGCATTTGTGATGCTCCCCTCTCAGCTACCTTGGAATCTCATGCCAAAGCCACTCAGTAGTGGTTCGGCTCGTCCTTCATGATGCACAGGCCGAACTTCTGGTCAGCCGGAATGTCGCGCACCAGGTCCATGGTGGACTGATCCAGCACCTCCGCACGCTTGTAGAAGGGCGGCAGGTTCTCGCGCGAACCATCGGCCATCAGGATGCGCTTCTGGTAGGCCGCAGCAGGCTTGAAGAACATGTGCCCGAACTTCGACCAGTAGACGCCACCGAACAGCACCACGGCGGAAATCAGGAACAGCGCGAAGAACAGCAGCGCCAGCGCGGTGGAGCCGACCACCCCCTGGAAGAAGCACCACAGCAGGCCAAAGGTGGAAACACCAAGAAGCGAAACGATGAACATGTCGGCCCGCGCAAGCTTGTACCACTTCTTGCCTTCCGACAGCACATCAACGCGCAGCTTGGTGAAGAACCACCAGCCACCCACTGCCAGCATGATGGCACCCACGCGCCACATCAGCCCCCAGAAGCCGGCATACTGCTCCGTCGGATAGAAGAAGATGAGCACGGCGGAGGAAACCACGAAGATGATGAAGCCATACATCTTCAGCAGGTGCGCGATACGGCGCTTCGGGTTGTGGAACTCGGAGGACGTGAGCACCTCGTTGAGGATGACCTGCACCAGCATGCTGGTCTTTTCCGAGGAGCTGAGCTGACGGGTGGCCAGCTTCTTCATGCGCTCCGTATGCTCGAAGAAGTACTTCGCGCTCTTCTTGTGCGCCACATCCAGCAGGATACCGGCCACAACGGCGATGATCGCGAGAATGACGAAGATCTGCATCATCCCCGGCGTGATGCCGAACTGTGCCAGCCCGGCGAATGGATTGGACGTTATGAACATGGCTACAGGATCCCCTTCCTTGCATGTCGCCAGCCCAGAAGGCATGGCACGAACTTCTTTCCAGTCAGCCTTCTCTTCCAGTCAGCCTCCTGACAGGGGCGGAAACAAAACGCCCCGCATCGCGAAATCCCTCGCAGCAGCCAACCGCGAAAGAACTGCAACCTGCCATTCGCGAGGAGGAGGCGCTTGCAATCGCTTCACGCACCAGCAGCAAGTGCCGATGACAGCACAACCCCGACAACCACCCGCGCAGAAAAACGCGCATGAGCGTGAGGCAGAGCACTTGCCGATGTTGTCCTGAAAATACCGCTCCCCTCCCGGTCTGCCCTGCGAACAGCTCCCCCTCTCAAGCAGACTGCGTCATCCCCCGCACAGCTTGCGCAACATGCCGCCCGATGAAACACACAAGACGGAACAGCGCAACCCGCACAGGCGCTCGTGGCCCTTGTATAGCTTGTCATCATGCGCATGAAAAGAGGACATATGCGTATATGCATATTTTTTTTCGTAACTGCGGAGCAAAACATGCAAAAATTGCGATATGGGATTTTCACCGGCGAATCTTGATGCTAAAGCCGAGGGGGCCAGCGCATGCGCCAGCTGCAACGAACCGCAGGAGGATGGCTGGCAAGGTTGCGCGCGCCTTTTTCGAGAGGGCACGAAACAATCCGCAAGGGGGGCGAGCCTTCAGCTTTCCTTGCTGCTGATGGCAACAGAAGAGGGAGTGTGAAGATGTCGAAACTGGTGCCGCCGCACGGCTCTGACGAGGTGATGCCGCTGCTGATCGCGGAGGTGGAACGCGCCGCGGAACTGGAGCGCGCACAGAACCTGAAGCAGGTGCCGCTGCGCTCGCGCGAGGTGTCGGACGTGTCCATGTTCGCCATGGGTGCCTACACGCCGCTGGAAGGCTTCATGAACCGCGCCGACTGGGAGGGCGTGTGCAAGGACATGAAGACGTCCAGCGGCCTGTTCTGGCCCATTCCCATCACCTGCCCCATCGACAAGGACATCGCCGATTCCATCTCCGAGGGTGAAGAGGTGGCGCTGGTGGACCCGGAAACCGGCACCATCATGGCCATCATGGAGGTGAGCGAGAAATACGAGCTGTCGGAGGAGGACAAGAAGTTCGAATGCCAGCACGTGTTCCGCACCACCGACCCGGAACACCCCGGCGTGCAGTCGGTGATGGGCCAGGGGGATGTCAACATTGCCGGCAAGGTGCGGGCGCTGTCGGAAGGCATCTATGCCGAGAAGTATGGCGAGCTGTTCATCCGCCCGGCCGAATCGCGCGCCATGTTCCTGGAGCGTGGCTGGAGCCAGGTGGCAGCGTTTCAGACCCGCAACCCCATGCACCGCTCGCATGAATATCTGGCCAAGCTGGCGGTGGAGACGCTGGACGGCGTGTTCATCCACCAGGTGCTGGGCAAGCTGAAGCCGGGCGACATTCCGGCGGAGGTGCGCACCAGGGCCATCCAGGCGATGATCGACAACTACTTCGTGCCGGGCACCGTCATTCAGGCCGGTTACCCGATCGAGATGCGCTATGCCGGCCCGCGCGAGGCGCTGCTGCATGCGGTCATCCGCCAGAACTTCGGCTGCTCGCACCTGATCGTGGGGCGTGATCATGCCGGTGTGGGCGACTACTACGGCCCGTTCGATGCCCAGCACATCTTCGACGAGCTGTGGGAAGGCGCGCTCATCACCAGGCCGTTCAAGGTGGACATCACCTTCTACTGCAGGAAGTGCATGGGCATGGCATCGGGCAAGACCTGCCCGCATGACAAGGAAGACCGGGTTACCATCTCCGGCACCGAGCAGCGCCGCCGCCTGGCCGCCGGCGAGGATATCCCGGAGGAGTTCTCGCGGCCCGAGGTGGTGAAGATCCTGAAGGAATACTATGCCTCGCTGAACCAGGGCTGAAGCAACGCAGCAACGGCAGTGGCACCCCCCTGACGGCGTGGCCCTGCCTGCATTTCCTTGCGTGCCGCTGGCGTGCGGCATCCGCTTTATCGGACAGGAATGCACACCCGCCTTTCCGGCCTGCATGATGGCATGCAGGCCGGATTTTTCATGCGCCGGGCTGGGACAGGACTTCCCTCATGGCTGCCGGCACTCCCGCAGGAAGGCGCGGGTGGCTTCCACCGCCTCTGCCAGGCCGCAGCGCCTGATGGGCGTGCCGTCGGGAAAAGCGCTGAAAAAGCGGCTGGAAAGCCGGTTGTCGAGCATCACGAACACGCCGTGATCATCAGCCTTGCGGATGAGCCGGCCGAAGGCCTGCCGCAGGCGCAGGCGCACCTGCATGTCGCTCCAGCGCTGGCGGCCGAAGGCCTGCTGCCGCGCCCGCTCCAGGATGGTGGGGCGCTGCCACGGCACCCGCTCCATCACCACCAGCCTGAGCGAGGCGCCGGGCACGTCGATGCCATCCCGCAGGGCATCGGTGCCCAGCAGGCAGGCATTGCGCTGGGCGCGGAAGATGTCCACCAGCGTGCCGGTATCCAGCGCATCCACATGCTGCGCATACAGCGGCAGGCCGGCCTGCTCCAGCGGCGTCAGCAGGCGCTGGTGCACCTGCTTCAGGCGCGAGATGGCGGTGAACAGGCCCAGCGCACCGCCGCCGGCAGCCAGGAACAGGGCGCGAAAGGCAGCGGCTGCCTGGGCGATGTCGTCGCGATCCAGGTCGTTGATGACAAACACGCGCGCCTGTGATGCGTGATCGAACGGAGACGGGAACTGCACGCGCCGCGCCACCCACGGCAGATGCACCGCGCCGGTGCGCATTTCCGCCCCCTGCCAGCCGCCATCCTCCACTGCATCAGTGGCCGAATCGCGCAAGGTGGCAGAGGTAATGACGACGGAATCGGCCGGGCGCAGCACGCATTCGGCCAGCGGGATGGTGGGGTCCACCCAGTGCGCATGCAGGCCGATGTCAATTTCCTGCCCCTGCATGCGGGTGAGGGAAAACCACTTCACCAGCCGCGCGCCGGGTGGCCGCTGAGCGGCTGCTTCATGCTGGCGGCTCGTTGCCGCCGGTGCTTCCTGCTGCGCGGCCTCCCGCGCCGTCTTCGGTGCTTGCGGGGAGTCTGCCGCGGCATCCATGCCCGCATCCGCGGGGGCATCTGCGGCAGTTTCGGGCGCTCCCCCACCTGCCTGCCGGCTGGTGGCGGCAGCATGTGCGTGCAGCACGTGCCCGAGCATCAACCGCCAGCCGCCCACCAGCAGCTCGCCGCGACGGACCAGCCCGCGCGCCATGGCTTCCAGCCGGTTGCGGTCGGTGCTGTTGAGGGTTGCCGCCTCCTGCTCCAGCCGCCCCAGCAGCAGGCCTGCCAGCTTGCGCATGCCGCCCTGAAGCGCCGCCAGCTCTTCCATCAGCTCTTCCGCCGCCTGTGGCAGGCCGTCGATCAGCGGCAGGCAGTCGGTTTCCAGATCCTGCAGGGCGTGGGGGCTGGCATGGCGCATGTCGGCACGCGCCAGCACCTGGTTGCGCACCAGCAGAAAGAAGGCCTCTGCCGCACCTGCCGGCGCACCGCCCTGCAATCGTGCCCGCCAGCCATCCAGCGGCAGGGTGCGCGCAGCTTCTTCCACCTCCTGCAGCAGCGCCAGCCCGCCGCTGGCCGATTGCAGCAGGTCGCCCAGTCGCTCGCGCAGACCGCGACCGCGCCGCCGGGCACCTTCCGCACCACGGATCCAGCGCCTGAGCTCCACCGCCTCGCGCAGCGACAGATGACCGGAAAAGGCGGAATCGGCGGCATCGAACAGATGATGTCCTTCGTCGAATACCAGCCGTGCCGGTGGCGGAGTATCCAGCAGGCGATGCGGCAACGTCTGGCCCAGTTGCACGTTGTAGGCCGCCTGCGTGAGCACCACCGCGTGGTTGGCGATGACGATGTCGGCACGCTCGGCCCGCACCCGCGCCTTCTCGATGAAGCACTTGCGGAAGTGGCGGCAGGCAGCGTAGGTGCATTCGCCGCGCCTGTCGGTCAGCCCCAGGCTCATGGGTGTTGCCTGCGCCAGGCGCTCGCCACCCAGCAACGGCAGCAACCAGGCGGGGAAGTCGCCGCCCACCATGTCGCCATCGCGGCTGGCTGCCATCCAGCGCGCCAGCAGGGCGGCCAGCAGCATGCCCTCGGCACCGCTGCCTGCCAGCTGCCCCAGTGTTTCCTCGGCGTTGAGCAGGCACAGGTAGTTCTCCCGCCCCTTGCGCACGCTCACGCGGCGACGGTGCAGCGCCGGTTCCGGCCACAAGCGCCGGGTCTCGTCAAGCAGCTGGCGCTGCAGGTTGCGGGTGTAGGTGGCCACCCATACGCTTCCGGCATTGCGCCGGGCCCACAATGCCGCTGGTGCCAGGTAGCCCAGCGTCTTGCCCAGCCCGGTGCCGGCCTCGGCCAACAACACGGTATTCTCGTGCCGTGAGGGACGCGGCACGAAAGCCTGCGCCACGGCCGCCGCATAGCGGCGCTGATCGGCCCGCTCCTCTGCCCGCGGGCCAAGGATGCGGGCAAGCTCGCGCTGCGCTTCCGCCGCCGTTACCGGCTCCTGCCCCGGCGGTGGGGCGGGCGGATTGTCCTCCCATTCGGCCAGCAGGTCCCAGGCAGCCAGGGCATTGATGTCGAACATTGCCGGCTGGCTGGCAGCCGTGGTGGAGGCGGCGTTGGCGGAAGATGCTGCCGGGCCTGTTGCCGATGCTGATTCCTGTTGTTGCCTGCCCTGCTGCCCGGCTGCCTGCTGCTGCCGTTTCTCGAGGACAGCCAGTACCGGCTGTGCCCACGGCCAGCCGGAACGCTCCAGCATGCGCGCCAGCGCCAGCGCCTGCTGCGGGTGAGGCACGTCTGCCGCCTGCAGGTGATGCAGCAAGGCAGCGGCCAGCTCGTGCAGGGCGGCCGGATCATCATCAGGCAGCGACAGGTCAAGTTCCGCGGCAAAGGAAGAAACCAGCGGCGGGCTGGAAACCGCCGGCAGCACGAAGGCAAAGAGCTCCGCCACGTCATGATGGCGCAGCGGCTGTGGCGAGGCAGGCTTTGCGGATGTGGTGGTGGATGCCGCGGCTGATGCGCCCTGCCCTGCCGATGAAGAGGCAAACAGGCCGGGCGCTTGTGCCGGGCCATGATCCTGCCGGGCAGGAACCGGGCGACCCTGGCCTTGCGCCTGCACCATCTGCCGCAGGCGCGCCTGCAGCATGGCGGCATGGCACAAGAGATGCGGCTGCCGTTGCAACAGGTGCTGCGCCTGCCCGGCACTGATGCGCTGCGTGCGGCCATCCTGCCAATGCCACACCGCGCCATTGTGCAGCGTCAGGGACGGCAGGGCCGCAATGTCCGGAAAGGAATGCTGCATGGCGCGTTCTTGCGAGTTTGTCAGAGCTTTTCCACCGGCAGGCCATCAGGGCCCGTCAGCCGCCATCAGGCGCGGGTGTTGCAACGGGGGCGTCGACCGGCGCAGCGGCATCCGGAACGGTGCCGTCCCCTGCCCGGGCGTCTTCTCCGGCTCGTTCTGCCCGTTCCGTCTCATCCGTGCCGGCATCTGCTGCAGTGTCCGCGGGCGCGGCTTGCGTGAAGCGCGCATGCACCGGCCCGCGAAAGCGGATGACGATGCCACCGCCTGTAGTCTGCATGCCGCCCTGCGCCTCGATGACGCCATCTTCCAGATGTGCGACAACAGGGGCGTCGCTGGCCAGATCACCGCTGTCGGGATCATAGGTGAAATGCGGCCCCGTGAGCCGCCAGCCATCGGCCTTGCGGATGACGGCATCGCCTTCCAGCCGCGCCTGCCGCGTCTGCTCGTGCACCACGGCGCGGCGGGCGGAGAACAGCAGCGTGCCGGTGGGGCGCTCGATGCGCCCCTGCACCGCGTGCAGGATCATCTCGTCGGCATTGTCCGTGCTGCGCTCGCTGGATGTGGCGCGTATCTCGTAACGTCGCCCCTGTTCGTCCTCGCCCTGCAGCAGCAGGCCGCGCAGGGTGGTGCGTGGTGCATCTGCCGCGGGAGCAGGAGCCTGCTGTTGCCTGCCGCTCCTTCCCTCTTCGCCTGCGCGGCTCCCGTTGCCTTCGCCATTGCCGGGCTGACGCGCCGTTGCCACGGGCGCAGGGCCTGGTGCCGGTGTTGCCAATGGTCGCGCGGCACGGTCGGAAGAGAACAGCCCGCCCAGCCACAGGAACCCGACAACGCCACCGGCCGCCAGCAGCAGCAGCGCCAGGCTCAGCCAATAGCTTGCGGAACGTCGCCGGGGCGCGGACATGGGGGCTTCAGCCTTTCGCCTTGTCGTTGGCGGTGCTCACATCCGCCTTTTCGGGAGCATCTTCTGCAGGGGGCTGTGCCTCTGCCGCAGCGGAAGCTTCCGTGTCCCCCTCCGCCGCGGCCTTCGTGGCGACAGCATCCGGCGATGATGCTTCACCAGCGCCTTCGGCTGGCGATGCCGCTTCTTCCTGCGCCGTTTCAGGCGTGGCGGCACCCTCCGCCGCGTCCGTTTCCACTGCCGCACCCGGCTTTGCCGCCCTTGCAGGCAGCGGCGGCAGGCCCATGAACAGGCGGAGCAGCCGGCCGATGACATCGCGCTGCTCGCCCCGCGGCACCACGGCATCCACCATGCCGTGCTCCAGCAGGTATTCGGCCCGCTGAAAGCCCTCAGGCAGCTTTTCGCGAATGGTCTGCTCGATGACGCGCGGCCCGGCAAAGCCGATGAGCGCGCCCGGCTCGGCCAGGTGCACATCGCCCAGCATGGCGTAGGAAGCGGTAACGCCACCGGTGGTGGGGTGGGTGAGCACGACGATGAAGGGCAGGCCTGCTTCCTTCAGCTCGGTGAGGGCAATGGTGGTGCGCGGCATCTGCATCAGCGACAGGATACCCTCCTGCATGCGCGCACCGCCGGAAGCGGTGAACAGCACGAAGGCGGCGCGCCGATTGATGGCGTGGTTGACGGCAGTGATGATGGCCTCGCCCACCGCCATGCCCATGGAGCCGCCCATGAAGGCGAAATCCTGCACCGCCACCACGGCCGGTGCCTCGTGAATGCGCCCACGCGCAGCCAGCATGGCATCCTTGCGGCCGGTCTTGCCGCGGGAAGCCTTCAGCCGGTCGACGTAACGCTTCTGGTCGGAGAACTTCAGCGGATCAACCGGCACGTCGGGCAGCTCGATTTCCTCGTATTCGCCATGATCGAAGAGATATTTCAGCCGTGCATCGGCCGGCATGCGCATGTGATGCCCCGATTCGGGCATCACCCACAGGTTGGCCTCCACATCCTTGTAGAACACCATCCTGCCGGAGACCGGATCCTTGATCCACATGTTCTCCGGCACGTCGCGCTTCTTGCCCAGGAAGCTCCTGATCTTCGGGCGGACGTAGTTCTTCAGCCAGTTCATGATGCGTTATCCTGCCCCCGGTGTTGGTTCACTCCTGCGTGCCGGCCTGCGTGGTGGCGGCATCTGCCCTGGTGCGCACGGCATGCACGCTCTCGGCCAGCGCGCCTGTCAGTGCATGCACGGCGGATATGGCGGCATCGTGCCCACGGCCCTCTTCCACCGCCTGCGCGATGCTGCTCACCAGCGCCGATCCCACCACCACGCCATCGCCAAGCGCTGCCATGCGCGCGGCCTGTTCGGGCGTTTTCACGCCAAAGCCGATGCACACCGGAATATCCGTCTGCCGGCGGATGCGGGCAACGCTGGCCGCCACTTGTGCCTCCTGCGGTGCGCGGGTGCCGGTAACGCCGGTGATGGAGACGTAATAGAGAAAGCCGGTGGCATTCTTCAGCACCTTCGGCAGGCGTGCATCATCGGTGGTGGGGGTGGCGAGGCGAATGAAGTTCAGCCCCGCTTCGAGCGCCGGCAGGCACAGCTCGTCATCTTCCTCCGGCGGCAGATCGACAATGATCAGCCCATCCACCCCGGCCTGCACGGCATCACGCAGGAAGCGCTCGTTGCCATAGGCGATGACGGGGTTGTAGTAGCCCATGAGCACGATGGGCGTCTTGTCATCCCGCTCGCGGAAGCGGCGCACCATATCCAGCGTCTTTTGCATCGTCTGGCCGGCGGCCAGCGCCCGCTGCGAGGCAAGCTGAATGGCCGGGCCATCGGCCATCGGGTCGGTGAAGGGCATGCCCAGCTCGATGATGTCGGCCCCTGCCTGCGGCAGGCCGTTCAGGATGGCCTGCGAGGTCTCAAGCGACGGATCGCCGGCGGTGATGAACGCAACCAGCGCCTTGCGCCCCTGCTCGCGCAGGTGCTGGAAGGTGGCGTCGATGCGGGTATGTGGTGCTTGCGCTGTCATCACAGTTCCACCCCCAGGTGCCGGGCCACGGTGAAGATGTCCTTGTCGCCGCGGCCGCACATGTTCATGATGATGATCTGCTCGCTGCTCATCCCAGGTGCCATCTTCATCACCTGCGCCAGGGCGTGCGACGGCTCCAGCGCCGGGATGATGCCCTCCAGCCTCGAGCACAACTGGAACGCTTCCAAGGCCTCCTCATCGGTGGCGGCGACGTAGTTCACCCGCCCGATGTCGTTGAGCCAGGCATGTTCGGGGCCGATGCCGGGATAGTCCAGCCCGGCGGAGATGGAGTGCGCTTCCGTGATCTGCCCCTCCTCGTCCATCAGCAGATAGGTGCGGTTGCCATGCAGCACGCCGGGCCGCCCGCCGGTGATGGAGGCGGCATGCTCGCCGGTGTCAAGCCCGCGGCCTGCGGCCTCCACGCCATACATCGCCACTTCCTCGTCATCGAGGAAAGGATGGAACAGCCCCATGGCGTTGGAGCCGCCGCCGATGGCGGCCACCAGCGCATCGGGCAGGCGGCCTTCCGCCTCCATGATCTGGCGCTTCGCCTCGCGCCCGATGACGGCCTGAAAGTCTCTCACCATTTCCGGATAGGGGTGCGGGCCGGCGACGGTGCCGATGCAGTAGAAGGTATCCTCGACGTTGGCCACCCAGTCGCGCAGGGCCTCGTTCAGCGCATCCTTCAGGGTGCGCGAGCCGGAGGAGACGGGAATGACCTCCGCGCCCAAAAGCTTCATGCGGAAGACGTTGGGCTGCTGGCGCTCGACATCCACCTCGCCCATGTAAACCACGCACTCAAGGCCGAAGCGCGCGCAGGCGGTGGCGGTGGCCACGCCATGCTGCCCCGCCCCGGTCTCGGCGATGATGCGCTTCTTGCCCATGCGCCTTGCCAGCAGGATCTGCCCCAGCACGTTGTTGATCTTGTGTGCGCCGGTGTGGTTCAGCTCGTCGCGCTTGAAGTAGATCTTTGCCCCGCCCAGGTGCTCGGTCAGCCGCTCGGCGAAATACAGCGGGGAGGGGCGCCCCACGTAATGCTTCAGGAAGTCGTCCAGCTCCTGCTGGAAAGCGGGGTCAGCCTGTGCCTCGCGATAGGCCTGCTCGAGCTCGAGAATCAGCGGCATCAGCGTCTCGGCCACGAAACGCCCGCCGTATGCACCGAAACGCCCGCGCTCGTCTGGCTGGCTGGTGAAGGTGTTGGGGGTTTGCCTGTTCATTGCCTGAAGGTATCCGTGTTGAATCCGTCGTGCCCGCCGCGCCATCGGCAGAAACACACCACCGCCGCCAGGGATCTGCCCAAGGCAACATGCGCGGCTGGCCGATGAACGCAAACGGGGTTGCTTTCCGGCCCGTTATAGCGCAAATCGCGCCCCGCGCCAGCGCTGCCTGCACACGGGGCCTTGCGGCAATGCGCAGCGCTCATTTCAGCAGCAGGAAGAAGCCATGCTCCGTCTTGCGCCAGTGATGCGGGCGCAGCAGGAAATCCCACAACGCCAGCCAGGCGGCCAGCGAGATCAGCAGCCAGTAGAGCGGCAGCAGGACAAGCCACGGCAGCAGGTGCGCCTGGCCGCTGCGCTTCAGCCCTGCCCGGGCGCTGAGAAAGGCGCTGCCGTAACCGGCAACGAAGACCACCAGCCCCAGCGCCGCCATCCACTGTGGCCAGAAGCCGCCAATGGCCGTGGCCGGCCACCACAGGGAGGCCAGCGTCATGAACAGGAAGAAGGGATGCGCCAGTGCCGCGAACACGCCGGCACCCAGCAGCGCATAGAGCGTGAGATAGGCACCAGCACCTGCCTCCTGCCACAGGCGCAGGGGTGCGCGCTGGTGCACCAGGAAGGTCTGCAGCCAGCCCTTGAGCCAGCGTGCACGCTGGTTGCGCCAGCAGCCGTAGTCCACGCACGCTTCTTCCAGCGTCAGCAGCCGCGGCAGCATCTTGGTGCGGTAGCCGCGCCGCGCCAGGCGAATGCCGAGATCGGCATCCTCGGTAACGTTGAACGGATCCCAGCCGCCGACCTTCACCAGCGCCTGCAGGCGAAAGTGGTTCGATGTGCCGCCCAGTGGCAGCGGCACGCCCAGTGCCTGCAGCCACGGCAGGATAACGTGAAAATGCGCCGCATAGTCCACTGCCAGCATGCGCGAGAAGAAGCTGACCCCGGCATTGTACCAGCCAAGCGGAGCCTGCAGGCAGGCCACCTCCTCCGGCAGGGCGGCGAACATGGAGGCCGCCAGCCGCAGCTGGCCGGGGTGCGGCACGTCCTCGGCGTCATGAATGCACAGCAGATCGCCACGGGCGAAGGCCAGCCCGTAGTTGAGCGCGCGCGGCTTGGTCTGCGGTGCGCCGGGCGGCACGGTGAGCACCTCGATGTGCGCCGGCAGCACATGCCGGCGCAGGGCGGCACGGGTCTCCTCGTCCGCCTCCTCCACCAGCAGCTTTATGTCCAGCTTGTCGGCGGGGTAGTCCAGCCGCGCCAACGCCTGCAGCAGCTGCCCCAGCACCCGTGATTCGCGAAACAGGGGGATGAGCACGGTGTAGGTGGGCAGCTCGGCATCGTCCAGCAATCGCGGCACGGGCCGCGCTGGCGGATGATGATGCGCCGCGCACAGGTGCAGGGCCGCCATCAGCAGGTAGAACAGGCCAAGGATCAGCCCGCAGACGAGCGCCAGCGTGCCCGGCATGACCAGCAACAGCAGCGCAAAGACGATGATGGAGGCAATCAATGCATGCTGCTGGCCCTTCGACATGCGGCGAAAGGCGGAGAAATGCGGCTGTTGCGTTGCCAGCGAAAGGGCGGCGCGCTGCGCCAGCTCCTGGCCCCAGGCCAGCTCCATGGCGCGGCGGAAGGTCTGCGCATCGGCCTGCGCCACGGCCACCCCACCCAGCGCCTGCATGGCGCTGGCGGAAGCATCATCGGTAATCACGCACGGCTGCCAAAGACCGCGGTGGGGCAAGGGCAGGAAGCGATACCGCCGCACCTTGGCCGCCTCTTCCGGCGTCAATGCCTGCATGCGCGCCACCAGTGCCGCAAGCTCCATGCGCGGCAGCCCCTGCCGCGTGTGCAGACGTGGCGCAAAGGGCCTGGGCGAGAGCGCCCGGTGAGGCACGAAAACGAACATTCCCCCTTCCCACTTGCACGACAGACACACAACAAGCTGCATGGCCAGCATCAGGCCGACGCCCCATGCCGCCTGCCTGCATGCACATGCACCCTTCGCAATGGCTGCTGTAACGGCTGCAGGACCCTGCAGGCTTGCAATGTCCGCACCCTCCCTCCTACAGTCGATGTCATGATGTAATGGCTGCGAGCCGGAGTCGACGGGGGAGACTCAAGTTCCATGTCTGACGATCAAACGTTCACCGCCTCTGGATTGAACTTTCTGCGATACATAACCGCCAGGCTGCAACCTGTGTGCGGCATGTGGAAAACAGTAGCGCATTGCAAGGGGATGCAATCATTGCGTGCAGCACTTCAAGTGCGCGCAGCCATGCCGATTCTCGCGCTTCTTCTCGCGCATGCCGTGCCGCTTCAGGCATGGGCACAGGACACGCCACCAAGGCGGGATTCCGCCTCTCCCGCTTCCCCAGCCAACGGCGCGGTGCAAAAGCCGAATGTTCCGGCAGCCCCGGCTGCCGGCAGCCGCCTGCCACTGTTCCGCCAGCTCGATGCATCGCTGCAGAAGGTGCGCCCCCCGGCAGGTGGACAGATCCGCTTCCTGGTTGCTGACGACTTTCCTCCGTTCGCCTATCGCAACCGCAATGGTGCGCTCACCGGCTATGCCGTGGCGGTGGCGCAGGCCGTGTGCCGCCGCGCACGGGTGCGGTGCCAGTTCATCGTGCGGCAGCAGGAAGCGCTGACGGATGCGCTGCGACAAGGGCAGGGGGATGTCATCATCAGCGGCGTGCGCCCGTTGGCCGCCAACTGGCGGAAACTGGACTTCACCCGCCCCTATTTCATGGCGCTGGGCCGCTTTGCCGTGCGCAGGGATGCGAAGCTGGCGGCTGCCTCCCGCGAGGCCCTCACCGGAAGGCGGATTGCAGTGGCGAAGGGCAGCGTGCACGCCCTGTGGCTGGCACGGCACATGGACAATGCCCGCCTGCTGCTGGCAAGGGACTTCACCGAGGCAGCAGAACACCTGCGGCAGGGGCGCGTGGATGCGGTGTTTGCCGACTGGCTGCAACTGGCGTTCTGGCTGCAGGGCGAACAGGCGCAAGGCTGCTGCCGGGCACTGCCGCAGCTGTTTGCCAGCCGCATGTTCGCCTACAATCACCTGGGCATGGCGGTGCCGGCGGGCAGGCAGGATTTGCGCGATTTTCTCGACCGGCAGCTTGACCGCCTGCAGGAAGATGGCGAATTGCGCATACTGGCGCGACAGTTCCTGCCGTTGACGGGCGAAATGCGCGCGGCACGCCTGGGCGGTGCCGAGGGGGCTGCCGCAAACAGGGGGAAGGAAACCAACCATGCCGGCAACACCAACACCAGACCCCGCTGAGGGCTGGATCATCGACGCCGCACAGGGAGTGCCGGAGGCTGAACGGGCACCCGTGCTGCTGCTGGCGCACGGAGCCGGGCGCGGCAGCGATTCGCCCTTCCTGCAGCGCATGGCGGAGCTGCTGGCAGCGCGGGGCATCACCGTGGCGCGGTTCGACTTCGGCTACATGCTGCGGGCACGGGCCGAGGGCAGGCGCATCGCCCCGCCACGGGCTGAGAGGCTGGTTGACGAATACCGTGCACGGGTGGCGCACTGGCGCACACGGGGCGTGATCCCGTTCATCGGCGGCAAGTCGCTGGGCGGGCGCGTGGCCTCGTTGCTGGCCGACGAGCTGTTCGCACAAGGTGATGTGCGCGGCCTTGTCTGCCTGGGCTATCCGTTTCATCCACCGGGCCGGCCGCAGAGCCTGCGCACGGAGCACCTGTGCGGGCTGCGCACGCCAGCACTCATCTGCCAGGGAGACCGGGATCCGTTCGGCACGCGGGGCGAAGTGGAAACATATGCACTGTCTTCAGCCATTCGCCTGTGCTGGCTGCCGGATGGCGACCATGACTTCAAGCCGCGGGTGAAGAGCGGCGAAACATGGGCCGGCAACCTGCAGATGGCGGCACAATGCACCGCCAGCTTCGTGCATGAGGTGCAGCGCTGAGTGGCATGCCCGGCCGTGCA
>Ga0256839_1001603_pt1 | contig 27025 bp, 23 predicted proteins | sample 354166metaG_FD_185968 | JGI IMG/M metagenome (GOLD analysis project Ga0256839, IMG submission 185968) | Hydrothermal vent microbial communities from Mid Atlantic Ridge, Atlantic Ocean - 354-166 | ecosystem: Environmental > Aquatic > Marine > Hydrothermal vents | place: Atlantic Ocean: Mid... | reverse complement strand
AGCTTCACGCGTGACCTTAAACACACCTAATAATACCAGCACGCCTAACGATACAATTAACAGCTATCCTATTGAACAACCTTTTAAGTTTCCATTAGTTATCACTGCCCTGTTGGTATTATTGCCCGCATTAGCATTGTATTGGTTTATTGGAGATTCCAGTAGTGTGCCTCGTAGTTTAAAGCTGTTCTTTGGTAACTGGATTTCTCCCATTATTCTTTGGTTTTTTACTGCCAGCTTTTTGCACCTTTACCTTAAAAAAGGCAGACTCAAAAAAGAACAGCAACAAAGTGATTTATTAAGCAAACAACTATTAAACACCATCATTTCTGACGCATCGAGTGACCCTGACAAAAATGAGCTTTTAAATGGGCTACAACAAACCTCAGAACAACATGGTATTCATCCTGATAACTTAGTAAAAACGCGCTTATCATTATTTTTAAATCACCACGATAATAATGTCGATGACACCTTTGCAATTAAAGAACGTGAGTATTTAAAAGGTTCTTTTTCACTACCACGTTTTATGGTTTGGGCAATTCCCATCCTTGGTTTCATTGGTACGGTTTGGGGTATCAGTAATGGCATCGCACATTTTTCTGATGCAATGACCAGCACCAATTCTGTCACTGATGTTTCATCAATGCTTAAAGAAAACCTACCGCTAGTAACCAACTCATTAGCGACAGCGTTTGACACAACACTACTGGCACTATTATTAAGCATCCCTTTAATGATGTTTATGCTTACTCTCGAAAAAGAAGAAGAGGCTTACTTGATTGATCTGGATGAGCGCTGGTTTCACAATGTAAAGCCACTTTTGCAACAAAGCGCTTTGTTGGCGGATAGTGATAGCATCGCACCAGCGGGAAGTACCCAAACAACCAACTCAAACACATCAAAAGATTCCAAGGTTATCGCCAACGAAATTAAACAACTCAGCACTCAAATAAAGGCATTGCAAGAAACAATGGAAGATTTATACGAGACTGTTTTTACATCAAAGCTTGGTAAGAAATAACTATAATGATGTCTCGCGCTGCACGCTATGCTCGCTATCAACGAGATGATAGATTGGAAATTAGTTTGTTTCCTTTTCTAAGCATCTTCTTATGTGTGATGGGCGTTCTATCTTTTATTAATGTTTTAAGTAGCTTTAGTGCGCCACAAAAAATTGAGCTAACGGCACAATTAGAAACAGGTTATAAAGTGGCTTATCAAATTTTTAGTTTGCCTGATGGCGTCATCAGCGTTCCACCAACAAAACACCTAAGACAGTTACAAGCGGTACTTGATGATGCTGACAAAGAGATAATTGACGTTATCATTCAACAACGAAAACAGAAAATATCAAACCTAAAAAATCATACTGGCTCAATAATGAATGCCGCCGTCGAGCCAGACATTGATGATATTTTAGATACGGTTCATGATATCCGCACCCTCAATGAATTGGCATTAAAAGCTAACTATCTCTACGAAGAATTTATTCTATTTGGGATTTATCCTAATGGCAGTCAAGCTTATCAAAAAATTCGTGATGTCATGTCACTTACACCAGATTCTGCAGCCATATCTATTGGCTTAGAACCTCTCGACTCGAACTGGACATTAAACCTTAAGAAGAACCAGTCTAAATGAAAAATTTAATCAGCCTAGATTCTCTCACTGATATTGTTTCCAACTCCGTTGGCATCTTAATCATATTTGCCGTGATAAATTTAATCCATGACAACAACAAGACTTATCAATTAGAGATTCCGCTCGAACACGAAACCGATCTTTCTCCTGTATTTTTCATCAGTAAAAATGATCGAATTCTGGCAATAGATACTGACACAATTTTTGCCAATGCTACTTCGCAAGCCACTAGTAAAGCGGCTGCCAATAAACGCCTTTTCTCGCTAGATTACTTTGGTCTACTTGGAAAAATAGATGATAAAAAAGGCATTTCATTTTTCGCCCGAGATACCAGTGAATGGCCTGAGTTTAAGGAAATCGAAAAGCGCAGTTCGACTCTACGCGATAGTTTAGACAAGCTAGACCCCACAAAACAATTTGCCTACTTTTTTGTTTACGATAATACCGAGGATGGTAGTAGCTCAGGCAGTGGCTTTGAAGCTTTCAGGAAAACACGAGAATATTTAAAATCTCGCTTTATTAAATCGGGTTGGCAACCTGTAAACAGCGAATCACCTGCCAATATATGCAGCCGAAGTACTAGTCGTCGTTGCGTTTATCAGCCGTCTTATTTAGGTGGTGGGAAATCCGGTAGCAACCCAAATAATAGCCTTAACAATGAAAATAAAAGTGATAATAAAGCACAATGAAAAAACCTTTTTCACAACTCAAAAATCAATGGGGTTTAGCAAAAGACTCTTCAACCCAAGTGTTACTCGAACACGCGCTAAAAAAACTCAGTAATAATCCAGATGACCCCGAATTAGTTTATGCCATTGCTGAGATATACCGACATTTAAATGACAATACAACGGCTGATAAATTTTACAAAAAAGCCATTGATATTACCAACCGACGAACACAGCAGCGTGGTAAAACACTAGAAAAACGGATAGCAAAAAAACGAGCTACAACCCGTGCAAGATTTTTGCTATTCACTTTTTTACCCATTATTGCCGCTTTATTGGTTGCAGCATTAATCTGGTCAACACTAAGCAAGCCAGAGCCACTCCCTAAAGGCAGTAATCCAGAAAAATTTGCCTTTACACAATGGCTTGCCAAGCAACAAATGGTTGAAATCATCTCAACCTTACAAGCCGAAAACCCTGAACTGACCTTTGATTTTAGTCGCTCAGCTACGGCAATGTCTCCTATGGAATTTATGCAATCCATGATGCAACCCGATGCACTTGATAAATTAAGAAGGGACCAGGAAGCGGCCAAAAATAATGATGATAGCGATGAAGAAGGCAAACCTGCATTTCAATGTAGCCGAGAACCCGCAGTGAGGTGTGCTAAACGTGATATCCCTAACGCCCCAGGCCCAGAACGCCAAGAAGTGGTATTACTCATGGACGCCTATCGCTCCATTCTCAATACTGAAAAGGACTGTGAAAAACTAGAGCAATCCATAGAGTCTATCGGGCAACAGCTACATTGGCGAAAATCAGAAAGAAATATTAAAGCTGATTTAGAAGACCTCACCACTGAGTGTTTTTATAAACAAAAGAATATAGAAAAAACACTTGAACACGCTCGGAAACTACAATGCTCTGGTGATGCTGGATACATCAATAGCGTTTACTGGTATACCACTGCCATCAACCATTATGCAGGCGACACAAGTAATGCGCTCACTGCCTATCAATGTTTTCAAGAGGCAACTAATCATATTGAAAAAAACGACTTATTCAGCCCCGCTTATATTGCATCACGTCACCGAGAATCTGGCGCATTAGCGTGGTTGTATTTTGACGATTTAAGTACTGCCACTAAAGAATTAAAAAAAGGGAGGGATTTATTAAAGAAGATTCCGAAAAAAACACGCATCATGCAGGATGTTATTGGTGAAATAAATCTCGACCTGATGGAAACATACGTAACTGCCAATATAGATTTAGACGAGTTTCAAACATTGCTCGAAGAGATTAATTCAAGCGGTAGATTAACCGATGGCTATAAACAAATTAAAGACACTCTTGCTAGCATCTATTTTATGCAAAACAATCATAATGAGACGGCTCAAGTTCATCTAAACAACCTATCAAAACGTTTTAAGTTAATACCAGAATATGTCTGTGGTTGGGATTGGAGTGGATTTAGGCGCGGACTAAAAGATTCTATCAGCGATGAAAAAATACGCGAGCAAGCAACTATTCTCGTAGATGCGACCAACTGCTATATACCGCAGTCAACCACTAAGCGCATTGAACAAATTCAATCTGTCGTTAAATTCTTGAAAGAGAGATAATCATGCTTAATAAAATTATTCTCACCCAAATAAAAACGCAAAATCAGTTTTCAGTGAATGCAATGCTTAATGATGATTTTGAAGAACCACAGACCTATAAAACTTGGATTTATCCGCTACGCTATTTGCTTGCCCTACGATACCTAAAACAAAAACAAAAGGTCTTAGCTTGGTTTCGTTCTCAAAAAATATATCCTATTTCAGATGGAGACTTTAAATCTGCCTTAATAAATAAACTTTCAGAAAAAGAGGATTATTCGCTTCAACAAGCACCGGATAAGTCACCTCTTAGCACTCTTGGTTTTAAAGCATTATTATTCTACCCAGCATTATTGGGAGGACTTTTATTTAGTGCCTTTAGTCTCAATGATTGGTATCAACAACGTCGTATAGAAAACGTGCTTGCCAATCACCTCCCTTATTACACTGATTTACTTCACCAAAAACTATTGCTTACGCACAATCAGGGTCTTTCTTCTAATTTAGAAAAAATTGATATTGAAATCACCAAAGAACAAAAGAAAATAATCAGCGATTTGCCAGAAAAAAATGGTATCCGCGAGTTAATGAATCAACAATTAGAAACTCTCAAAAACCCAGCAAGCAGTAGCGAAGAAGTGATGCGGGGTTTTAAATCAGTCAATACTTTGTTCGATAAAAAAGGCCTACCTTATTATTTATTACCAAAGTCATTCTCAATGCCCTGCTCATCATTAATTGATGCTCCAATAGAAGAAATGATGATGCTTAAAGAACTTGAATCATTAATGAGTAATAACAACCCCGAGCTTTGCCGCACCACAATGATGACGGCATATAAAGTCAGTCAACGTAATCAACTTTTCTATAGTGATGTTGATTCTAATAGTAACAACAATAAGAAAGTGGGCGAGATAGAACTTCCACTCTTTCATGTAAAACGCATAGATAAAGTGCCCGCTGCTGATAGCGCTTTAGGTCTAACTTTTAAAGACCGCGGTATTGGCTCTATTATTCTCACTGACAGGATCGAAAACTTTGGACGAGAATCAATTTTACCAGCCATGACCTTTTTAGGACGCACTTATGTCATCCCTTATTGGATGCAGGGATATTATGAAATTGAAGAATCAGTCACTAAAGGCTACAAAAAAGACTTGAATAAAATCTACCCAAAAAAAGCGGACAGACTTAAAGTTAAAAGCGCCATTAAGAAAATTATTAAAGACAAACAAAAACTACAAAATACAAAACTACAACAAACCTTAGGTCGCACTAATACCAATGATAGTAAGTCAATTTTAGGCAATGGATTTGATGCCATCAGCGTATTACTCGGCAAAAAAGTTAATGAAAATAAAAAGAAAACACCCAAAAAATTAGAACTAGAAAAAGCTGACTTAGATTTATTAAAAAAGTTAGATGCAGTACTAATACCTAGCATCGAATATCATGAAGCCTATCACCAAATTGATAAAAAGAACTGGGGGATACCCGCTTGGACAAGCGATCTTTTTAAGGAAGAAAACCTCACCGATAATGGCTTAGACCACACCCTAGAAGAGCTTGGCGCCTACCTGTCTCAATTAGCGACCACCGAACAAGGACAAAATATTTGGCTCAGTAAACTATTAATTTTTTCCCTCAGTCCCTTTACCAAAGGACAAGCGGAGTATTATGCTTCTAGCATTATATTGACCACTATGGATTCACTCTATCTTGATAAAGATTTATCCCCCTACTTTGAAACAAGTGTTGATGAAAAAAGTAGAATTTACGAACATCTAATCAGCTTAAGTGACCGAGATAAACGTGAGCTTGCAAGAAAATCTTATGAAACTCTATTTGGTCGTAAAGTACCTAAGTTAGGCCGATAAAAATAAGCTAATATATAAAAGCCATTTATCAAAGAACCAACAACAAAATGATTGAAACTCGATACAGCATTGAATACGTAGACCCTAATCCTAAAACATTATTATCTGGGCTTAGCAAATTGCTAATTTATAGTGTACTCACAATCAGTATTGCCATCGCAATCCTTGCGCTAATTATTAGTAATTTACCCCCCGCTACATCACAAAACATCAAGGCAAAAGCACAGGGTTTTGTTAACTCATTTTACACAACAAAACCTTCAATGATTAATGCGGAAAATTTTGATGAGACACTTGCCCAACAAGAATTAAGCTCATCAAAACGTGAAACGGCTCTCAAAAAAGAAATTCAGAACCTTAACCAAGAAAACACTATCCTGCACAATCAATCCGTTAAACAGTTAGCAAACAACCAAAAACTAAAAGAGAAACTCACGCTACTCTCAAAACAGTTAAAGACTGAAGGATTAAAGTATTCTCAGTTAGCTGAAGAAGTTGTAACTTTAAATAGAAGAAACAGATCTGTATCTGCACAACTTGATGAAAAAACTCAAGTAGCTAAAGACTATGCTAACGAAATAAAAAAGCTAGAACATAAGAAAAAAACCACTCCGGTAGTTACAGCACCTCTCAAAACAGTAGTAATTAAAAATGAAATGTTATCTCAGGATTCAATGAAAAAAGCAGCCCCAAAAGAAGATAAAACAAAAACATCTCAGATAGATGCAATAGTTGCGGCTATGAAAGCTGCAAATAATACATCTAGCACCATAAACACAAAAATATCCAAGTCCAACGATAATAAATAGACGCTTTTTCTTAACCCACCCCCCCTGTTTTTCGATGATTTGTAACTCTTAAGATTTTATACCGTTCATATAATTATAGTTAACTTGGCAATGTTTTGGTCTATAGTTAAGGGGTTCTGATTAATATCCAAAAAGCCCTTATTTCAAAAATAAAACATCATAATGAATGCAACCAAAGCTAGCCTAATATCATTTCTCTTTTTTACTTTTTCAGCCTGTTTTGCAGCGGATACTGATTACCCTGTAAAAATAACATCTGAAATACCTTCTATTGAAATCTCACACCAAGGAATATCAATTGAAGTTAAACGAATTCAAGACACTAAGCATAAACTCATTGATGACTTTGCTAAAACATCTCGTCCCTGTCCTCCTTTTTGTATACACCCAATGTTAGCGGCTCCTGGAGTTGAAACGATAGGTGAAATTGAACTGCTCGATTTTTTAACGACTAAAGTAAAACAAGGCCAAGGGCTACTCATTGATGCACGTATGCCTAAGTTTTTTAACAGCGAAACCATCCCTGGCTCAATAAACATCCCGTTTATCCTATTTACAGGTGAAGATTCACAAAAAATCATTAATCTCCTAGGTATTGAAAAAAAGGATGGTAAATTTGATTTTTCAAGCGCAAAAGAATTAACCTTATTTTGCAATGGTCCATGGTGTGACCAATCACCCAGAGCAATAAAGGCGTTAATACAAGCAGGTTACCCTGCCTCTAAATTAAAATATTATCGTGGTGGCATGCAGCTATGGAAAATTTTTAGCTTAACTACCGTTCTACCTCATTCAAATACTGTAGAAAAGTAAGATATAAAACATGATTGAAAGTCGTTACACTATTGAATATATAAACCCAGACTCAACAAATGAGCCAAAAACAAGAAAAAGATTTATCCTGTTTGCTCTTAGTGGGCTTACAGTCATTGCGATTCTTGTCTATGCTTACCTCTCTATAAATCAGTTAAATGATTTCGTGAGAGTTCCTACTAAACCCCAAGAGCAGAAACTTAGAGTTGTAGATGATACTAAAGAAAATAAAGAAGTACCAACGTCAATATATCACCTCTCTGAGGTTGATGGTAAAACCAAAACCACATCGAACGCCCCTATTAAAACCATCCGAAAAGGTCTTGATAAGCCCCTTCTAGAAAAAAATCAACAAGCATCTAAACAAACCAAACAACTAGAAATCAATAAAAAATTAAACCAAAGTATTAATGATTTAACAAAACAACTCATGGCGGAAAGAGAGAAAAACAAAACTTTGGATAAACAATTAAACTCTCAAAAAAATACTAACAACCAATTATCAAACCTTTTAGAAAATACACTCTTAAAAGCCAGTACAGCAGATAAGAAATACTTAGATGCTCTAAATAACACACTAAAAACATCAAAGAAAAATAATAATAATAATAATGTTACAGAAAAAATGGATAAACCAGTTGAACTTGATATTCAAATAGTTGCACAAAATATAAAGCCTACCGAAAAAATTAATAGCATCAACGCTGTGAGCCTCTCTACAAATTCTCAAGTAGATGCAATTATCGCTGCAATGCAAGGTACAATCTCTAAAACCATAATCAAAACTTCTATTGATAAAAGCAATGAGGTTCAATTAGCATCCGTTAACAAAAAAAATCCTACTGAACTGTTGCACATACAGCTACAACGACAAATAGACCAGCTTCTTTTTACTAAAAACACAATAAAAAGTACAAGTCCTAAAATCAATACTGAGTACAAAATAGCTCTCGAAAAAGAATCAAATATTCGTAAAAATGCCGTCCGTTCCATTACGATCAAAAAAGGGGAAACTTTATGGTCGATTGCCCAAAGAGCCTATGGAAATGGGATTCTTTACAAAAAAATAATTGAGGCTAACCCTCAGTCTAATCTTAAACAATTATTTGTAGGACAAGTGATTCGTGTACCTAAGTAATTAAATATTAGCTCTATTATTTATTGAATAACTCCTGATTAAATGCTTCTAGAGGAGCAATTACTATTCATCGGTTTTACATTGAAAAGACATTAGTTTGCAAATATAGTTATTAATGTATTAACAATAATAACCAACACTAATAATGTTAAACCCTTTTTCTTACTTCTTTGACAAATCGATCAAGCGCGCAGTTCTGACGAGTTTCATATTCGTATTGTTATTACCGATGGGTTTCTTTGGTTATAGCCTCTTCGAAAACACTTGGGAAAAAGCTCAACAAAGCATGCTGGAAAAACATGAGCTTATTGCTTCTGCAATGGTTGTACCAATAAGCTTATTTATTACATCTAGACAGCACTCACTTCAAAATCTAGGAGACGAATTACTAAGCATAGAACAAGAAGAAGGATTACTTCCAAGAGAAAGAGAGAAAGAGATAATAAATCATTAGATCGGTAAGTTCAGATCGTTTTAGACAAGTACCAAAAGTCTTTTGGTGATCTTGTGGCAGTAACCTACGTTTCAAAACTTGGAGAAAAAACCATCTCTATAAATGAAGATTATCAAAAAACAGCATCATCATACATCCCAAATTACCAAAATATCCCTCTCAAAGAACTCTCCCCTATCGATGAAAAATTTAAGGGCAAGGGAGCAGATTTATTCTCTCCTGTTTTCCAAAGTACTATTTCAAACAATCCAGTCATTCTATTAAAGCATTACATTCTTAATAAAGAGGGTGTAATTAAATGTGCATTATTCACTGAAATATCCACTAAATATATAACTGATATGTGCTCAAAAATTAGCTTTGGCGACAAAGGGTATTGTGCCATTGTTGATCAAACAGGACATGTCGTGGCTCACCCAAATAAAGATTGGGAAAAAGAAATTCGTGATTTATCCAAACTTCACATAATACAAAAAATGCTAGATGGCAAGGTAGGTACAACAGAATTTTACTCGCCTTTCCTTAAGGCAGATATGGTTGCAGGATTCAGTGCTATTCCTAACTTAGGTTGGGGAATAATGATCCCTCAACCTAAGATTGAATTAACACGGTCACTAGGTACAATAAGAAAAAATACTTTGATATGGCTATCTCTAGGCATTCTAGTTGCTTTAGGTGTTGCTTATCTGCTTACCCAAAAAATAACCAACCCTATTAAAATACTCATGAAAAGAGCACATGATGCGTCTGCGGGTTATGACTTTATACAACTTGGTTCAATACCTAAAAATAGTCCTAAAGAAATTAACCAACTATGGGATTCAATATCACTGTTGCTCACAAGCTTGCAAAATTCAAATAGAAAAGTTAAAAAACTGAACGTTTCACTGAGTAGGGATATTAATAAAGCCACAAAAAACCTAAGATCAATGAACAAACACCTCTACGATGTTAGTAGCAAAGATTACTTAACGTCCCTTGCAAACAGACGGTTCTTCAACAACTATATAAATAAAGTGATCGAAAAAAATAAGAATATAGGCTTAATACTTATTGATATTGATGATTTTAAATCAATCAATGACTTACACGGCCATGAAATAGGTGACTTGGCTCTAAAGCATATTTCAATGATTCTACAAAAATCGACACGAAAAGGTGACTTAGTTTCTCGCTTAGGAGGAGATGAATTTATAGTCTATGTGAAAAACTCTTCAGCGAAAACAATAGCGGCTGTAGCAGAAAAGATTCGCCTCATTACTGAGGTTAACCCAATCAAAGTTAAAGGAATTACTATCAATTTAAGTTTATCACTTGGTACCGTTATTTATAAAGCAGGTAGTGAAGCACCCACATTAGAAGAACTATTAAGATTAGCTGATGGCGCAATGTATTCATCAAAACAAAGTGGGCGTAACAAAGTAACTAGTTGCAAATTTTATCCAACAACAGAACTCACTGCTTGAATAAAAAACTGATCTAGCCCAAATATTTTAGTTTTAATCAGTATAGAAATTCGTTTTCTAAAAAATTTGCTATTTAGATACTACCGAATTAATTTCTAAACTAACTTTATCACCAGCTTTTATTGATGATTTTTCGGAAAAAAGATCTCCGTTTTGTGCAATAGGTCTTCCCGATTTTGAAATTCTTGCGCCAACAATTACTTCTGAAAATGCAGAGAGCTTTAAACTGGGCATCATTGCCATTGCATCATTCAGCTCTATCTCTAATGGTAAGTCTTTTACTTGCTTTCTCACCGCCGCTAATGGCATCGGTGGCCCACTCATAGCTTTCGCATAGATAAATACTAAATCCGTGGGCTTTGCTTGTGCTTTAAACTCTGCAGATAAACTAACAGTGACGGTTATACTTGGGGTTGTTACCACCTCCTCTTTTATAACGCTTATTTTCTCTTTTTGTTCTGGTGTTAATTGTGACATCGCCTCTGTTATTAAAGACCTTACTTCTGCACGTTCACTCGGATCTTTAGCTAATGACAATACTTTTTTCCAACGTGTTATGGCAAGTACATGATCTTTTTGTTGGCGCGCAGCCATGCCACCCAACCAAAGTGCGGTTGAATTATTTGGTTCTAACTCCAATGCTTGATTAATTAGCGCAACAGGCCGGCCCACAATTTCACCATTACTTGCCATTGCTAATGAATCTGCTACGGCTAATATTACATTGACTGATTTAGGATTTAGCTTTAATGCTCGCTCATAAGCCTTTACAGCTTCTGGGTACTGTTTGAGCACCATGTAGGAACGACCTAGCATTGTCCACCCCGTAAAGTTATCAGGGTTTTCTTCCATCTTTTTTTGCAAACCAATAATCATTGTTTTGATGTCAGGAGAACCATCGGCATTTCTTGGTACTAGTTTATCTGTAGCTTGTTTTGCGGCAACTTTAGAATCAAGCATTGTTGTAAATGTTAAATCACCTACTTTTAGATAGGTAGGGATGGTAATTACAGGGATTAGCAAGGCAATAAAAAAAACACTTAATAATGATGACTTCCCTCTACTATTAGGCGGCGCTTCAAAGTCACCACCCTCTATATCAGAAAATAATGATTGCTCCAGTTCGTCACGGGCAGATTGGTAATCTTCACTCTCGATCTCACCTTTCTCAAAACGCTCTTCCAAATCTTTTAATTGCTCATTAGCAATAAAAATATTTTGCTCTCGTTGTCCTCCAGAGACGTGAGAGCGTTTACGTAGCATCGCTGGTAAAATAAAAGCTAAAGCGGTAAGTATAAATATCGCACTGATAATCCAAAATATCATAAGGGGGGAATCTCTATTGGTTTTTTATTTCTTAGCGTTAGAAGCCAGTAATTCACGAACTGAATTACGATCTGCCTCACTGAGTGACTCTTTAGGTTGATTTTTTTGACCTCTAATAAGTTTAAACAACATGAACAAACTCAAAAATAGAAATATGGGAGGGCCAACCCATAAAAGTAAAGTCTTTGCTTTAAAAGGCGGTTTATACAACACAAAATCACCATAACGTGCTGTCATATAGCCCACCACATCGGCTCGAGTAGCGCCTTTAATTACCATCTCATAAGTTTTATCACGCATATCCTTTGCCAACTCTGCATTTGATTCTGCAAGATTTTGGTTTTGGCATTTTACGCATCGTAATTCAGCTACAAGTTGTAAATACAATTGCTCCTGCTGTTTAGTTTTAAAGTCATGAAACTCTATTTTCACAGCAAATGAAGCATTAATTGATAGTGCAAATAATAGTGCGACCAAAAAGGATTTAAGTAACCTCGTATGCATTTTAGCCTTCCTCTTTACGCAATTTTTCGATCAAAGGGATTAAAATTTCATCAACTGCTTGATCATAAACTGGGCCAGTAAATTTATAGCGAACGATACCTTTTTTATCTATTACAAAAGTTTCTGGGACACCTACAACCCCCCAATCGATTCCTGCACTGCCATTTGTATCTACAGCAACTGCATAAAAAGGGTTTCCTAATGAGGCAAGCCATTGCAAGGCTTCATCACCATAATCTTCTGTACCATAGTCTTTATAATTTAAGCCAATAGTAGGAATTTTAGTTTCTGCTATAAGGCGGCTCAACACTTTATGCTCTGCACGACATGAAACACACCATGATGCCCAAAGGTTTAACACCCATACTTGACCTTTCATATCCTCAGTAGATATTTTTTGTTCTGGTTTGTATAAACGAGGCAAACTAAATGCGGGTGCGGGTTGCCCAATAAATGGGGTAGGGATCGCCTTAGGATCATTGCCTAAACCAAATAAAAGTAAAGCAACCAAAGCGCCAAATGCCGCTAGTGGAATGAAAAACTTCATGCCCTTGCACCTGCTGCATCGTTGGATAGCTCTTCAGGCAGCTCTGCAGATTCACTTTTAACTGGATCGATAGCAATTTTTCGCATTCTACGATAGCGTTTATCAAGTGCCGCAAGTAATCCACCCAAGCCCATCAAAATACCGCCTAGCCAAATCCAACGAACAAAGGGTTTATGATAAATACGGAAACTCCACGCCTCTTTACCAAGAGGCTCACCGAGTGCTACGAATAAATCACGGGTAAATCCTGCATCTATACCCGCCTCTGTCATTGGCATTGCATCACGACCATAATCACGTTTTTCTGGATGAATAGTTGTCACTAATTCGCCATTTTGAGTGATTGTCATGGTTGCACGGTTAGCCGTGTAGTTTGCGCCTTTGTGTGCTTCTACGCCTTGGAAAGAAAATACATAACCTGCCATTTCATAGCTTTGCCCTTTTTCAAGACGTACATCCTTTTCCGTATCGTAAACAGATACTAATGTAATCCCAATAACAGATGTCGCCATACCAATATGCGCAATCACAGAACCCCAGCTTGCCAATGGCAATTTAAACGGCGAACGCCCAAGGCTTACAACCCACATTAATGCCGCAAGTGTTATCCAACTACCTGCAAATAGACCAATCACCGTTTTAATATTAAATTCAGAAACAACTAGCAGTGGCAAAACAAATGCAATGACTAAACTGGCAGCCAAAGGCATCCAAACCTGCTTCAAGACTCTTGAAGCTGAATCTTTTTTCCAACGTAAAAAGAAGCCTAAACCCATCACTGAGAACAATATCATTCCTAAGGGAATAATTACGCTATCAAAGTACGGCGGACCCACTGAAATTTTACCCGAGCCTAAAGCATCAATGATTAATGGATAAAGTGTACCGAGTAAAACGGTAGCAGTCATAACCAACAAAATCACATTATTAACCAACAGACTTGACTCACGCGACACTAGGGAAAAAGTCCCCATTGAGCGAAATTTGTGCGCTCTAAAGGCAAATAATATTAATGACGAGCCTATAACGACTAGCAAGAATATCAGTATAAACAATCCACGACCTGGATCAGCGGCAAATGAATGTACGGATGTTAGTACACCAGAGCGCACTAAGAAGGTACCGAGTAAGCTTAATGAAAACCCTAAAATAGAAAGCAATATCGTCCATGTTTTAAAGCTGGCGCGTTTCTCAGTTACAGCCAATGAATGAATCAGTGCAGTGCCAACAATCCAAGGCATGAGCGATGCATTTTCGACAGGATCCCAGAACCACCATCCGCCCCAACCTAATTCGTAATATGCCCACCAGCTACCTAGCGCGATACCCAATGTTAAAAACACCCATGCAATATTCGTCCAAGGTCTTGCCCAACGCACCCATGATGCATCAAGTTTTCCACTTATCATTGCCGCCATCGAAAATGAGAATGCAACTGATAAGCCCACGTAACCCATGTAAAGCATCGGCGGATGAATAATCAAACCAAAGTCTTGTAGCAAAGGATTAAGCTGTCGCCCTTCTAATGGAATATCTAACAAGCGCCAAAACGGGTTTGAAGTCACAATGATAAACAACATAAAGCCCACACCAATCAAACCCATGATGCTTAACACACGAGAAAGCATAATTGGTGGAATTCCTTTACTGAAGAATGCTACAGCAGCGCCCCATCCTGACAGAATCATTGCCCAAAGCAACAATGAGCCTTCATGTGCGCCCCATGTTGCAGACACCCTAAACATAGTAGGCATACTGGTATTAGAATTGTTTGCCACATATTTCACTGAAAAGTCATTAACCACAAAGGCATAGACCAAACAAGCAAACGAAATAACCATAAACAGAAGTTGACCGTAAGCCGCAGGCTTAGCGAGAGATACCCATTGGGGTTTACCCGTGAGTGATCCTACTAGCGGAAAAATACCCTGAACGATGGCAACAGACAGGGCTAATACTAATGCGAAGTGACCAATCTCTGGAATCATGATTTTTGACCTGTCATTGCCTTTATTTCAGAACCATCTACATTAGTAGGGGCTCGCATATGCTCTTTATCTAAAATATCTTTTAGTTCGGCTGGCATGTATTCTGAATCATGCTTTGCTAAGACTTCATCAGCATAAAATAAGCCATCATCACCCATTTTTCCGCGTGATACTTGGCTTTTACCTTCTTTAAATAAATCTGGAAGAATATTATTGGTAACGACTGTAATTTCATTGCCACGGTTATCCGTTACAATAAAACGCGCTTCTAATTTGGTGTCACTGCGTTTGAAGCTTCCTTCTTTTACTAACCCACCTAATCGAAAAGTAGAGCCTTTTGGCACTTTGCCCGTCAGCACCTCTTCTGGCGTATGCAAGTAAGCCAAGTTTCCTTTCATTGCTGTGCTAATTAAAGCTGATGCTGCGCCTACCATCACTAACGCTAGTAGCACGAAGAGAATTCGTTTATTTCTTGGTTTCATAATTCATTTACTCGTTTGAGCTTAATATTTAAGCCTCTGAATACCTAAACACGTCATGCCGGCGAAGGCTGGTATCCATGATTGAGCGTAGTGCCACTTCATGAATGGATTCTGGCCTCCGCCAGAATGACGATGTTTTTTCAGAGACTTCTTTTAATTTCTACTTTAACTACTTTCTATCATCTACGGCTTTTTCGTTCTTCAAGACGCTTAATTCTTTTAATGTCAGCTAACACCGAACGCCTTTTTATTACTAACATTATTGGTTCTAACAACATCAGCACCAAAGCCGTTACCATTGCGCTCCAAATATAAGCACCAAAGCCACCCATGTGGAAAAAATCACTCATTTCTTCACCTCATCGAATTTAGACATCATAGCTTTGACACCCATGATGTATTTCGTTCACGTTCAAGAATAATATTTCTTGCTCGCATCAATATCGTAGCAAAACTATACATCCAAAAACCCAGCGTGGTCACTAGCATCCCTATGAGGATATTCGATTCAACACGTTTTAATGATGATTCTTGATGCAGTGACGCACATTCATTCGGGTCTGGACAGTTAACCGCATAGTAAATTACGGGAACAATCGCTAAGCCAACCAACGCCAACAATGCCGAAGCTTTGTCAGAGCGTCGTGTATCATCAATTGCTGATTGTAACGCAATGTAACCAATATAAATAAAGAGTAATATCAAGAAAGTGGTGAGCTTTGGATCCCAATCCCACCATGTTCCCCAGCTTGTTTTACCCCAAATTGCGCCTGTAACTAGCGCAATCACTGTCATAACTGTACCTGTGACAGCGGTTGCGGATGCCATCATAAAAGATAGGCGCGTGTTAAAGATTAACCCCGTCATCGCCCATGCAACCATCACTGCATAAAGCCACATTGCCATCCAAGCCGATGCAACATGAACATAAATAATACGATAATATTGTTTTTGATCATTTAAGATATCTGCTGTCTTAAAAAAACCCCAGTACAAGCCCAGACCGATCAATGCGATGGCTAACAACCAAAAAATGGGAATTAATTTACCCGCAAGAGGGTAAAAATTCATAGGTGCGGAGTATTTAAACCAATTTATCTTCATATTTAAGGGGTACATCTATTAATTAGGTATTCCTTCTGGCAACGCCAAAAGTCCAAAATCAAGGCATTATCCATTGTAATGCTTATTGCCTTTCAATGGATCATAACGCAGAGTTTGGGATTTTGGCTAAGCCCCGCAGGGCAAGACTACAAGCCACCATCTCCGTTGTTGCACTTTTTGTAAAGGGTCAACCATTTCCTTCAAAGTGCGCCTAGGATATGGTGGCTTGTAATCTTGCAGAAGGAACACCTAATTAATAGATGTACCCCCTAGTTTTTTATGTTTTTTACTGTCCATCACCCCCTTTTTTCGATGACTTGTACATTCTAATTACTTGAATTAACCTACAAATCATCGAAAAAAAGGGGGGGTGGTCTTATAAAATCTCAATTTTCGACATATTCTAGCGAAATAAATTCACTATATCTTTAATATTTATTAATTAAGACACTAACTCGAAAGCCTGACCTCAATTATTTTTCTTTATTCACCAATTTATTCACCGATGAAAAAGCATACCAGCCAGAACTGAAATGAAACTGAAATTTACGAAAATAATCAGCCATCAAAGGCTTTTAATCTTATTCCAGTGAAATTTTCAATGCTGAGGCTGTCGCCCAAGGTGAAAAAATTAGCGCCAGCAACATAAATGCCGATAGCAACAATAAATAAGGCTGGATACTCAAGCCGTCAACCATACTAGTCGAAATAGCACCAGAGCCATATACCAATACGGGAATATACAAGGGTAACACCAACAAAGACACCAAAACCCCTCCTCCCCGCAGCCCTAATGTCAGCGCCGCGGCAATGGCTCCAATCATACTTAAGACAGGCGTACCTAGTAAAAGCACCAACATCATTACCCCGATCGTGCTCGTAGGCAGATGATAAAACAAACCTACTAACGGAGAGATTAATACTAACGGCAAACCCGTCAACAACCAGTGAGCAATCATTTTTGCAAAAACCATGATGGACAATGACTGAGGCGCGAGTGTTAACTGCTCCAATGTTCCATCGATATAATCATTTGCAAACAACCGATCAAGCGCCAAGGTGGATGCCAGTAAAGCCGCTATCCAAACCACGCCTGGTGCTATTTTTTTAAGTGTTGCATCCTCACTTCCTACACCCAGTGGAAACAGGCTAATCACGATAAGAAAGAAAAACAGTACGGTAAAAACCTCACTACGGCGGCGTAATGCCAGCAACAAATCACGTTTTAAAAGAACCCAAAAAGCATTAAACATAATTAGCATTCACCATCATCAAGAGGTTTTTCATTTAGCGAAAGTCGTTTAATTTTCCCTGATGTTAAAGGTACTTCTTGGTGGGTCGTTAAGATAACCATCCCACCATTATCTACGTGATTAGCAATAATAGTTTGCAGTAATTCGACCGCTGCAACATCCAGCGCTACAAAAGGCTCATCTAAAATCCATAGCTTTGCTTTACTGATCAATAAACGCGCTAACGCTACACGGCGCTTTTGCCCTTGGGATAATTGTGACGTTGGAAAATCCTCAAATGCATAAAGCCCAATCGTATCCAGAGCCCCCATCAATACATCCAGTGATGGAGTATTACCTGCTAACACAGCATTAATACGAAGATTTTCAATAACTGTTAGGTCGGCTTTTATGCCATTTAAGTGCCCAAGATAAAGAAGATCACGATGGTAATTCTCATCTTGTTTTTGAATAGGTACACCATCCCACAATATATCGCCTTCATCTTGCAGATACAGACCACAAAGCGACCGTAACAATGTTGTTTTACCACTACCATTTTGCCCTTCTAGTATCATCAACTGATTCGCTTCTAGCTGAAACGAAAGATCAGTGAATAACTCACGATCTCCACGGATACATTGTAGGTTTTTAACTTCTAGGATCATAACTTGCGTAGTTTAGAGAAATTCAGCATTAGGGTCGAGAAATATGATACTGAGAACTAAAAAATCACTTAAGGAAAGACTGATAAAGTCAAATCACATGAATATTGCTAAAACAAACATGATTTATCAACAAAAAAGGCGATAAGATTTCTCTTACCGCCTTAATGATAAACTATGTTGTTTACCTAACTCAATCATAATGAAAAACTCGCAATTCTCTTCATGACTGTGAACTTTACATTACTTTAAACGGTAACGAATACCCATATTAATACTCTTATCTAAGCCATCATTTGCAGTGCCATTAGTATCCGTCAGCTTAGCCGAAACACTGTAATCAAGAGAGTTACTTAATTCATATAGGAACGTAGAGCTTAGGGTATTTGTTGTAATATCATTTCCTCCCGAAACCTTATCATACCCAAGAGTCCATGAGTTCTCCCAATCAATACGGGCATCAACTTCGTGCGTTAATGTCATTTGATTTTTAAGCTTATATGCATCTGACGCGGTATTATCAAACACTGTAGAAAGAACAGCCTCGTTTGAAAACTGCGTACGATTACTTATCGGGCGGTGATATTCTGCGCCTAACTCCAAACCAGGTTTATTTTTTATTCCGCTAAAGTTTGATCCAACATAATTTAAGCCTGCACGAACTTTCCAGCCTAACTTGCGTGTTGAAATACGTTCATCAACTAATACTTGTCTAATTCCAAGAACACCTGCCGCACTGAGGTTACTACTTGAAAGAATACCCGCACTTTTTAAAGCTGACTCGATATCTCCTATCCAGCTTTTTTGGTAATCTTTACGCCCATACTTGCTTGCATACTCTGAATCTTTAGCAATAATTTGAGCTATTTGATTATAAACTGCTTTTGATGGCTTCCGTCTAATAGATCCACTTTTTATCAAAGCATCTACCAATCGAATAGATTTTGCCATTGGTGTCACATTAACTACACGACCGTAACCAACACCAAGACCTAATGCTGTATCCAAATCATTACTTTCGCTACTTGCTCCAACTGATGCTTTACCAAACCAAAATGCTCCTTTACTTCCTTCGCTGAAGTAAGTGTCAATTGTTGTGTTCGCGCCAGCGGTATACACATCCGTGCTTTTAGCGCCTACTGTACTAGCTCGATTCACATATCCATCCGCATTAAACTTGAATGTTTTATCTTGTTTTGGGGTGCTAATAACTTTCTCGTAATCGCCTTTTAATTTGAGATCGTAACCAGTCTGTGCGTCTCCCCTATTCTTAGATAGGTTTGCATTAGCTGATAGGTACGCATCTTCATAAGCGCTTGTTGCCTCAGTGTAATCATAAAGACTTACATCTGCCATAGCGGGAATTACTGCCCCTGAAAGTATTAAACCTATTGCCATTTTAAGTGATTGTTTCTTCATTGTTTGCATCCTTTAATATTTAAAACATGTTGCGCAAATACAACATTCTATATTTACAACCGCTTAGAGACACTCTCTCCTCTGTAAGTTCACCAATAATTCAATTAAATCGAAATAATATTTTTTTCTAATAAATTCAGTAGTATACATCTTTATTCATATCGAATTTTATGCCATTGAATTTAAAACTATAACCCCCTGCTAATTTACACTATCAAAGTTTATTATCAATCTGATTAGTGTCTCAAGCTTAAGTTCTGTATGATATTCGTTAATTCAATAAGAAACGTTTATCAATGGATACTGAAAACGAAGATTCCAAAAAAGGTGGGTGCTTAAAAACACTCGGCATCATGCTAATCACTATCATCATTTCGGTGATTGCCACTGTTTTTATCATCAATTATTATCTTTTTCCTAAGCAATTAGAGCCTGTTGAGCTCAATCAACGCGAAGAGTCTCAACTTAATCAAAAACTCAAACACTTTGGCTTACCAGAGCTTTCATCTTCAAATGATAATCCAAATGATTTAGCTCCCGAGCCTTATTCTGAAGTTGGTGCAAAACGTGAAATCACCTTTAGCGAGAAGGAACTCAATGCAATGCTAGCAAAAAATACAGACCTTGCTGACAAAGCTGCAATTGATCTTGCTGATAATCTAGCTAGTGTAAAAATGATTATCCCTCTTGATCCTGACTTCCCTATTTTGGGTGGTAAAACTCTCAAAGCTAATGCGGGCGCAGAATTAGCTTACGCTAATGGGCGACCTATCGTTATTCTCAAGGGTGTTAGCGTATGGGGTGTACCCATACCAAATGCATGGTTAGGAAATCTTAAAAACGTAGATCTTGTCAAAGAATTTGGTGGTGACGAAGGCTTTTGGAAGTCATTCTCTGACGGTGTTGAAAATATCAAAATAGAAGAAGGGCAACTTAAAATAAAACTTAAAGAATAAAGTTGCAACTCACTCACTATTCACACATCAACTACTTTTGAAACGCGAGAAGACTCCTGCACCAAAAGAAATAATCAATACAAGTAAGCCACCAGCCAACAACCCAAACAACCCGTTTATTATGGTTGGAGCAATTGCAGCTAACACGCCACCAATACCATCGACCTGATAAAGCATTTTCTCAACATACTCTAACCAATGATGGGAGTTCGGAACACCGTGAAACAGAATCCCGCCTCCTACCAAAAACATGGCAATAGTTCCAACAATCGTGAGCGTCTTCATTAGCTTTGGCGCAATAATTAACAAACCTCTACCAACAGCACGCTTGAAGTTGCCCCAGGCACCTTTAACTTTAGTTTTTAGCAAGTGCAAACCTGCATCATCCATTCTCACAATAGCGGCAACAAGACCATAAACAATGATGGTAATGAGAAAAGCAACCAGTGAAACCACAAGTGCTTGGGTTATAAAGGGTGCGTCTTTGGCTGCCCCCAGTACAATTACAATAATTTCAGCAGAGAGAATAAAGTCTGTACGAATTGCACCTTTAATTTTTGTTTTCTCAAAAGCAACCATATCTACATTGGGGTCAATAATTGCTTTTAGTTTTTCTGTTCTATTTTTTTCGACACTTTCTTTAGAATGAAGAAATTTATGCGCTACCTTTTCAAAGCCTTCATAGCACAAAAAAGCACCTCCCAACATCAATAATGGAGTTATTAACCAAGGGATAAAAGCACTAATTGCAAGTGCTGCAGGTACCAATATCAATTTATTTAGAAAAGAGCCTTTAGCGACAGCCCATACTACTGGCAACTCTCGTTCTGCTCGTACACCCGATACCTGTTCCGCATTTAATGCGAGATCATCCCCCAATACACCTGCCGTTTTTTTGGCAGCGACTTTAGTTAAGATAGCCACATCATCTAACAGTACCGCTATATCGTCTAGCAGTGTCAACAAACTTGCTCCAGCCATTTTAACTCCCTCTTAAAAATTTAAACGAAACAAGTTATCTTACGAAAAAACACGCATTAACACCACCTATGAATTTTCTCCAAATACAGGATAGTAGCACTCGCTTAAAATAGTCCACAAAAGGATTAATCAACCAAGTTTTTTGTTGTACACTACTTATACAATTGTAAACACTAACCTTTATTGATTATATATAAATAACAATGTTAAAAATGGCATCATCTCCCTGTGCAGGTTTTAATTATCTAACGCATAGTAAGTAACCAAGGAAACACTATGAAGTACATCACAAGCCTAAGTTTTCTGATTCTTATCAGCTTATCTTCTTTTGATGCGTCTGCGGTTGGGCTTCAAGATTACCTCCAAAATGTATCTTCAACAGCGGAAGGCACAACTCAAATAGCAGGAGTGACGGGGACATCTGGTGTATCACAAACTAACGCTAACAACCCACTCTCTTACATTATTGAGCTTGTTGTGGCTGGTATTGTTGCCTCTGCTCTAATTATCTCTGTACTTGTCATGTTTCTTGGTCGCTGGGCGGCGAATAAAGAAAAGAAACTCATCAAAGCCTTAAGAATTGAAGCAGAACAAGAAAAAGACAACATCGTTTCTGCTGCCGCTAGCGTCCGTGAAAAAGAAAAAGAAACTGTCGAGATAGTTTCTGATATGCAAGACAAAGCCAAGCAATTAACTCAAAAAATTAATGTAGCAAATGAGAATAACGAAAAAATATTAGAAGTTACTGAAAAGATTGTAGAGCGTGAAAAAGAACTCAAAGAAGTAACAACTCATGTCAGCACGCGCATGAATGATATTCAAGATTACTGGAAAGGTCAGCTTGAAGATACCGTATCAACTATCAGCCAAGTACAACAAGGATTAGATGACAATCTAAGCAAAGTTGATGAAGGCATTGAAACAATGCAACGCCAAAAAGAACTTTCACAAGACTTGTTACAAGACTTTTTAAGCAAACATCAAGAACAAGATGCAGTGATAAAAAACAATTCAGATATATCCAACCAACTTGCAGAAACTCTTGAAGAAACCTTCGTAGAATCAAAGCAGCTTTTAAAGCTACTCAAAGAACACCAAGTAGTTGCAGAGAAATCTCTAAAAGGCTTCTCAGAAGAACTAACTATTTACGAAGAACAAGCTTATGAACAATTTGATACTACTTTTCAAGTAGCAGATTTAGCTCGCCAAGAATTAAACGCCAATATTGATGAAAGCCGAAAACATATTGAAACCATGCGCCGACACGAAGAACAAAGCCATAATATCAATACACAAACTCAAAAGAATTTAGAATTACTTGATTATTCAAAAATAATGAAACTCTCAACCACATTAGATTCTACTCACGATATGTTTACTGACATTCGTAGCCGAGTAGATGAAACAAAAATCATGCTTGATGAACTAAAAGAAATTGAAACAGATATTAAAGAGAAGTCAGCTCAACTGAGTAGTATTGAAATAAGTGATGCCGAAAAAATCACAAAAGAAGTTTTTGAAAGCGAAAATGAAAATACTAAAGCTAATAAAAAGAAAGACTCAGAAACTATTTATGATAAAGATTACAAAATGGCAAGTGGTGATTTTACCCCTCTTTCATTCTTCACAAACATTAAAAGCAATTCTAGCAAATAAGACGGAACTCCTAACCCTCTTTCATTCTACTGTTTTCAAGACAAAAAAATACCCCTAAAGACTTGTAGATCTCTAGAGGCATTTTGCAATGAATTGAGCCATCCTTGGCTCCCAGTTGTAAATATCCTTTAGCGACTTAAAAGCACTTCAACCTTTATCACCTTAACCAATCCTTGGTCACAACTGGTATATCCTATCTGCGTCTATCTTTAAATAAAATTTGGAGTATTTTTATTTATTTCTCGGTTATTACATTTACTCGCTTTCGCTGTAACTGGGAAGAACTATAGCAATGCTTTTTTACTTTGAATATGGCTTATACCGCTAACGGCAGTCGATTGGTGACGTAGGATTAAATGGTCTATGTTTTAGGACGAAGTGTCATTATTTAGATAAGTAAACATCAAAAGTGAAGTGATTTTCGTGACCCTTCATCCAAAACATAATCACTAAACTTTATCTTGCTGTAGTTCCCACATAGATAAATACCGCCCCTTCTGTGCCAGCAACTCCTGATGCGAACCTCTTTCAATAATCTTGCCAGCTTCCATAACGATAATCATATCTGCATCTACAATCGTTGATAAACGATGCGCAATAATTAGGGTAGTAGTATCTGATGATATTTCATGCAATGTTTTTTGAATGGCTTGCTCGGTTGTACTATCTAAAGAAGAGGTAGCTTCATCAAATATAAGTATTGAAGGGTTTTTAAGAATTGTTCGTGCTATCGCCACACGTTGCTTCTCGCCACCTGATAACTTCAAACCTCGTTCCCCCACAATACTACTCCAGCCATCTGGCAGGCTTTCGATAAATTGATCAATATGCGCCATTTTTGCCGCTTGCTTTACATCAGCTTCTGTCGCATTCAAATTGCCGTATTGAATATTGTAGAAAATACTCTCGTTAAACAAAACAGTATCTTGTGGAACGATGCCGATTGCTTTACGCAAACTATCTTGTGTGACTTGGCTAATATCTTGCCCATCTATTAATATTCTGCCTTTTATTACATCGTAAAAGCGAAATAACAAACGCACTAGCGTAGATTTCCCGCCACCACTAAAACCTACAACAGCGACTGTTTTTCCCGCAGGGATTGTAAAATCAACCCCATGCAATATCCCTCGTTCTTTTTGATAAGAGAAGTCTATCTTTTCAAAACGTACTTCGCCTTTTTCGATGAACAAATCATTTGCATTACTTTCATCCTGAATTTCTGGCTCTTTCTTTAATAGCTTAAAAACTAAATCCATATCAGCCAATGTATATTTAATTTGCCTATAAATAATACCCAGCGAGTTAAGTGGAATAAACAACTGCAACATCAGCGCATTCACCATCACCAAACCACCAATCGAAATTATGCCATTACTTACTCCATTCACACCTAAAAACATAATCAAGGTGACGCCAATGGCAATGATCGTTCCTTGACCAAAGTTGAGCATCGACATAGTCGTTTGGCTTTTTACGGCAACGTCTTCCCAGCCATCCATCAAATCATCATAGCGTTTAATTTCTAAGGCTTCGTTATTAAAATACTTCACTGTTTCGTAATTGATTAAGCTATCAAAGGCGACAGTATTGGCTTCAGAATCAAGTTTATTCATTCTATGGCGGTAATCCATACGCCAATCTGACATCAACAGAGTAAATATAATGTAAACAAAGGCGGTCGCAAATATAGTAACTGCAAAAAACCATGTGTACTGGCTTAGTAGAATAATAGCGATCAAACTGAATTCGATGAAAATAGGAATCATGCTAAATACGAGATAGTTCATCAATGATCCAATCGAGCGAGAACCTCGCTCAATATCACGGCTTATCGCGCCTGTTTTGCGCTCTAAATGGAATCGCAATGATAGTTGATGCAGATGCGTCATCACTTTATTAGAAAGCTCACGCATGGCGTGAAAGCGTACTCGCGCAAACACCGAATCACGAAGCTCATTAAATAAAGAACTTAATAAACGAAAAGCACCGTAAGCCACAACCAAAGCGATAGGCACTACCACTAATTGTTCTTGTTTACCCTCAAAATGGTCGATGATTTCTCGCAAGACTAATGGCACAGAAACATTCGCCCATTTGGATAAAACCAAACAAACTAATGCAAATATAGCGCGCCCTTTGTAGGCACTTAAATAAGGTAGGAGATTGCGAAGATTATGGAGGTCGCGGCGGTTAGCGTGTACATCCTCTTCACTATGAATTGCGTGCATTATTGTTGCTCTCTTGAATATAAGAGCATTGTACTTTCTACAACTGTTTTTGAGAAGAACTTCCCTAGCCTAAGCGGGGCTCCTAAGAATAAGAACCACTGCTTAAGGAAAGACTGATCAAGTCCAATTATATTTAGCTAGCCAAATTCGCCGATATTTTCCACGAAGATCGGCGTAATAGAATGACTATTACGTCTCAGTTCATGAAAAATAGCGACGAATTTTTCTACGCTAAATTTTAATCAACTTGATCAGTCTTTCCTTAAGCCAGAATAGTATTATTAACAGTACCTAGGAGCTGGCTTCATCAGGGTACATTCTTTCAACAGTGCCACAAATCAATTCATCAGGCTGATAAACAACTGATGTGTCTTTATTATCATAATCTAAGTTATACAAAAAGTGACGCATACAAGCTAAACGCGCACGCTTTTTATCATCCGATTTAATCACTGTCCACGGCGCATCGGCGGTGTCAGTGTTAAAAAACATCGACTCACGTGCTCTAGTGTAATCATCCCATTTATCTAAAGATTCCACATCAATCGGGCTAAGTTTCCATTGCTTAACCAAGTCATGTTTGCGCGAATGAAAACGGCGCAACTGCTCTTGCCTAGTAACGGAGAACCAGTATTTAAAAAGGGTGGTTTCAGAGTTTACCAACATACGCTCAAAAACAGGGGCTTGACGCATATATTCTAAATGCTCATGCTTAGAACAAAAACCCATTACTATTTCAACTCCCGCTCGGTTATACCAAGAGCGGTCAAATAAAATCATTTCACCTTTAGTTGGTAAATGACCAACATAGCGCTGAAAATACCATTGACCTAGCTCACGCTCTGTCGGCTTTTCTAAGGCAATAACTTTTGCAATACGAGGATTCAAATGCTCGGTAAATCGTTTGATTGTTCCACCCTTACCTGCCGCATCGCGCCCTTCGAATATTGTGACTATTTTTTTATCTGCGGTCTTTAACCATTTCTGGACTTTTAATAGCTCTATTTGCAACAAGCGTTTTTCTTGTTCGTAGTCTTTAGTATTCATCTTTTTTGAATACGGGTATTCTTCCGCTGCATTACTAATTTTTAATAATTCACTTGCCTTAGTAAACGTTTTTGAGTTCATTACTTTATTAGAATCGGTAAGATCAATTAACCGTTTTTTAGCTTCAGCCTTTGATATTGGTTTTTCTACGACTATTTTTTTAGGTGCTACCATCTTTTTCTCCATGTTTGATACATCTTTGTTAATATCTGAATCCATGACTTCAATGCGGATAACAGGATGTAAGATATTGGATTATCACGAGATTTCAAAAAATCTTAGCTTCACCCATAGGTTAAGCGGGTATTTATTTAAACTCGTGATAATCCAATAGCTTGCGTACTGTGCCGTAGTAAAGTCACGGATTCAGTAATAGTTATAGTACAAGTCTATACGCTTAACATCGTCTTCTGTATG
>Ga0256839_1001602_pt1 | contig 27039 bp, 28 predicted proteins | sample 354166metaG_FD_185968 | JGI IMG/M metagenome (GOLD analysis project Ga0256839, IMG submission 185968) | Hydrothermal vent microbial communities from Mid Atlantic Ridge, Atlantic Ocean - 354-166 | ecosystem: Environmental > Aquatic > Marine > Hydrothermal vents | place: Atlantic Ocean: Mid... | reverse complement strand
TCAATGGGTTATTGCTATACACATTTTACCCGATCAGGAACCCCGATCCTCTCGTTTTGAACCCCTTTTTATCCGTATATCAATGCCTTGCGCTGACCGCTTGGGAAAATTGGGGAGACACTAGATCATGACCGATACCTTCAGCCGCTGGGTGGCCCGGCTCAAAGACCGCCGGGCGGCGCGGGCCATCGCCCGCCGGATAGACCGCATCGTGGCGGGAAACCTGGGGGACGTGAAGCCTGTCGGTGGCGGGGTCTTCGAGATGCGCATTTTCACCGGCCCCGGCTACCGGGTGTATTTCTGCTTGCGTGGCGGTCAAGTCATCGTGCTTCTGTGCGGTGGCGACAAGTCCACCCAGCAGCAGGATATTCAACGCGCCATCCAGATGGTGGCGGAACTGTAGGAGGCAAATCCCATGCTGAAGACAAAGCCATACAATCCTATGGAGTTCCTCCGGGAAGAGGAAATCCCCGAATACCTGGCTGAAACCTACCTGGACGACGATCCCCAAGTCTTCCTCGTCGCCTTGGGCCACGTGATCCGCCACCGGGGCTCCGCGCTGGTGGCCAAAAATGCCGGCGTCGATGAAGCTCACCTGGAAGCTGTTCTCTCCGGTCAGGCCGAACCGGATTGGCCTACCATTCATCGGGTTCTGAAAGCTATTGGTGTTCGTATCCAGATGGCCGCATAGCATATCTGGGGCACTGAGGGATGATTGGTGACTGACCCGATCAAAATCCAAGCGCTTCCAGACTTCGACCCCGCCGAACATTTGCGTGACCGGGAAGACATCGCGGCTTATCTCACGACCGTACTGGAAGAAGGTAACAGCGCCGAACTTGCCCATGCCCTTGGGGTGGTGGCCCGTGCTCGCGGCATGTGGCGTCTCTGGGGCGGGCGATTGCATTTGTGACTTCTGCCATGCCTTCGTTCTCTCTAAACGGTTATGGAAAGACATGGCTTTATGGCGCGTAGGATTTTGGCCTTCACCCGGCGTCTTGCTTTGTCGGGATCTTCGTTTGGGTAAACAACAGCGGCGATCCTGGCTGGATACTTGCGTCAGGGTATCCACTTGTCCTCGGGCGGGTCTTCTTCCAGCCACTCGAAACCGGGCGGCGGTTTGATTTCTTTGGCCATCAGCGTATCTTCCACGCAAAACCTCATGAATGGAAGCCAGCGCGGGCTTGGTGAGGTGGCCAGGTGTTCGGGGCGTCCCCCTGGCGCTGGTGGAACTCAAAACTGTTTCTTCAACCCAGCCTGTTTGAGTACGGCATTGGCGGTATGCCGGGATTTGATCTTGTTGTCCACGGTGAAGTGGATACCGCTGATGGGGCTGTACCAGATTTCATGATCCCCGCGTCCCTGGCGAACGAAGCGACAGCCAGCCGAACACAGAATCTTTTTCAGACGCGGGGTGAAATCAGCCATATCAATGCGGCTGGATCACTTCGCGCCGTTCACTGTGTAACTGAAAAACGATCTCTTCCCCGGCTTGAGTGGTTTGATTGAGTTGCACCAACTCGGGCACCACTTCCCGCAACCGCTTCACCAGTTTTTCCATCGTTTCGGCCTCGATGGCCAAGCCGGGCACCTGGTCACTGGTAGCAGTCCAAACCTCGGCTTCCTGGTCCCATTGGGCATGGATTAAATAAGTCATTGCGCACCTCTTACGCTCGTTTGATTCCAATCGGCACCACGTTGGCTCCATCCCGCAGCCCGTCCAGATAGGGCAACAGGCGGATGGCCACACTGACCACGGGGCTGCCGCTGAAGCCATCGATGACCCGCAGCAGCTCCCCCCACCTTGACCGGATCAGTGGGCGCGGCCATGTGGCGAGTCTTGACCAGGGGCAATGTCCCTTTCAAGGCCGGGGTCGGATCGGTCAGAACCGCTCCGGTGGCCATGGTAACGGAACACTTGGCCGATTACCTGAATGCAGCGGTGGGCGGTCTCCATGGCACCCCGTTTTTCCTGGATACGGGCCACGGCCAGAATGTCGGGGGCGCTGATTTCGGTCACGGTCAGCGGCATGGCGTTTCTCCCGTCGGGTGGTCCCCGGTTCGATTCCCGAAAAATTGATGCCCCCAGGGTGCCCCCGTATGCCCCCAGTTGTGCCCCCAAAAATGGGGGCATGTAGTGAAATCTTATGGGACGTTATGGGAATAAACAAGCATGAAAAAGCCCGCTGGAATGCGGGCTGTGAGACGTTATGGAATGTTGTGGGATGGGTATTTGGTGGGCCGTGAAGGATTCGAACCTTCGACCAATGGATTAAGAGTCCACTGCTCTACCAGCTGAGCTAACGGCCCGGGAGAGGTGGGGTGGGTGACCGGACTTGAACCGGCGACCACTGGAATCACAATCCAGGGCTCTACCAACTGAGCTACACCCACCACGGGAGAGGTCGATCATTATATCGAATGGCAGGTGAAAATAAAATGCTTGCGGAAATTTCCGCCGGGAGTGACTCATCGAAGTCGTATCGTTAGGGCAGGCGGGTGACGGCATCCGGGGGATTTTGCACGATGAGGCCATTTTTCGAAATTTCATGCCGAGAGTCGGTCAGTTCGTCGTTTCGAGGCCAAGGTTGGCGAGGATCCTGCGCCGGTACATTTCCATCAGGAGCGCCCTGGCGGTCATGAAGATCGCGAAGGCCGTCCACAGCCCCGCGTTGCCCGCCGGTTGCAATGCCCACCACGAGGGCAGGTAAAAGCCGATGACACTCAAGATCATGACATTGCGCATCTCCCGCACCCGGGTGAGGCCGATGAAAACGCCGTCGAGAAGAAAGCTCCACGCCGAGAGGGGCGGAAGAAGTATGGCCCAGGGAAGGTATGCCACGGCTTCTTCCCGCACCTGGGGCAGGGAGGTCAAAAGCTGGATGATGCCTTCCCCGAACAGGCTGTAGGTTAAACTGAACGCTAGGGCGAAGCGCATCGTCCAACGTCCGGAGAGGGTGATCGTGCTTCGCAGCAGGCGTGGATCCCGTTTTCCCAGCGCTCTTCCCACCAGGGCTTCGGCGGCGTGGGCGAAGCCGTCCAGGGTATAGGCCATGAAGCTTTGCAGATTCAGCAACAAGGTGTTGGCCGCGAGCACGATGTCGCCGAGGCGGGCGCTCTGGGCGGTAAAGAAGGCGAAGCTGAAAATAAGCAGCAGGGTACGGACGAATAGATGGAGATTGACTGCGAACATTTTCCGCAGTGCCGGCCAGTGAAGTATTTTCGGCCAGCCGGGGGGCGACAGGCTGCGCCGCTGTCTTGCCACCAGCATCAGAGCGATCATCAGGCCGGTGTATTCCGCCAGCACCGAAGCGGCGGCGACACCAGCCACCTGCCACTTCAGGTGCCACACGAACACGAAATCCAGGCCGATGTTGAGGGTATTGACCAGCAGGATCAGAAACAGGGGAATACGGGTGTTCTGCAGCCCGATGAACCAGCCGATGCAGGCATAGGTGGCGAGGGTCGCCGGGGCGCTGAGGATACGGATGGAGAAATATCGCCTTCCATGGAGTTCGGCCTGGGCGCTGGCTTCCAGCAGTCTGAACGCCAGGGTGGAGATGGGTTTCTGAAGGGCGAGCAGGGCGGTGGCGATCACCAGCGAGAGTATCAGCGCCCTTGCCAGGGCGGCGGTGATTTCCGCCTCGTCGCCGCGTCCCAGCGCCTGGGCGGTCAGGCCGGTGGTGCCCATGCGAAGGAAGCCGAACCCCCAATACAGAAAGCTGAAGAGGGTGCCGCCAAGGGCCACCGCACCCAGATAATAGGGGTGCTCCAGATGTCCCACGACGGCGGTATCCGCCATGCCCAACAGGGGAGTGGAAAGGTTCGACAGGATCATGGGCAGGGCCAGCCGCCACAGATCCCGGTTCAGGTGAGGCATGTGGATTTTCCTTCCTTATCGCCGGGCTTGTACTAACATTCGGATGAGCATTGGAGGATTACTCCTGTCATGACACACTATCATTATCTGAAATTCGAGTCGGTCGAACCTTCGCTTTCCCTTTCGGAGCTGTCCGAAAGGATTTCCGCGGCCATGGGGGATCCAACCGCCTTGTCCGCCTGTGCCCGGGAGCTTGCCCGTCATGCCTGGTCGGTGGAGGCGGAAAAGCTGGCCGCTGCCGTGGGCGAAGGCTTGCAGGACTGGATGAACGACCGGCCGCTGCCCGGATCTTATCCGCTGCCGGCCGCCGAGGCGGCACAATGGGGCCAGCTGGCAGCGGGGTGGCGGGCGCTGGCTGGCGGCCATGGGCGATGGATAGAAACCGCCGGCCGGGCAGTAACCGGCGCCGTTGTGGATGCGCTCCACTGCCTGCGGCAGGTCGTGATGGTGGCCGGGCTGACCCATTGGCCTGTCCCCGAGGGATTGTGGCTGGATGTGCATGCCCTGTACCGTTTGGGCCTCGAGGCGGGGTGCGCGCAAAAAAAGATACGGAAGGGGTTTCTCCGTCATCATTCCCGCACCACCCTCGAAGGGGAATACGTGCAGATCTTGCTTTTGGGTCTGACCGATCCTTGGCGGCAATTGCCGCGGGAGTGGCTGGCGCTCGATTCCATGGTGGAAAAATGGGCGCCGTTGCTGGCTCTGCGGACGGATGGCGGTGAAGGCTGGTATGTCGAAGGTAGTCGCGATTTGCCCGCCGAGTGGCGGCAAGGGGGGGAGGGCGTCCGGCTGGATCTTGCCGGTTTGTTGGCGTTTCTGGATGACCATGAGGAACTGGCCAGCTCGCTGGGGCGATTCGAATGGGTGGCGCACCCCGACACCACTGTGTCCAGGGCGTTGCTGGCGTATTGGCGCCGGATCTGGTCGCACCTTCCAGAGCCTGTCGCTGAAATTCCGACAGCCGATGTGGTCGAGCTGGAGGTCGGTCTGGATGCGATCTTCGACCGGTGCCGCGGCGAGAGGATGTCCGGCGTCAAGGTTGTGGCCACCGGTCGGGGGATGTGGCAGGTGACGGGGCGGCCGCTGCAGATCGGTGATCTGATGGCGGTGTTCGATGCCGGCGGCAGGGAAATCACCGGCCTTGGTGTGGTGAGCCGGATCGAGGGGAACGGCCCCGACGATCCCTCGGTTGGGATACAGCTTCAGGCGCTCCATGGCAAGGTGGTCCCTGTGGCTGTCCAGCCTCTGGTCCGCAGCGCGCAGCCGTGCGCCTGCCAACGGGGATTGTTGCTTCACGGCGAAGGGGAACCGACATTGCTGCTGGCCTGGCAACCTTTCAGGGAAGGGGGGGTGGTGCGCCTTTTGGCCGGGGACAAAACCTATCCGGTCACCTTGACGAGCCGGCGGAATCCGGCCCGGGACATCATGGCCTGCCTCTGCGGCAGCGCGGCCGGGCGGTTTCAGAAATAGTAAAGTAGTTCCGCCTGAATGTAATTTTCGTTGCGGTAGACATAAGCGGCGTCTTCCGGGTCGGTGTTGACGAAGCCGCGGAATTCCAGATAGACCTTCCAGTGCTCGCCAAACCGGCGGCTGGCCTCGACATTGTAGAAAGTGGTGGCGTTGTCCAGGTCGATGGTGACGCCTGCCAGCAGTTCGGTGCTTTGAACGTCGTTCAGCGCCAGCCGGGTGCCGATGAAGAGATCTTCCTCGAAGGGGACGAAATTGATCAGCGGGAGCTGGTTCTCCCGGTTGTCGTACAGGAATTCCGCCAGGAATCCCAGGTCGGCGCCGGTCTCGAAAACGCCGCTGAAGGTGTATTCGAAACCGGCGGTCAGTTGTTGGAAGCTCTTGCCCTGTCCCGCCCGGTGAAAGCCTTCGAATTTCCACAGCCAGTTGCCGGTCACGCCCTGGATATCCAGGCCGACCTGGTCGATCACCTCGTAGACAGGGGTCAGGCTGGAAGGCTGCCAGTTGGGGGTGAAATTGAGACGAAACCGCGGTTCCCGGGTGACGCCGCGGAAATAGACCAGGCCGATGTCCCAGTAGCCGAAGGTGCGGGCCCAGCGGAGGGCGAAATCCTGGTGGGTGGTGCTGGCGTTGCCGGCGTGCTCGGCGGAGGCGGAGATGGGCAGGAATGGACGCAATCTGCCCTGTTTGCCGGGAAAGAGGGCGATTCTGGAAACCGGCAAATAGAACACGCTGAAGGTGCCCCAGGTCATGTGGCTGTAGTCCACGCGCACCATGGGTTGGCCGAGCTTGTCTTCAGTGTCGCTGTTTTCGACGAGGTCGGTCTGATTGATGATGTCGATGGTGTGACGCGATTCGGTCACGCCCCAAAAGACCTTGTCGATCCCCACATGGGCGCTCCAGCTTCCCCAGTTGCCATGCCAGGCCAGTTCGCGGATATCGAAATGGGTTCTGCGGCTGTCGTTCCGGTCGTAACGCCAGAAGGGCTTGAAAACCACCGATTGCCGCCCCTGGTTCCAGCGATAACCGAATTCCGGCTGCAGATAGAAAGAAAAGTTGTGGTGGTAATCCATCCCCTGGTCGAGGCCATGGTCGTGGAAAAAGCGGTATTCCAGTCCCACGTCCCCCCCCAGATCGACCGGCCAGGCCTTTTCCGCCTTCGCTTCCTCCGCCCCGGTTTCGAAAAGGGCGGTGTCGTCTTCCTCCAGATCCAGGGTCTCTTCGGTTTCACCGTCGTCGTCGGCTTCGAGGCTGATCGTTTCTTCCTCTTCGTCCGCGAACAAATCCTCCTCCATGGTCTCTTGGGCGTGAAGCTGAAGGCAGAACAGGGCGTAAATCGTCAGCATGAGGAGTCTGGTTGGCAACGACATGAGGGATCCCCTGGATATTCGGAAAATCAGTCCTAGCATAGACCATAATCTGACATTCACGGAAGAAGAACGCCCTGCAACATCCGCTATAATGGCTGTTCCCATCATTCTGGAACCGTCATGACCGATTCTGCGACCCTGCATCATCTTCATACCTTGCGCGATTTCATCCGCTGGGGGGCAAGCCGTTTCAACGCCGCCGGCCTGTATTTCGGCCATGGTACCGACAACGCGCTGGACGAGGCCGCGGCGCTGGTTCTGAGCGTGCTGCATTTGCCCTATGATCTTCCGGATTTTTATCTCGAGGCGGCGCTGACGCCGGAGGAGAAAACCCAGGTGGTGGAGATGATCGAGCGACGCATCGAGACCCGCAAGCCGGCCGCCTATCTGACTCATGAGGCTTTGTTCTGCGGTTTGAGTTTCTATGTGGACGAGCGGGTGTTGGTGCCGCGTTCTCCCATCGCCGAACTGATCGAGCAAGGATTCTCTCCCTGGATGGATGGGGTGGAAACGCGCAGGATCCTGGATCTTTGTACCGGCAGCGGGTGTATCGCCATCGCCTGCGCCTACGCTTTTCCGGGCGCCGAGGTGGATGCGGTGGATGTGTCCGGCGAGGCGCTCGAGGTGGCCACCCTCAACATCGGGCGTCACGGACTGGAAGGCAGGGTGCGTCCCCTTCGTTCCGACCTGTTCGATGCACTGGGAGGGAAGCGCTATGAGTTGATCATCAGCAATCCTCCCTATGTCGGTCGAGCGGAGTGGGAGGCGCTTCCGCCCGAATACCACAATGAACCCGGACTGGGGCTGAAAAGCGGGGAAGAGGGTTTGGATTGCGTCAGCAGAATCCTTCGCCAGGCGAGTGCGCATTTGACCGAAGACGGGATGTTGGTGGTGGAGGTGGGTGCCAGCGCCCCGGCGTTGGAGCGGCGTTTCCCCCGGATTCCATTCCGTTGGCTGGAGCTGGGGCGCGGCGGAGAAGGCGTTTTCCTCTTCACCGCCGAGGAACTGCTGCAATATCGGGCTGAATTCGAGACTGCATAAGGAAACATTTCATGTCAGGCAACACTTTTGGAAAGCTATTTACCGTGACCACCTTTGGCGAGAGTCATGGGCCGGCGCTGGGCGCCATCGTCGATGGCTGTCCGCCGGGCCTGGCGCTGAACGAGGCGGATCTGCAGCGCGATCTGGACCGGCGCCGGCCCGGCAAGTCGCGTCATACCACCCAGCGGCGCGAGCCGGACCGGGTGAAGATCCTCTCCGGAGTTTTCGAGGGCAAGACCACCGGCACCCCCATCGGCCTCTTGATCGAGAACGTGGATCAGCGTTCCAAGGATTATTCGGAAATCGCAGAGCGTTTCCGTCCCGGCCACGCCGATTATGTCTACACCCGGAAATACGGTTTCCGCGACTACCGCGGCGGGGGCAGGTCTTCGGCCCGGGAGACGGCGATGCGGGTGGCGGCGGGCGCCATCGCCAAGAAATATCTTCGCCAGCGGTTGGGGGTCGAGGTCCGGGGTTACCTGTCCCAGTTGGGACCGATCGAGCTGGAGCTGGTGTCCTGGGAAGGAGTGGAAGACAATCCTTTCTTTTGCCCCGATCCCGCCAAGGTGGCAGAACTGGAATCGTTCATGGATGCGCTCAGGAAATCCGGGGACTCTGTCGGCGCCAAGGTGACCGTAGTGGCGACAGGGGTGCCGCCGGGTTGGGGAGAGCCGGTCTTCGATCGCCTCGATGCCGATCTTGCCAAGGCGATGATGAGCATCAACGCCGTCAAGGGCGTGGAAATCGGCGATGGGTTCGCTTGCGTGGCGGCCAGGGGGACGGAGTTCCGTGACGAGATGACCCCGGAAGGCTTTCTCAGTAACCATGCGGGTGGTATTTTGGGGGGCATTTCTTCCGGTCAGGATGTGGTGGCGCATCTGGCCCTGAAGCCCACTTCCAGTCTGAGGCTCCCCGGTCGCAGCGTCGATATCCATGGCAGGCCGGTGGAGGTGGTGACCAAAGGCCGTCACGATCCCTGCGTGGGCATTCGCGCCACACCCATCGCCGAGGCCATGATGGCGCTGGTGTTGATGGATCACTGCCTGCGCCACAGAGCCCAGAACCAGGAGGTGGAGCCGCCTTTGCCACCCATTCCGGCGGTACCTGACTGAGCCTGGAGGTGCTTCCCCAAGGCCGCGTTCCCTATGGCAGGCTGGCGGCGTTTTATTTTTTCTATTTCGCCTCGCTGGGTGCCTTGTTGCCCTATTGGGGGTTGTATCTGAAGGATCTGGGATTGGATGCCGGCAGGATCGGCGTCGCCATGGCGTTGCTGTCCGCGACCAAAGTCCTGGCGCCCAATCTGTTGGGCTGGATCGCCGATCTCAGCGGGCGCCCCCTCGCCTGGGTGAGAGGCGTCTGCCTGCTGGCGTTCCTGCTGTTCCTGCCGATGTTGGGGGCGGATCGCTATCTTGAAATCCTGGCAGGGATCCTGGCGTTCGGCATGTGCTGGAGTGCCGCCTTGTCCCAGTTCGAGGCGGTGACGCTTCAGTACCTGCGCGAGGCCGTGGCGCGTTACGCCTGGGTCCGTCTTTGGGGTTCGGTCGGTTTCATCGTGGCGGTTCTGGGGCTGGGCGCCGCGCTCGACCTGTATGGCCCGTGGGGGTTGCCCTGGGTGGTGGCGGTGCTGTTGTTGCTGATCTGGGTGACCACCCTGCTGGTGCCCGAGCAGCGGGGGCGGGCCGGCCAGGGAGGGGAGGCGGTCAAGTGGTCGCGGTTGCTGTGGCGTCCGGGGATGGTGGCGTTTCTGCTGGTGGTCTTCCTGATTCAGGCGGCGCACGGACCTTATTATGTTTTTTATTCCATCTATCTGCGGGAAAACGGCTATTCCGGTTCGCTCACCGGTGGGCTGTGGACTCTGGGGGTGGTGGCCGAGATTCTGCTTTTTTTGCTCTTTCCCTGGTTGCGTCGCTGGATCTCTCTGAAGGCTTTGTGGCTGCTTTCCATCTTCATGGGCGGGGTACGCTGGCTCGCCATCGGGTTCGGAGTGCAGGATCTTTGGATCCTGGCGGCGGCCCAATTGCTCCATGCCGCCACCTTCGCGGTCAATCATGCCGTCGCCATCCACTATTTGCGGGACAGCTTCGGGATGCGGCATCAGGGCAAGGGGCAGGCGCTCTACAGCAGCCTGAGTTTCGGCCTCGGGGGGATGGCGGGCAGTTGGCTGGCGGGTGTCGGCTGGGAGGCATTGGGGCCGCAATGGGTGTTTGCCGGAGCCGCCGCGCTCAGCCTTGTGGCCGTGCCGTTGGCGTTTCTGGTCAGGGTGCGTTGAGCCAGAAATGCACCGCGATACTGGCGATGTAGCCGAGCAGGATCGCGGGGGCCCATCGCAGGTGGGAAAGGGAAGTGTAGTATTCCCTGGCCTGGCCCAACATGGCGACACCGGCTGCCGATCCCACCGCCAGCAGGGAGCCGCCAACGCCCGCGGTCAGTGTCACCAGCTGCCACTGGAACAGATCCATATCCGGCTCCATTTGCAGGACCGCCAGCATCACCGGAACGTTGTCGATGATGGCCGACATCACCCCGACGATGATGTTGGCGCTGGTCGGTCCCAGTTGTTCATAGATGGCCTCCGAGGCCAGGGACAGATAGCCCAGGTAACGCAGTCCACCCACCGCGAACACCACGCCGAAGAAAAACAGAAGGGTGTCCCACTCCACGTCGCGGACCTGATGGAACAGGTCGAAACTTTCATTCCTGCGCCGCCGTTGCAGCCGGTAGGCGTAAAACATCAGGAAACTCAGGCCCATCATCATTCCCAGATAAGGGGGCAGCTCCAGGAACTGTTCGAAGACGATGGCGATGAAGATCGAAAGCAGGAACAGCGCCAGGATGAACCAGGAGCCCCGTTTGACCTGCACGTCGCAGGCGTCTGTCAGGGGAGGGGTACCGTGGGGAACCGCCAGGAAAATACACAACGCGGGAATGATGAAGTTGACCAAAGACGGGAGGAACAAGGGGAAGAACTGATCGAAATCGACCTTGTCGTCCTGCCACACCATCAGCGTGGTGATATCCCCGAAAGGGCTGAAGGCCCCGCCCGCATTGGAGGCGAAGACCGCCACCAGGCAGGTGAGGGTGATGAAGCGGGGACTGTCCCGGCCGATCATCATGACCACCGTGCTGACGATCAATACGGTGGTCAGGTTGTTGACGATGGTGGAAAGCAGAAAGGTGACGATGCCCAGAACCCAGAACAATTTCCGGTAGCTCAGGTTCCGCCGTGCCAGCCAGACGCACAGTACCCGGAACACGTTGCGTTCGTCGAGTACGTTGACATAGGTGGTCGATACCAGAAGAAACAAAAACAGTTCGGCGTATTCCACCAGGTCGGCGCGCAGCAGTTTGTTGACCTGATCCTGGGGAATGCCGAGGCCGCGATCCAGAACGGAGATCAACACCCAGATGACGGCCGCGACCAGCAATACCGGCTTGGACTTTCTGAGTTCCAGGGTCTCCTCCATCATCACCAGGATGTAGGCGATGATGAAAAGGCCCAGGCAGAACAGGGCGATGGGGTGGCCGGTCAGATCCAAGACGGGATGGGCCGCAGCTTCCCTCGCTTCTGTGACGGATGAACCCATCATCAAGGCCGTGGCGAGTCGCAGGTGTTTCATCTTTTTATCCTTGCTATCCGAATGGTGTGCAGGTTTGGACTATTATAAGTTTAGGGGGTGGGATGATTGCGCAATATTTTGTTGATCGTCTTTTTGCTGCTGGCTTGGGGTGTGGAGGCGGGCGCCACGGACCTGGCGAGGCAGCGGTCGTGGTTCGCCAAGGCCGAACAGGCGCTGGCCAAGGGTGACCGGTCCAAGTTTCACGCCTGGCTGGCCAAGCTGGGCGATTACCCTTTGGTGCCTTATCTCTATTATCGTTACTATCTGAAATATCCAGGCGAGGAAGAATCCATCGGCCGCTTCCTCCGGCAATATGCCGATACCCGCTATGCCAGGCCCGTCCGGGCCGGATTGCTCCGGCACCTGGCAAAGAAAGGCCGTTGGCGCGAATACGTCCGGTATTACCAGGATCTGGAAAACAAGACGCTGCAATGCCACTATGCCTGGGCCTTGTATCGCCTGGGACGGATCGGGCAGGCGTGGCGGGAAACGCGGCGCCTGTGGCTGGTGGGCCATTCCCAGCCCAAGGCGTGTGACCGGGTTTTCCGGGCCTGGAAGCAGGCGGGCAACCTCACCCCGGATTTGATTTGGCGGCGTTTCGAGTTGGCTTTGGGGCAAGGCAAGACCCGGTTGGCGGAGTATCTGGCCAGGCAGTTGCCGGCGGGGGAGCGTGACCGGGCTTTTTTCTGGCTGAAGGTTCACGCCGATCCGAAAAAGCATTTATGCGCATTATGGCCGAAGCCTTTCAGCGGGGATGGAAAAATCTTCGGCGACGGAATCATGCAGTTGGCCCGCAAGGATCTGGAGGCGGCGATAGAGGTCTGGGAGCGGGAACGGTCGAATTTCCATTTGACGCTGGAACAGGTTTCCCGGGTCGACCGCTTCATCGGTCTGCGTCTGGCCTGGCGTCATGACCGCCGGGCCTGGGAGTGGTTGGCAGCCATCCCGGCGGCGGACCGCGACCGGGACGTGAATGGCTGGCAGGTGCGAGCGGCATTGCGGGAGGGAAACTGGGGCCGGGTGCTGCACGCTCTGGAAAGTCTTTCGCCGGGGGAAAGGCATGAAACCCGATGGCGTTATTGGCATGCCCGGGCCCTGGAACGGCTCCAGGGAAAAGATTCCGCCCGGCAAACGTTCGCGGAGGTGGCGAAACAGATGGATTTCTACGGTTTTCTGGCCGCCGACAAGCTGCGGGCCGATTACGCCATCGTCCACCGTCCCTTGAAGGTTTCGGAAAAAACGGTCGAGAATCTGGCGCAAACGCCCACTTTTCGCGCCATTGGAGAATTCATCCACCTGGATCGGTATTGGGACGCGAGGCGGGAATGGTGGTATTTGCTCAAACACGGTGACCGCGAAACCTTGAGGGCCGCGGCGATCCTGGCCAGGAGATCGGGCTGGCCGCAAATGGCGATTTTCGCCGTGGCGCGGGCCGAGCATTGGGATGACCTGGACATCCGTTTCCCGCTGCATTTCCTGGAGCAGGTACGGGATTTTTCCCGGGCAAGGAAGGTGGACACCGCCTACATCTTTGGCATCATCCGCAGAGAGAGTGCGTTCGACCAGTATGCCCATTCCCCCGTCGGCGCCCGGGGGCTGATGCAATTGATGCCCTATACCGCCCGAAAGGTGGCACGCCAGTTGCAAGAGCGTATTCGGTCGCTCAAGTCCCTGGAGGACTCGGCGACCAACGTTCGCTATGGAACGGCCTATTTCAGTTCTTTGCTGGAAAGATTCGGGGGGCATTTCGTGCTTGCGACGGCGGCCTACAATGCCGGGCCGCACCGGGTGGATCGCTGGATGCCCGCCAAAATCTCACCGGCCGACATCTGGATCGAAACCATCCCTTTCAGGGAAACCAGGCGCTATGTGCGGGCCGTGCTGGCCTATGCCATGATCTACCACCAGCGGCTGGGTCAAAAACAGCGCCGTATCAGCGAATACGCCACCCCCGTTCCCGCAGTGGAAAAGGCGCCGGCAAAATCGCCACTGCTGGTCTGCAGCCGTTCATCGTAATTGCTGCTGATTTTATTTTCTGCCTGTAAGATAATGAACAGCTTTTCCATGCTTGGACATCATTTACATGCAGAAAAAACAAAACAACTATTCCTACGAAGAGTTGCTCCAATGTGCCCATGGAGAGCTGTTCGGTCCAGGTAACGCCCGATTGCCGCTGCCGCCCATGTTGATGTTCGATCGTATCGTCCATATCAGTGACGAGGGGGGGCGTTATGGCAAGGGGGAGATCGTCGCGGAGCTGGATATCAAACCGGATCTGTGGTTTTTCCAGTGCCATTTCGAGTCCGATCCGGTGATGCCCGGGTGCCTGGGGCTGGACGCCATGTGGCAGCTCGTGGGTTTCTTTCTCGGCTGGATGGGGGCGCCGGGAAGAGGACGCGCCCTGGGCGCGGGGGAGGTGAAGTTCCGCGGTCAGGTGTTGCCAAACAACAATAAAGTGACTTACAAGATCGATCTCAGGCGGGTGATGCTCAGGAAGTTGGTGATGGGCATCGCCGATGCCACGCTTGAATGCGATGGCAGAACCTTGTACGAGGCTTCCGACCTCAGGGTTGGGCTGTTTACATCGACGGAGGATTTTTGATGAGACGGGTGGTAGTGACCGGTATCGGTATCGTCTCCAGTATCGGTAACGACAAGAACGAGGTGCTGGCGTCCCTGCGCGAAGGCCGCAGCGGCATCGAGTTTTCCGAAGAGTACGCCGAGCTGGGGTTGCGCAGTCACGTTCACGGTTCCATCAAGATGGAGCCGGCCGAACGCATCGACCGCAAGATATACCGTTTCATGGGAGATGGCGCCGCTTACAACTACATCGCCATGCAGGAGGCCATCGCCGATGCGGGCCTCGAGGAAGGGGAGGTCTCCCATGAACGGGTCGGGATCGTGATGGGTTCGGGCGGCCCCTCGACCAAGGACATCGTCGAAGCGGCCGACATTCTGCGGGAGAAGGGGATCAAGCGGGTGGGACCGTACCGGGTTCCGCGGGTGATGTCGAGCACTCATTCGGCCTGTCTGGCGACGCCTTTCAAGATCAGGGGCATCAACTATTCCATCAGTTCTGCCTGCTCCACCAGCGCCCATTGCATCGGTAACGCGGCCGAACTGATCCAGATGGGGAAGCAGGACCGCATTTTCGCCGGTGGAGGAGAAATGCTCCATTGGACCTTGACGCTCACCTTCGATGCCATGGGGGCGCTTTCGAGCAAGTACAACGACAGGCCCCAGGCCGCTTCCCGGGCCTATGACGCCAATCGTGACGGTTTCGTGATCTCGGGCGGCGCCGGGGTGGTGGTGCTGGAAGAATTGGAAACCGCCCGGGCCCGGGGCGCGAAAATCTATGCCGAAGTCGTGGGTTACGGCGCCACTTCCGACGGTTACGACATGGTTCAACCCTCGGGAGAGGGCGCGGTGCGTTGCATGCGCCAAGCCATGGAGCGCGTGGAGGGCAGGGTGGATTACATCAATGCCCACGGCACCTCGACGCCGGTGGGGGACATCCGCGAACTCGAAGCGGTGCGAGAAGTGTTCGGCGACGACATTCCACCGATCAGTTCCACCAAGTCTTTGACCGGACACGCGCTCGGAGGGGCGGGGGTGATGGAGGCGATCTATTCCCTGCTGATGATGGAAAACAATTTCATCTGCGCTTCCGCCAACATCGAACAGCTCGATCCCGGCGCCGAGGGAATTCCCATCGTGCGTGAGCGGATGGATGATGTGGCGCTCGATACCGTGATGTCCAACAGCTTCGGCTTCGGTGGCACCAACGCCACCTTGATACTGCAACGTTACCGGGGCTGATGGCGGTCACCGCAAGGGATCCGGCCGGCCGGCCGACCGGCCGCCGGCGATACGAATTCAACAAGCTGCAAAAGCGGCTGCGGCGCCAGGTGGGACAAGCCATCGCCGATTACGGCATGATCCAGGACGGCGACAAAGTGATGGTCTGTGTCTCCGGCGGCAAGGATTCCTTCACCTTGCTGGAAATCCTGCTGGGTTTACAAAAGACCGCGCCGGTTTCGTTCGAGCTGGCGGCGGTCAATCTGGACCAGAAGCAACCCGGCTTTCCCCGGCACGTTCTGCCCCGCTATTTCAAGCGGCGGGGAATTCCCTTCCATGTCATCGAGCGCGACACTTACAGCGTGGTCAAGGAGATCATACCCGAGGGCAAGACCACCTGCAGTCTTTGTTCCAGGTTGCGGCGCGGAGTTCTGTACGGATTCGCCGAGCAGCACGGTTTCAGCAAGATCGCACTCGGCCATCACCGCGATGACATTCTTGAAACATTCTTTCTCAACCTCTTCCACGCCGGCCGCCTCAAGGCCATGCCACCCAAGCTTCTGAGCGACGACAAAAAACACATCGTCATTCGTCCCCTGGCCTATTGCAGGGAGGAAGACATCGCCCGTTACGCCGAACAGATGGACTTCCCCATCATTCCCTGCAATCTCTGTGGTTCCCAGGACAATCTGCAGCGTCAGGCCATGAAGGCGATGCTGCAAGCCTGGGAAAAACGCCATCCGGGACGCACTGAAACCATCTTCCGGGCACTTGGGAATGTTTCGCCTTCACAGCTGGCGGATGGCGACCTGTTCGATTTCGTGAACCTCGAAAGCCTGCGGACGGGGTGAGCGAACGCCCGCCCGGGCCGCCGGTTGGCAAAACATCCACCGCCCCCCCTGGGCGTCACGAGTTCCAATCCGCTCCCTCTCCGATAGAAGGGTTGAGGTGGGGGTCGAAACGACAGTGTTTTTTCTTCTCTTCCCGGCCCGGTTTCCACCGGGAGAGGTGCGTCGTGCATTCATGCGATGACCCTGGTTTTGAAGGCTTTCAAGGCTGTCCCCGCCGCCTTGCGGTGGTAAACTCTGATCTCTGCCAATCAACGCTCGGGGAGGTTGGGCCATGACTGACCTCAGCAAAATCCGCGGTTTTCTGTTCGATTTGGACGGCGTGCTGTATGTGGGCGATCGAGTGATCGAAGGGGTGCGAGAGGCGCTGGATATCCTCCGGCGTCACTATCCCTGTCGGTTCATCACCAATACCAGTACCAAGTCCCTCGAATCCTTGCATGGCAAGCTCTCCGCCATGGGATTTTCCGTCGCCCGGGAGGAAATCATCAGTGCGCCCCAGGCGGTGATCTTGTATCTGAAATCCCAGGGGACACCGGTTTGTCACTTGTTGCTGGCCGATGACGTCCGCCGGGATTTTTCCTGTTTCCCCCAATCCGACAGCCGCGCCGAGTTCGTGGTCGTCGGCGATATTGGCGAGCGCTGGAACTACTCGGTCCTGAACCGGGCTTTTCGGTTGTTGTTTGAAGGGGCCGATTTGCTTGCGGTTCACAAGAATCGTTTTTGGCAGACCGAGGAAGGGCTGAATCTGGATATCGGCGCTTTCGTCGCCGCGCTGGAATATGCCAGCGCCAGGAATGCGCGGGTTTTTGGCAAACCTTCTCCCGATTTTTTCAGGATGGCGCTGGAGGACCTGGGGCTGCAGCCTGGCCAGGTGGCGATTGTCGGGGACGACATCGATTCGGACATTGGCGGTGGTCAGCAGGTGGGACTGATGGGGATTCTGGTCAGAACGGGAAAGTATCGGGAAAGTTATGTGCGGGCCTCGAAGATTCGGCCTGATCTGATGATCGATTCTTTCAGGGATCTGCCTCGTGTTCTGGGATTGAGTTGACATGGATACCGTCTTTCTGGGCGCGTTGGCGTATCTTCTGGATGATCCCTTTCAGCGTTCGGCGGCGCTGGAGATCATAGAGCGCGGGGCGATTCGGGTGGGAGCGGATGGACGTATTCGGGCGGCGGGGGAGCGGCGTGTGGTCTGTGCCGGTTTGCCATCCGACAGCAGAGTGGTGGATTACGGTGATGCCTGGTTGCTTCCCGGGCTCATCGACGCGCATCTGCACTATCCCCAGTATTACGCCCTGGCCGCCGCCAACCGGGGGTTGTTGTCGTGGCTGGAGCAAACGGTCTTTCCTGAAGAGCAGGCTTTTTCCAGTCAGGCGTATGCCGCCCGCGTGGCCGATGCCCTGGTGCGCCGCCTGCTAGGGGGTGGCGTCACCACGGCGGTGGTGTATGGTTCCCGGTTTGCCCCGGCCACCGCCGTCTTGTTCGATGCGGCCAAACGTCATGGTTTGCGGCTGTTTGCCGGGGTGACCCTGATGGACCGGAATGGGCCCGGCCCATTGTTGACGGATCCGGACAGCGCCTGGCGCCTGTGCGAGACGTTCTATTCCCGCTGCCAGGATGAACAGGATCTCCATTTTGTATTGACGCCGCGTTTCGCCCTTTCGTGTTCCCCGGCCTTGTTGGAAATGTGCGGGGAATTCAAGCGGCGCTTCCCCGATGTGTATGTCCAGACCCATATCAACGAGAATCGGGAAGAAATCGACCAGGTGGGGCGGGCATTTCCCGAAGCGCAACATTATCTGGATGTCTACGATCAGTATGGATTGTTGGGCCCCCGCACGCTTCTGGCCCACGACGTCCATCCCCAGGGAGCGGAGCTGCGCCGCATGGCGGAAACAGGGTGTGTGGTGTGCCATTGCCCCAGTAGCAACCTGTTTCTGGGCAGTGGGCTCTTTCCTCTTCGGCGTCACCTGCAGCACGGTATTTCCCTTGCCCTCGGCACGGATATCGGCGCCGGTCTGCATTTTTCGGTGTGGAACGAATTGTCCGAGGCTTACAAGATCCAACGGTTGCAGGGGGTTGGTCTGAATGCGGCCCAACTGTTGTATCTGGTGACGCTGGGGCCCGCGAGAGCCCTTGGAATCGAAGATCGGGCGGGAACGTTCAAGGCGGGTGCGATGGCGGATTTCTGGGTACTGGATCCAACGAACGATCCCTATCTTTGTGAAAGACTGGATCGCTGCGAAGACGCCGAATCCCCTCTGTTCACGCTGATCCAACTGGCAAGGCACCACTGCCGGGCCACCTGCATTCGGGGCAGAATCGTCGAACAGGTCTGAAGTCGGCCCACCCCTGGAGCTTTTCTTCGATCATATTTGCAATTTCGGTGGAACTTTTTCATTGGCGGCCAGTCTCATTTGCACATGTCGGGAACGACGCCAAACTACTCATTTCCTCCCTTTATGAGTAGCAAGCATCCCTGGTCTCCCCAAGCCAGGGTGTCATTGACCCCGAAGCCCCTCCCCCTTGGCTTCGGGGCTTTTTTGCACATGGGGTGGCCTGACCATCGATGTTGGCCGGAAGGATGTTCCCCCTTCGGGATCTCAGGGTGGGAAGTCCACCGCCTCCAGATTGACACAGACCACCCGGCCGGTGATCGTGCTGGAGGTATAATTTGCTGTAAGCGCCTCTCCTGCCAACGATTCTTTCGGAACCCCGCCGCTTCGGCCGGCGGCCATGAAGTAGGGATATCCCCGGTCCGTCAGAATGTTGTTGCCGTAGGTGATCAGGTAGTAGTCCCCGGGGACGATGCGGCTGTCTTCGAGAAAGGATTGGATTGCCAAATTGTCGTTGCCGAGCGACCCTTTGATATCTTGCCAATCGGCCTGCCGGGAAGCCGGGCCGAATTCCTGGGTGCATGCCTGGGACAGGTTGGGGGCGGAGTTTTGGGCGACGCTGTAACGAGCCGTCGTGACGGTCAACTGGGGGATTTCGTCGCGGCCGGCGTTGCTTACCCGGAAGACGTTGCCTTGCGGATCCCATTCCATGTCCGCCCAATAGTTGCCCAGACCGGGCACGTTGACGTTACGCAGGCGGATCATGTTGGGCGCGACCCGTTGGACTCCAACCCTGGACAGATCCACTTCCACTGCGTTGGCTGCCGTGCCACCCAGGTTGGCTGTCAATAAGACGGATGTCAGTATCCATTTTTTCCATTTCATGGGGTTGCTCCTATGAAAAGTAAAGTGGATTGGGAAGCTCTGGAGCGTCTGCTCCAGGGGAGGATATTATAGGTTCCGGAGTGTCACCGGCAAAGCATGAGGGCCGGTATGAGTGTCTGTGATGTCCTTCTGTGAAGAGGTTGCGGGATCATCCGGGGAAGACGGCTCGCTTCAAACCGATGCCCGCGCCTCAAGAGGGTGAATCTGGCTCCGCCGGGGATTATTATCCTCTTTCCCGAGTCGCCAGCCATCGGTCCAGCACCTCGTGTGCTTCTTCTGCGCCTATCCTTTTCAGAGAGGAGAATAACTGGACGCTTGGTTTGGGACGCAGAGCCTGCATCGCCTTCCTGACATTCAGCAAGGTGTTTTTGGCGGCGCCGTATTTGAGCTTGTCGGCCTTGGTAAGGAGAATATGCAAGGGCAGGTCATAATAGTGGCACCATTCGATCATGCGTTGGTCGAATTCGGTCAGCGGATGGCGGATGTCCATGATCAAAAACACCCCCTGGAGGCACTGTCTTTGCTTCAGGTAGTTTTCAAGGGCCTGGCGCCAACGCGCCTGTACCTGCCCCGATACCTTGGCGTAGCCGTAGCCGGGCAGATCCACCAGACGCCGCCGATCATCGACCTGAAAGAAAACCAGCTGCTGGGTCCGCCCGGGGGTCTTGCTGGTTCTGGCCAGTGACTTCTGGTTGGTGATTACGTTGAGGGCGCTGGATTTTCCCGCATTGGAGCGGCCGGCGAAAGCGACCTCGCGGCCTTCGTCCGGCACGTCGCTGGCGAAGTCGAGGGTGCTGAGCAGAAAACGGGTGCGGTGATAGAGCGGGTTCAGGGGCATGGGCGGTACTGGGATGACAAAATAGGTACAATAGTTCCCACGAACAATAAGGAGGAACCGACGATCATGAAAACTATACTAACATTGATTGGCGCGTTGGGGTTGCTGGGTTGGTCGCTGACCGCAGGTGCCCAGCCGGATGCTCCCGCCAGGCAAAAAGCCGCCGTCTGTGCAGGTTGCCACGGGGAGGATGGCAGGGGCGCCAATCCATTGTTCCCCAAGCTGGCCGGTCAGAACGCCAAATACCTGGGCAGACAATTGCGTTTTTTCAAGGAGCAGACCCGGGACGTGCCTGCCATGAACGCCATTGCCGGCACGCTGAGTGACGAAGATATCCGGCTGTTGAGCGAATACTATGCCCGGCAAAAGCCCCGGTTGGAAGAGGGGGAGGGTTCGCCTGAAGGCAAACGGATCTATCGTGCCGGCATCGCCGCCAAAAAGGTGCCTGCGTGCATGGCTTGTCATGGTCCCGATGCCGAGGGTAACGGCCTGGCGGGCTTCCCGCTTCTCAAGGGCCAGTATGTCGCTTATACGGTCAAGGCTCTGAGCGATTATGCCTCGGGTGTCAGAGGCGAAGCCAAGACCCCCATGCGTGATATCGCCGCACGCATGAGCGAAGAGGAAATGAAAGCGGTGGCGACTTATCTTGCGACAATGAAATGACATTCGGAGGAATCGTGAAAAGAACCCTGCGTGAGCTTGTCCTGGCCGGACTGCTGTTGGCTTTTTGCTCGCTCGCTGCCGTGGCCGGGGAATATACGGAGCTGAATCCGCCCCGGCCGACGGATGACCCTTCCAAGGTCGAAGTGATCGAGTTTTTCTGGTATGGTTGCCCCCACTGCTACCGTTTCGATCCCTATCTGGAGAAATGGTTGAAGAACAAGCCGGACAAGGTGGTATTCAAACGCCAGCCAGTGATTTTCGGCCCTCATTGGGAGCCCCATGCCAGGGCTTATTTCACCGCTCAGGCCTTGGGAGTTCTCGACAAGGTGCATAAGGACATGTTCGACGCCATGCACAAGGAGAAAAAGCGCCTGACTTCAGAGGAAGAACTGGCGGAATTCTTTGCCGCCCATGGCGTCGACAAGAAAACCTTCAGGAGCACCTTTCATTCATTCAGCGTCGACATGAAGGTGCGCCAGGCCGAATCCATCCCCGCGGATTATGGCATCACCGGCGTGCCTGCGATCGTGGTCGATGGCAAGTACCTGATCAGCGGCAGAACCGCCAAGGGCTTCGACGGGATGATCAAGGTCATGGATGAAAGGGTGAAACATGAACTGAATGGCCGTTGACCGGCGCCGATATGCCCGCAACCGCCGGACACGATGACAAAAGAACGGTGCGAATCGCCAGTTTCAACATTCAGACCGGCATTCGCACCCGCCGTTATGAAGATTACCTGTTCAAGAGTTGGCAACATGTCTTGCCCTATGGCCGGCGTTTCGCCAATCTGGAAAAGATCGCGGCATTTTTGCGTGACTTCGATATCGTGGGTCTTCAGGAAGTCGATGGCGGCGGATCCCGTAGCCATTATGTGATCCAGACTGAATACCTGGCCCGGATGGCCGGATTTCCGTACTGGTATAACCAGGTCAATCGCCGTATCGGGCGGGTGGCTTTGCACAGCAACGGACTGCTCAGCCGCCTGTCGCCGGCCAGGGTTTCCGGTTTTGCCTTGCCGGGGCTGCCGGGCAGGGGAGCGGTTCTGGTCCGCTTCGGAGCCGGGGAGGCGGCGCTTGTCCTGGTGATCCTTCATTTGGCGTTGGGGCCCCAGGCGCGCAAGCGGCAACTGGATTTTATCGCCGAACGTATCCGGGGTTTTTCCCATATGATCGTGATAGGGGATCTGAATTGCAGTCCCAAGGCCAGGGAAATGCAGCACTTCCTGTCCGTGACCGGGCTCAGGGATCCTGAACCCAGGCTCAGGACTTTTCCCAGCTGGCGGCCAAGGCGGAAGCTCGATCATATCCTGGTCAGCCCCGATATCGATGTCCGCCATATCGAAGTGTACGATTTCGTTTGTTCCGACCACCTGCCCATCGGCGCAGAAGTCGTTCTGCCTGCCGCAACCCTGTCGATGGCGGCCTGATGTCTGCTTCGGAAAGGAACCCGAACCCCTGGAAAAGCAAGGCATTGGCTCTTGCCGGCGAGCTGGACGAACAGCAGGCCCGGTGGGAGCGCAATGAAAAACGCCTGGTGCGGGCGTTGATTCGTTTGGCATTGGCTGTTGAAGGATACGATTCCGGACTCGACGCTCATCTGCGCCGGCTGCGGGAAATTCTGCGCAAAGGCATTCTCACTCAGGAGCGGCTGGAAGAGGTGGACAGGCTCACCGAAACCATCGTGCGCGGAGAAGCCCGGGCGACCGCCATCCCCCAGTGGCAAGAGGTGCTTCTGAATTTTCTCATGGAGTGCGCGCCGGCGCGGGCGGAACGGGAGCGCCTCGAACGGCTGGCGGAAAAACCTCTGGCCGATCCCCGGACACTTCATGAGGAATTAAGGCAGATCTTCGCCGTTCGGAAGGAGGGGGCGGGCGTCTGGAACAGGTTGCAACAGTGGTTTGGCCGCAGCGGTTCGGGGGAGTCGCCTGAAGAGGCCCTGCTGCGAAATCATTTGCTTCATCTGGTGAACGAGATCGAGATCCCGGCCGTTTTGGCCACTCGGGCGGAGCACCTGGTCGGGTTGCTGAGCCGGGAAGGCGATATCGACGCGGCGCTCCAGGAAACGGCGGGCCTGATGGGGGCCCTGAAAGACCATCTGCAGAAGGAAAGAGAGGAAATCGAAACCTTTCTGACCCAATTGACCCATAAGCTCCAGGCATTGGAAAGCCAGACCCGGGACGTGGGGGATCTGTTCCAGCCGGCCGATCCGGGGTGGAACGAGAAACTTTCGGCCCAGGTTTCCTCCCTTCGTCAGCAGACCCTGGAAGAGACCGATCTGCAAACCCTGAAAGCGGTCGTCACCGAAAAACTGGATGTGATCACCCTTCAGCTCAAGACCTTCAGACAGGTGGAAGAAAAAAGAATCCAGGAAGCGGAACAAACCATCGAGGTCATGGGGGCCCGGTTGAAAGCACTGGAGCAGGAATCGGATGACTTGCGTCATCGTTTACGGGTGGCGAATCAGCGGGCCCTTTTCGACGCCTTGACCGGCCTTCCCAACCGTCAGGCGGTAGACGAAAGGTTGCAGCAGGAACTCGCCCGTTGGCGGCGCTTTGGCAGCCCCTGTTGTCTCTTGCTTTGGGATATTGATCACTTCAAGCGGATCAATGACCGTTTCGGCCATCGTGCCGGCGACAAGGCATTGCGTATCGTGGGGAAAATCTTCCGCGAGGGAATCAGAAAAGTGGATTTCGTGGGGCGTTACGGGGGGGAGGAATTTCTCATGCTGCTTCCGGGAACGGATCAGGAAGGTGCGCTCAAGCTGGCGGAGAAACTGCGTGAGGCCGTCAAGCATTGCGGTTTCAACAGCCGTGGGACGCCCGTTCCCATCACCGTCTCGTGCGGAATCACTTGCATTCGTGAGAAGGATACGCCGCAGTCGTTGTTCGAACGTGCCGATCAGGCGCTTTACCAGGCCAAACGCGGTGGCCGTGACCGCTGTGTGATTGCTGGATGAGGCGGTTTTTCGATCGTCCCCGTTGGGTGGCGTGTCACGATACGACGCGCTTTCGGGGAAAGTGGCAGCGGAAGGTGCTGCCCCGGCCTGCCTGGCTTTGGATTTCCAACCGGCCATCGTGGCGGTTCAACACGTGCTTGACGATGGCCAGGCCCAGCCCCGTACCGGTGGGGTTGGCGTTGTCGGATCCGGGTACCCGGTAGAAACGTTCTGTGATGCGTGGCAGATGTTCGGCGGGAATGCCTTTGCCGCTGTCACTGACCTCGAATCGTCCTCCGGAAGCGTCCGCCTGCCAGCGGACCTCGATCTTGCCCGTTTCCGGCGTGTATTTGATGGCATTGACGACCAGGTTGGTGAAGGCGCTGCGCAATTCCTGTTCATTGCCCAACAATTTGGCGCCCGGCATTACCTCCACCTCGATCCGGGCGTGGCGCGCCTGAACGTGGGCGGCCTCTTTGCAGATATCCTGTACCAAGGCGGCGATATCCACGGGCCGGTGCTTGCCAGGGTGTTCCTGAGTGGTTTCCAGGCGGCTGAGATACAGCAGATCGTCCACCAGGTATTGCAGGCGCAGTATCTGCTCGTCCATGTGCATCAGCATCGGATGATAAGCCTCCGCGACGGCATCGGGGCTGTCGGTGAGGGTTTCCAGATAGCCTTTGAGGACCGTCAATGGGGTTCGCAGCTCATGTGAGACGTGAGCGACGAAATCACGCCGTTGGCGCTCCAGGAGATGGAGCTGGGTGATGTCTCTGGCCACCAGCAGATAGCGGTCGGACGCATAGGAGACGATGCGGATTTCGAGCCGGATGCGTTCGTTCCTGGGAGCTGCCAGCGTGAGGGGACGGTTGAAACGCCTTTTTTCCAGATATTCCACGAATTGGGGCGAGCGGATGAGATTGTCGATCCGCAGTCCGGTATCCCGTTTTCCAAGGCCCAGCAGGCGGGCGGCCGCCTTGTTGAACCACTCGATGGAGAATTCCCTGGTCAGCACCACGGTGGCATCGGGCAAGGCCGAGGTGGCTTGCTGGAATCGCTTCAGAATCTTGGCGAGGCGGCGCTTGCGCCTGCGATGACGGCGCTTCAACAAGCGGTGATGATGGAAAATTTCCGACCAGATGCCATTGCCGTCGGGGAGTTCGTTGGTATGGCCGCGAAGCCAGGCGAGCAGGTGAACGCAATAATAGAGGTGGCGGGCAAGATAAGCCAGGAGGAAAACGAGGAGAAACTGGGTGGTTCTGCCTTCGAGCCAGCCCAGACCGCAGGCGGCAGCGGCGCCGCCAACGAGGATCGCGCCTTCAGAACGCCAAGCGTGCGTCATCAATGAGATTGGGTGGAGAAACGGTAGCCGAATCCACGAACGGTCTGGATCATCGCGTCGCGCCCGAATTCCGCCAATATTTTCCTCAGGCGGCGAATGTGGACATCGACGGTGCGTTCCTCTATATATGCGCTGCGTCCCCAGACCCTGTCCAGCAACTGGGTGCGGCTGTACACCTTGTCCGGGTGGGTGATGAAGAATTCCAACAGCCGGTATTCGGTGGGGCTGAGCTCGACCGGCCGTTGGTCGATGTGCAGGCGGTGCTGTTCCGCATCGAGCACGATTCCGTCCACCTGGATCAGCGCCGGTTTCTCCCCCTTGCCGAACCGCCGCAGCACCGCGTTGATTCTGGCGATGAGTTCGCGGGGGGAAAAGGGCTTGGTGACATAGTCGTCCGCGCCGGTGTCGAGCCCGGAGACTTTGTCTTCCTCTTCCCCCCGCGCGGTGACGAGAATGATCGGGATGTCGCTGTAAGTGGCGTCGTGACGCAATTTGGCCGCCCAATCGATCCCGCTCATGCCTGGGAGCATCCAGTCCAGCAGGATCAGATCGGGCAGTTTGGTTTCCAGGATCTTAAGGGCGGCCTGAACATCCGGGGCGGCGCGAACCGTGAAATTGGCCTGTTCCAGAACCAGCCGCAGCATGTCGCGAATGGGGGCTTCGTCCTCGACTACCAGAATATCGACGTTTGCCATGGCCAAGTGTATCAGGTGGCTGTCAAATCAAAAAGAAAGGGTACAGGGAAGAGATTACCGGAATATGACAGCTGAAGCGAACCTCTCATCGGGTCTCAATGCCTGTCGGTTTGCTTTTTCGGGGTCCGGGAAGGGGCCGCCGGACCGGAATTCGTCCGTGAATTCAGGCCCGGCGCGGCCCTCCCTGGTCGCTGACGGATCCTTCCCGGCCCCCTCCGGCAGCAGTGATAGCCGGTAAGCTTATCGGGCTGGCCCGGTGGGATGAATCCGGATCTCCACCCGGCGGTTCTGAGCCCGGCCCTCAGGCGTATCGTTGGAGGCGATGGGCATGCTTTCGCCCATGCCCCGGGCCATGACCCGATTGGGCGCCACGCCTTGAGCCACCAGGTACTGGGCCACGCTTTGGGCGCGCTTCTGGGAGAGTTGCAGATTGTATTCGGCGCTGCCGGTGGAATCAGTATGACCTGTGACCTGGATCAGGGTTTCCGGGAATTCTTTCAATACGGTGGCCACGGCATTGAGAGTGGAATAGAACTGGGGGGAAATGTCGGCCGAGTCTGTGGCGAAGGTGATGTTACCCGGCATGATCAGCCGCAGGTCGTTGCCTTCCCGCACGACCTGCACCCCCGTACCGGCCAGTTGCTGGCGAATCTCCGCCTCCTGGCGGTCCATGTAGGCGCCGATGCCGGTTCCGACCACGGTTCCGACGCCGGCGCCGATGGCCGCGCCCATGCCCGGCTTGCCGGCGATGGCGCCACCTATGGCGCCCAGAGCGGCGCCGCTGGCGGCGCCGATTCCGGCCCCCTTGGCAGTGTTGCTGACCTGTTGTTCTCCGGTGTAGGGATTGGTGGTGCAGGCGGTGGCCAAAATGGCAGCCGCGCTCAAGGTGGTGATTTTTCTCATGGACGTTTCCTCATAAGGTGAATGATTCCTGTCGGGTTGGCATGGATGATCCCGGAAGCCGGGTGCCGCCCTGGTGACAATCTTGCCGCTCGAACCGCCATTGGGGGCGAGTCCGGTGTTTTTTCTTCCCGGCGAAATGACGGCTGACCGACAGGGCGTTTGAATCGGGGCTCCCGGCTTCGGGAGGCGCCGGCCGAGTGTATGGGCCGATGAATGAATGGCATATGAATCCGGCTCATGAGCGGATAAGTATAAATCATATAACCGGTTCGGTCGATTTGGTAGATTTCTGGCGTCTCCCCATTTTTTCACCTGATTCCCGCCAACAAGCCACCGGATTCGTTGAAAAGGTCGTCAATGGGAGGGTCAGTGATGCCAGGAGCGGGGTGTCGCCGCCACCAGTGGTAAAAGAT